>ERZ773359.5401-NODE-5401-length-12275-cov-12.620049_pt1 | contig 12275 bp, 12 predicted proteins | sample MGYA00374955_ERZ773359 | MGnify/ENA primary metagenome ERZ773359 (study PRJEB29098, sample SAMN04486028) | biogas fermenter metagenome | study: EMG produced TPA metagenomics assembly of the Biogas fermentation microbial communities from Germany - Plant 4 DNA1...
CTGCCTATTGGGCTGGGCATGTAGCTCATCGAATACCACCCCATGCACATTAAAGCCGTGTTTGGTGTAGGCTTCCGATGACAGCACTTGATAAAAGCTGCCGGTAGGCATGTAGACCAATCTTTTCTTGGAAAGCACCGGCTTAATTCTTTTCTTTAGAGCCGGGGATTGCTCTACCATATCCACCGCCACATCAAATACAATAGAAGCCTGTTGCCGATCAGCGGCACAGCCATATACTTCAGCCCCCCATTCACCATCGCCACAGGTAAGGTAAAGGGCTACTGAAGCGGCCAGTTCACTTTTACCGTTTTTCTTTGGCACTTCCACATAAGCAGTATTGTATTGCCGATAGCCGTCTTTCTTAACAGTGCCAAAAATATCTCGGATGAGTTTTTCCTGCCAGGGAAGTAGTTCAAAAGGCTTTCCATGCCAGACCCCTTTAGTGTGTTTCAGTAGGCTGATAAACTGGACGGCCCGCTCAGCCTGGGCAGCATCAAACATTTATTTCATCACCTTAAGGATTGCTTCCATGGGGTCATCCTCTTGCCCTTCGGCACTATCCACTTGAATTCGGGTTCTGGCCGCCGGTGTCAAGCCGAATTCAGAACAAAAGTCCTTCATCACTTTAAGATAAGTCTGGGCAATAGACACCTGCGGTACCTGCTGGATATACCCGGACGGGGTTTTGAAGATGGTGCCGTGTTTCGATAAAAACTCCTCCGCTTCCTTCCAGCGAGCATAAGCCTGGCAGTACCCGGCAAAGGCAGCTTTATCCACTTGGGTTAAGACGCCGATGGTCTCTAATGTCTTGGCCATCCGTTTCCATTCTTTTTTCGCTTCCGGCTCCAGCCATGACGGACAGCGGGGAGCTTTCTTTTCTGGCTGGGGTTCTTTTTCATTTAACGGTCTTTTGCCGGGATTGCCCCCCAAAACCTTAAGAGCAGTGGGTTTGGGTTTCCTTCCCCGTGTCGCCATAGCTTTTCACCTCCATTAAGAAAATAGGTGCAAACTTAAAAGCAGTCTTTATAAGGAATTTTCTCCCCATCCCTTATTAGGAAAACATCTTCGTCAGAGCCTATATATTCAATATGCCTTTTAACGATTACATCACAGTATTTTTCATCTAGTTCAATTGCATAGCAAATGCGGTCTGTTTGCTCACAAGCGATAATTGTTGAGCCACTACCGGCAAAAGGTTCCAATACAATGCAATTAGTCATACTGCTATTTTGTATAGGGTAGGCCACCAAGGGTACCGGTTTCATTGTTGGCCCTGATAACCAGGTTATCAACAATCCCTTTCCCTAAAGCTTCAAGTATCTCGCTGGAGATGTTCTCCTCGGGGTCCATAAGCAGGTAGTCTATTTTAAAGTGCTCCCTTAAGCTGAGGATAAATTTCCGGTCCAGCTGGGGAAGATCTTCAATAGATCTGAAAATGAGGCCATAGGCATCCTGGATAACGGGCAGGGAGGATACCGGTCTATTAAAGGTCTCCGGCATCAATAGAGCCATTACCAAAGCTATAAAAATGCAAATAGCAAACAGCAAAAAGGAAACAGAAAATAGCGAAAATTAAAGCCCTTCTTTTAAGATAAACTCCATTGGCGGACATATTACGGCTCGCTCCTCTCTTTGTGATGCAGCATTGTGATTCAGTAGGATCGTGATAAAATATCATTTGTGAAACGGCAGCTAAAGCGCTCCCCAAATCACATGCCAGATTACATCTGCCCAGAAATGTATTCCGACCGGGGCGAGAAAGCCAAATTTTCTAAAGTAATGGGCTGCGAAAAGAGAAAGTGCCCCATTGAGGAGAATAATTTCGGCCAGAAGAGCAGAGGGAATTTCACTGACTGCCTGCAAACCCGAAAGAATCATAACCGAAGGGATATGCCCCACGGCAAAGGCAAAAGCGGAAAAAACAGCGATAATCCAAAAAATCCGGTTTTGCCATTTCTTTTTCAAAAGCACATGGGATACAAGCCAGACCCAGAATGAGATGAAAAACAGGCGAAAGATTATCTCTTCGCCAATACCTGCCGCCGCCGAGGCGACAAGAGAAGCGGGAAACGGCGGGTGGGGTAGAGGCCCCAAAGAATGGAACCGGCTAAAGAGGGCATCAACGAGAATAAAAACCAGGCCCAGGCCGGCACCGATTAAAGCAGGAGCCAAAAATCTGTCCCTATTAGAAACTTTGGGGTCCCAGATCTCTGCAAAGCCAAGTTTTAGGGAGAGCTTCAAGCCAAGATAACCCAGCCCTCCATAGAGAATAAGGACGACGGCAGCGTTCACAAGAGCTATTACCGGTCTGGCAGCCGGAAGTTCCTGCAATGGCAAAAAAGAACCCTGCGGCAGAAAAATGTTAACCGCCGCCAGAAGGGCATAGGTTATGACAAGGACGATATAAATTTTAATTGATGGTGATAGTTTTCTCATGATTTATACCTCCACCCCATCCTGTGTGACCGGTGCTTCGACCGGCCCTTTTTTTATTTCACGGCCTTGTTAAATTGTTTCTTCTTTTTTCCTATGGCAATCGAACTGCCGGTAAAGATCGGCCGTCCGGTCCTGGAGGTAAATATAATCGAAGGATTCCCGGGTTTGGCACAGCTTTTCGTAGCGCTCACGGGCCTCATCACGGCAGCGGGGGCAGCTCCGGATGGGGATGCTGATGCAGTATACACTGTAATGTCCTCTCCCGCTGACGGCCTCCGATTCTATTAAAAGATACCCCGGGCAATCGTCACAAACCTTTAGCGACTCCAGCTGCGCCTCCCGGATCTGGTCGGTATCATAGTAGATCCGGCGGCGCCTCTGGAGCAGAGAGCCTGCATTCTGGCGGCGGGTGGCGTCTGCCAGGGCGTCCCTGCGCCGGAATACCCCGGTAAGCTCGCGCACGATCTCCTCCAGCCTTTTTCTAGTTGAGCTGTCCTCTTTAAAGAGCCCTTCCCTGTAATCAGGCTCATACAAATTGGAGTAATCAATGCCGGCCATAGCCATAATAATCCCCATATTGACATAGGGTAACGCCGTCTCGACGGAATAGCCTCCCTCCAGCACAGCGATGTCAGGCGAAAGCTTCTCGTTTAAGAGGGCATAACCGCGGGCGGAGAAGGCCATATTGGCGAGCGGATCGGTGTAATGGTTGTCCTGTCCGGCGGAATTGACGACTAGCTCCGGCTGGAACTCATCCAGCACCGGCAGCACCAGGTTATCCAGCACAAAAAGAATCCCTTCATCGGTAGTCCCCGGAGGCAGGGGTACGTTCAAAGTGGTTCCTGCGGCCAGCGCGCCGCCTATTTCATCTGTGAACCCGCTGCCGGGATAAAGCGTACGGCCGTCTTGATGAAAAGAAATAAAGAGGACGTCCGGGTCATGCCAGTAGATGTCCTGCGTGCCGTCTCCGTGGTGGACATCTGTATCAACGATGGCAATACGCCGCAGGCCGTATTTTTGACGCAGGTATTCGACCATAATAGGCTCGTTATTGATATTGCAGAAACCGCGGTTGCCGTGAGCCACCCGCATGGCATGGTGTCCCGGCGGCCTGACCAGGGCAAAACCGTTTTTGATCTCGCCGTTCATCAAGGCATCAGCGATCACCAGTGCCCCGCCGGCAGCGATCCGGTGTGCCTGTGTCGCCTGCGCCTCTATATCGGGCACACAAAAATGCACCCGGGCAATATCCTTGAGCTCGGCCAAGCGCGGCTGGTACTGGCGTATTTCAGGGAGATCCATCACCCCTTCTTCAAAGAGCTGATCCCTGGTATAAAGCAGCCTCTCCTCCCGCTCCGGGTGGGTAGGGGATATAGCCCAGTCGAAAGCGGGAAAAAATACGAGCCCGGTCGGCCCTGCTGCTTTTTTCCCCTTTTCCCGGACCGGTGTATAAGCCTTTGCACTCCCGTTTTGTTTGTTCATGGCTGCACTCCTTTGAATTCATCAATAATTCCGGAGGCGATCTGCACGCCCACATCAAATAGCTTGCCAGTGGTTGACCAGCCCCGGATCATATTAAACTGCTCCTCCATGAAAAATTCATGATAGTCCGCATAGCGGCCGATGCCCCTTTTTTCAGCGATCGCTCGCAGTTGTTCCCTTGCTAACTCCTTGGCGTCCTCGAGCTGCCAGCTGCTGCTGAATTTTCCGCTGACGCCATCCAAATTCAAATAGTAGGATTGCCGCTCCGTATCGGCATGCAAAAGGAGAGAAAGTGTCGGCCGTGCCACAGCAGCGCCCAGAGCGTTTGCCACCGGAGAATAGCGGTGAACCAGAGGGCGGCAGCCGAGCTGCTCCGCCAGGGCCGGGATAAAGGCGGCGGCTGCGGCGCCGATCCCTACGACCCGGTCCGGCTTGACCGGCCGCTTGTTGACAATCTCCCATATTTTGTAAGCCGGCTCCTGCTCCCAGCTTTTAAACATCTCCTTTATGCCGTCTTGGAGTTGCCTGTTAACCTGGCTGACGATCATCCGCGCCAGCTCTTCCGGTGTCCGCCCCGCCGGGGAGGACACCTTTTCCAGTGCGCGGAGGGAAAGCTCCAAATGACCCAGCTTGCCCCCTTCCAGAACGTTAAAGGCGTCAGTGGGAGTCGCTGCCGGGCCGCCAAAACAGGCCGCCGGCCCCAAGCGATCCGGGCCGAGGGTTATCCGGTCTCCGCTCCAGCGCACGGCGCTGTCTCCCCCCAGGGCGAGCGAACGCACGGCAAAGGAGCGCACATGGGTATAACGCCCGTCGATGAGCGCCCCCCGCGAAGCATAAAGGGGTTTCCCTTCCAGGATCAGCCCCAGGTCTGTAGTGGTGCCGCCGATATCCACAACCACGGAGGTCTGCCGATCCATCGTCAGGGCGAAGGCGCCCATAACGCTGGCAGCCGGCCCGGAAAATACGGTTTCGCACGGGTAGTTCAGCGACGTTTCCAGAGGCATGGTTCCCCCGTCCGCCTTGAGGATATTGATGGGAGAGGCAATTCCCCTCTCACCTATGGCTTTCTTAATGCTGGCGGCAAACCCGGCCCATTTTTCCCTGGTCACGGCGGTATAGTAGGCGGTCACCGCTCGGCGCGGAAAATTGAGCTGGCCTGACACCTCAAAACCCCTGATCACCTCCAGGTCAGGGTGTCTCTCCTGCAAAATCTCTCCCACCTGGCGCTCCTGGCTGCTGTTCCGCTGGGAAAACTTACCGACCACCGCCACCTTGCGGATCCCCGCGGCGGTGATCAGTTTTCCGAACTCTTCGATCTGCGCCTGATTCAGCGGTTCTATAATCCGCCCGCGAAAATCCGTAGCGCCGTCGGCAATGTATGTATGGGGGAAGAGCTCCCTTTGGCGCCAGTTCAGGCCCGGCCCGGGAATCAAGATCAGCGCCGCCGGATCTCCGCCGCCGGAAGCCAGAAGGTTTGTAACCAGCGTGGTGCTGAGCACGACATGCTTGATAGCGCTGCCTTTTACTCCCTGAAGAAGTTCGTCCAAAACGGCAAAAATAGAATCCTGCAGGTCATCCTCCTTTGTCGGGTGCTTCGCTGTTTTTAAAATCCTCCCTTCGGAGCAGAGGATTCCATCGGTAAAAGTGCCCCCGACATCGATCCCGATTAGCATTTGCTCACCTTCTTGTTTTCATTTGGGATACTTCCCTGGATAACTTGCCTTACCTTTTGCTTTTACTTCCCCATAGCGGCTGGAACAAAATATGTTTCGTCCTGATATTATATAAAGGAAACAACTTGCGGACAATCAGCTCCCTGTTAATCAGCAAAAGGGCGAAAAACAGGAGCTGCACCAGGCCGCGGTTAACACCAAAGCCCCGGACGATCCCGCCAATGTCACCGTTAAAAATGAAAGGCAGGATGGAAAGATTAAGGGCGTCAAAGAGCAGAAAAACAAAACTACTCCAGTAACCCAGGGCACGGGAAAAGGGATTCGCCAGGCGGGCCAGCTTTTCCCGGTAAAGAAAAAAAATGTAACCTATGGCCAGTGTAACCGCGTTGCTTGCCCCGGAAATATAGCCCCAGTGAATGCCTTCCCTTTCGGCAACGGGGGTTTTAAAGACTACCTCAAACCCGTAATAATGCACCCTGAAGGTCTCGTATTCCCCAAAGACGGAGGCCATAACGGCGTGCATGCCTTCATGGATCACGATAAATAAAATTACCGCGACAATGAAGGGTAAATACTTTTTCAAAGGGCAGCCCTCCTCCGGTTCCGGGTTTTTGGTTCAAGCCGCGTTTTTATAGTTTTTATATTAAGATTATACCTTAATTTTTGTGATTTAAAAAGGTTATTCCTCACACACACCCTTCTTAAAAATTTACGGCGAATTTTTTCGGTATTTCTTCTGAATTATTCGCCCGTATCCAGCAAATACTAAAAGCGCCACGTTTTTTAGGCTTTTGGAGTAAATAAAACAACATGCGTGCGTGTTGGGGGCACACCTCCCAATGGGCTGCGGCTCACAGTATAGCATGTAAGGAGATGAAGCTAATTGAAAAATAGAATACTTTGGGGACTGCTGGCAGGGATTATCGGGGGCCTTGCCGGCGCAATGATTTTATGGGGATCCTGGCTGCTCCCCTCCCTGGGCCTGCTGCTCACCAGGGCCGATATTATTAACGGCATCTCGGCCCTGCTTATCTTCGGAGCGGCAGGAGGAATTCTCTATGCCCTGGTAGTGGGCGAAAGAAGGTTAAGGCTTTTTAATACGATCCTGGCCGGTTTATTGTTAGGGGTTATCCTCTGGGTTGTGGGGGTCCTTATTCTGATACCAGTCATCCTCGGTTTTCCTCCCCAGCTTACCAATCCGCTGGATCACTGGACGCCGCTGCTGGCTTTTAGTTTTTACGGCATTATTGCCTCCCTGCTGTACGGCCGGTGGGCGCTGCGGCAGCCGGTGCTGAGGACCTATCTGGCCCTTGGGCTGGTCATCTTAGCGGGCATTCTGGCGCCGGTTATGCTCCGCGCCGCCGTCAGCACAGATCCGGGGGCGCTGGATCTGCCGGAGGGATACCGGGCTGAAGTGGTCGCCAAGGGGTTTACCTTCCCCACGACCCTGCTCATAGATGAGAACGAAAATATCTATGTTGCTGAAGCAGGTTACGCCTATGGTCCCAAAACAACTCTGGCCCGGGTGCTGCGGGTGATGAAAAACGGGCATGTGGAAGAAGTGGCCAGGGATTTTGAAGGGCCGATTAACGGGCTGGCGCTGAAAGGAAACATGCTTTACATTTCCCACCGGGGAAAAATTACGGAGATCAATCTGGAAAGCAAGGAAAGGAGAGACCTCGTCAAAGATTTACCTTCCCTTGGGGATCACCAGAATAACGATCTAATTTTTGGGGAAGACGGAGCCCTTTACTTTGGGCAGGGAACCGCCACCAATGCCGGAGTGGTGGGATCGGACAATTTTGTCTACGCCTGGGCGGACAGGTATCCGGACTTTCATGACTTCCCCTCCCGCACTTTTGTGTTGACCGGGGAGAATTACGAGTCGCCTGACCTGAGCACACCCGGGCCGGCTGATACAAAGACCACCGGAGCCTTTGCGCCCTTCGGCCAAAAAAGAGAGGAGGGCGAAGAGGTGGAGGGCGTCATACCCGCCAGCGGAGCCATCCACCGCCTGGACCTGGAGACAGAAGAGCTCTCCATCTATGCCGACGGCCTGCGCAACCCTTATGGCCTCACACTGGGAGATGACGGCACAATCTACGCCACCAATTTAGGCTACGACGACCGCGGTGAAAGGGCTGTGAAGGGCTCGCCGGACTGGGTAGTGAAGATAAAAGAAGGCGCCTGGTACGGCTGGCCGGATTATGCCGGTACGCTGCCGCTGACCGATGAACGCTTTGCCTCGGACAGGGGGGCCAACCTTAAGCCTTTAATTAAAAACCCGCCGGCAGTGGAGCCTCCGCTGGCAGAGCTGCCGCCCCATTACTCACCCATGAAGCTGGACTGGGCACCCGCGGGTTTTAAACTTCAGGGTTTATTCGTGGCCGTGTTCGGTGACGGCCAGCCCCTGACAGAAGATCTCCGGGAGCAGGTCCCTACGGGGGTGCTCCGCATAGATCCGGAAAGCGGCGAGTACGAATGGTTTTTAAAAAACAAGGAGAAACCCCGCGCGGGGCGCTTGGGAGACGGCCTTAAAAGGGCGATCGACGTCAAATTCGACGAAGAAGGCCAATCCCTCTATGTGCTCGATTTCGGCGTTATGGAATTTACCGACTTCTCTCCCAACGCCATTCCCCGGACCGGGGTGCTGTGGAAAATAGAGAGGAGCGACAGCGGCAACAAGAAGGAAAAGGGAAACATTAAAGAGCCCTCCACGCCGGGACCGGTACCGGAAAAGGAAACAGATAAGGCGAGAGATGGCGATGCTGAGGGCACCGGCAAGGAAAAGCCTGATAAGGCAAAAGAGGAGCCGAAAAAAGAGATAAAACCCGATGGAGAAGGGGAGAAACCCCGCGAACCGGGCAAGGACAGGGACGCACAGGAAGGGCCGGTGGAGCAGGAACCCGAACAACCTGAGGCGCCCGGGGAAGACGGGCAACCCGGCAAGCCCGGGGGTGAGCCCGGAAGCGAGCCCGGTGAAAGGGAAGAGCCCGGCAGGCCCAAAAAGCCTGAACAACATTGACCACAAAAACCACAGACAGGAATTGGCCCTTAGTAAGAGCATCCAATGATTCAATTAATCAGCCTTTCATCACGCCCAGAGGCTGCAGCTTGACCAAGGGTTTTACCAGGTCGCTCTGGTTGGCCAGCACTGTCTCGATATCCTTATAGGCGACAGGCGCTTCGGAGTAATCGCCCTTCCAGCCGGTAAAAAATATTCCCCGCATGGATTCGTTTGCCGTTTTCTCATCAAGTATCCTATTGGCCTCCTTGCGGCTCATAAGGCGTCCGCACCCGTGGGAACAGGACATAAAGCTTTCCGGGTTCCCCAGCCCCTCAACAATGTATGACGGGGTTCCCATGGAGCCGGGGATAATGCCGAGCTGCCCTTTTCGGGCGGAATTGGCCCCTTTCCTGTGAACAATGACTTCTTCTCCGAAGTGCGTCTCCACTGCGGCATAATTATGATGTATTTTAACAACCTGTTTTACCCTTTGCACTCCGGTGACAGAGGCAAATATCTCCAAAAACCGTGAGGCTATTAATTCTCTGTTAGCCTCGGCGAAACGGAGGCAAAAGGTCATGGCTGCAAAATACTCCCGGCCCTCAGGAGAATCAAGGGGCAAACCTGCCAGATCATATTCTGCAGGCACTATTTTATTTTGGGCTTTGGCCAGCTTGTTGTAATAATTTGCCACCTTGAGGCCCAGGTTGCGGCTGCCGGAATGAACCATCAGCCAGATGTGGCTGTCGCTTCCGTGTTCAATACTGCAAAAATGGTTACCGGAGCCCAGAGTGCCCAGCTGATACCTGGCGGACTGGAGCTCCTGCCTGATGATTTCGCTATCCGGCGCGGAAGCAAATCCTTCCCACTGCTGAGGCTGCTTGTGGTGCTTAAAGCCGACGGGGATCACTTTTTCCGCTTTTTCAATTACACTCTTGATTTTTTCCGGAGATATTTCCCTGGCATCGGTCTTAAGAGCCACAACACCGCAGCCGATGTCCACGCCGACAGCATTGGGAACAATGATCCCCTTGGAGGCCAGGACGCCGCCGATGGGCATGCCGTATCCTTCATGCACATCAGGCATCAGGGCGATATGCCTGAAGGCAAAAGGCAGATTCGCCAAGTTAACGGCCTGCCGCATCGCCCCCTCTTCTACTTCCGGAAACCAAATTTTTATCGGGATTTTTCCCTCGTAAACGACCCTGATTCCAAACACCCCTATCTAGATTATGCAGAAGCGCGCCGGCCTGATATTATTATCTTTATTATCTTTCAAATCTACTCAAAAAAGCCCTCGTCCGTTCATTTTGAGGATTGTTAATCACTTTTTCCGGGGGGCCTTCCTCAACGATAACCCCTTCATCCATAAAGATAATATGGTCGGCCACATCCCGGGCAAAGCTCATTTCATGGGTTACGATGACCATGGTCATCCGCTCTGCGGCCAGATCCCGGATCACTTTCAGGATTTCTCCCGTCAACTCCGGGTCCAGGGCGGAGGTCGGCTCGTCAAAAAAGAGTACTTTGGGATTCAGCGCCAGGGCCCTGGCAATGGAGACCCGCTGCTGCTGGCCGCCCGACAGCTGGTAGGGGTAGGCATTTTCTTTATCGGAGAGGGACATTTTGCGTAATAATTCCCGGCCGATTTCCAGGGCCTCTGCCCTGCTCTTTCTTTGAACAGTGATCAGCGCATCGGTAACATTCTTGATGACAGAATAGTGGGGGAAAAGATTAAAGTTCTGGAATACCAGCCCGTAGTAACGCTGAATTTGACGGAGCTTTCTGGCATGGGCATAAACCGCCTTTCCATCTGCATCGGTCCGCACCGCATGCTCCCCCAAATAAATAAGCTCTCCGGAGTCCATTGTTTCCAGCAGCGTCGCGCATCGCAGCAAGGTGGACTTGCCTGAACCTGACGGCCCGATAACGGCAACAACCTGCCCTTCTTCGACATCCAGGGAAATATCCTTAATAACCTCGAGGTTACCAAAGCTCTTCCGCAAGTTTTTTATTTGCAAGTATTTCATAGTGCCGGCAACCTCCTGTTCTACCTGAAATAGCTGAATTTCTTCTCTACCCATTCCATGACAAAGGCTACGATATAATTAAAGATGTAATAAAAAATTCCTGCGCCCACAAAGGGCAGCATTGAGGCCTGGGCTGAAGCAATAGCCTTGGCCGCCGTGAACATCTCAGGAACAGAAATAACAAAAGCCAGGGAAGTATCCTTGACCAGGGTAATAACTTCATTCGTTACCGGCGGGAGAATGCGCTTGATGACCTGCGGCAGAATAATTTTTATAAACGTCTGTGTCTTATTATAGCCCAGGACTTTGGCCGCCTCATACTGCCCAAGGGGCATGGACTCGATTCCGGCGCGGTAGATCTCTGCAAAATATGCGGCATAGTTCAAGACAAATCCAATAATCACAGCCAGAAAGCGGTGCGGTGTCGGTAGGCCAAAGATATAATAAGGCCCGAAATAAACAACCATCAACTGCAGTATCAAGGGAGTCCCGCGCATGATGGAAATGTATATTTTTATGATGTTCCTTAGCAGCGGATTTTTAGACATGCGGCCGAAGGCGACAAAAAGACCCAGCGGAAGTGAAAACAGCAGCGTAAGGGTAAAGATCTCCACAGATACAAGCATGCCTTCACTTAGCTTTAGCAGTAATACCTCTAATTTCACCGCAACACCTCATCCCACAGCAAAGAAAGGGCCATCTCATCAGGGACAGCCCTTTCTTTTAGTAACTTGCCTTTATATCCGATTACTTGCCGATTGTGGTTATATCCTTGCCAAACCATTTTTCGGAGATCTTGGCCATTGTCCCGTCGGCAGCCATTTCTTCCAGCGTGGACTGCACTGCATCCCTTAACGCTTCATTCCCCAGTAAGAAGCCTACGCCGTAATCTTCTGCCGCCAGCTTCTCTTCCAGTACGACAAACTTGCTCCCTCTTTTTTCTATTTGATAATTGGCGACGGTATCATCCATGGCCACCGCATCTACCGCGCCCGCCTCAAGGTCCATCAAAGCGCTGTTATAATCAGCAGCCGTTAAGTATTCACCAAAAGTATCCACCAGGTCAGGCCTTTCCGCCAGCGCTGCCTCGGCGCTGGAATCCACCTGCACAATTACTGTTTTACCGGCCAAATCGGCCAAAGAAGTAATGCCGGAGTCTGCTCTTACCACAAACACCTGGTTGTTGGACATGTATGGCTCGGTCCAGGTATATTTATCCTCACGCCCGTTAATCGTAAAGCCGTTCCAGATGCAGTCAATGTTTTTGGTGGAAAGCTCCATGTCCTTAGCATCCCAGGCAATGGGCTGCAGCGCCAACTCCAATCCCAAACGGTCGGCAACTTCGGCCGCCAACTCCAGGTCAAATCCGGTAAACTCCCCGTCGTCCCCGACAAACCCCATCGGAGGGAAGTTCTGGTCAAAGCCCACTGTAAATTTTCCCGGCACCACTGTTTCCACGCTGCCGGACTCAGTTGAACCTGTTGCTTCCGTTGACTCTTCAGGTTCAGTTGTCTCTGTTGACTCACCGGGCTCAGTTGCCCCCGGTTGTTCGTTAGTTGATGAACATGCCGTCATGCTGAGCACCAGTATTAGCGCCAGCAGCACCAAAAATAGTTTTTTACCCATGCTTGTACCCCCCGTTTT
>ERZ773359.5404-NODE-5404-length-12273-cov-5.239319_pt1 | contig 12273 bp, 12 predicted proteins | sample MGYA00374955_ERZ773359 | MGnify/ENA primary metagenome ERZ773359 (study PRJEB29098, sample SAMN04486028) | biogas fermenter metagenome | study: EMG produced TPA metagenomics assembly of the Biogas fermentation microbial communities from Germany - Plant 4 DNA1...
ATCTGGAGAGAAGAGCCAGCCAGCAATTTAAAAATGGCATACCGGTAGCTAAAGAAGACTTAAAACCTGGGGATTTGGTTTTCTTTTCAAGTAGTGGTAAAACCATAGGCCATGTGGGAATATACATAGGAGAACATAAATTCATACATGCCAGTTCTTCTAGAAAAAAGGTGGTTATAAATGATCTTCGGACATATACAGGTAAGTATCAAGGAGCCCGAAGATATTTAGAATTGGAATACGAAGAAGAATTGGAGGAAGAAAATAAGGAATAACGGCATTACGCCGTCATTCCTTATTTTTAATTGGATCTTCCAAGTATTTCGTTTTCTTGTTCTTGCAGAAATTGATTTGTATAAAGCCTATAATAATAGCCTTTTTCTATCATGAGCTTATTATGGTTCCCATCTTCCACTATCTTTCCATTGCTTATCACAAGTATCCTGTCCACCGACCTTATAGTGGAGAGCCTATGAGCTATTATAAAACTGGTTCTGCCCTTTAAAACCTTCTGTATAGTCTCTTGGATAGCCTTTTCTGTTTCTGTATCTACGGAAGATGTGGCTTCATCTAATATAAATATTTTGGGATTTGCCAATACTGCTCTGGCAAAGGATATAAGCTGCTTCTCTCCTGTAGATAATCTGCTTCCGCCTTCCCCCACTTCCGTATCATATCCTTTTTCAAGTTTTACTATAAAATCATGAGCATTTACCAGTTTTGCAGCATTGATTATTTCCTCATCGGTGGCATCCAATTTGCCATATTTTATATTATCTTTTATAGTACCGCTAAATAGATGAGGAGTCTGCAGAACATAACCCAGATTAGACTGAAGCCAAACCTGAGATCTTTTTCTATAATCTACTCCATCTATCAGTATTTCTCCTTTATTTGGCTCATAAAATCTGCACAGTAGGTTCACTATGGTACTTTTACCTGATCCTGTTTCACCTACAAGCGCTATGCTTTGCCCTGCTTTAACACTGAGATTAAAATCATCTAATACCTTTTCCCCATCTTTATATGAAAAACTCACGTTCTTAAATACTATATCACCTTTTATTTCCGGCCAGTTTTCCTTTTTGGGATAGAAAACATCTCCATATTTCTCTAATACCTCCGGTGTGTCTTTTATTTCCGGTTTTGTATCTATTAGAGTTAAAATCCTCTCTGCCGAAGCCTGAGAAGCCTGAAATTCACTTAATATCCTTGCTAAATCCCTTACTGGTTCAAAAAACTGTATAGTATAGGATATAAAAAGTACCAGGGTTCCATAGCTTATATTCTCCAGCATTACCGCATTGCCTCCATACCATATGGCTAATCCTGTTCCTATACTTCCTAAAGAAACTGCCAAAGGCAGGTATAGTGCAGAATACATGGCAGCTTTTAAAGAGGCTCCATACATTTCTAGAGTCAATCCTTTAAACTCTTTAAGATTTTCTTCTTCCCTCACCAATGTCTTAGTGGTTTTAGCTCCCATTATTCCTTCATTGAAGGCTGCCGTAATTTTAGAGTTTGCTTTTCTTACCTTCCTTTGAGCCTTTAATATTATTTGCTGAAAATATGAGCTTATCAACACGAGAATAGGTACTACAGACAGACTTATCAATGCTAGCTTAATATTAGTAAATAGCATTACTGCAGCGATGCCAATCATCATCACAAATCCCCATACTAGATCGATCATGCCCCATGCTATTGTATCTCCTAGTCTTTGGGCATCAGATGTCATTCTCGCCATCATCCATCCTACCGGAGTTTTGTCATAATATGAAAAAGATAGTTTTTGAAGATTATCAAAACCCTTTCTTCTTATATCATATACTACCCCGGTTTCTATCCTTCCTGAGTTAATGGCCATAAATTTTACATTGAGAGCTTGAATCAATACCAATAGACCATAGACTGCAGCAAAGAGCCATAAGCCCTCTACGCTTCCCTTAGCTACAAAGTTATCGATGGCGTATCTAGTCATAAGAGGGAATATTACATCTATCCCTGCTATCCCAGCCATAATCACTGCAAGCCATATGACATTTTTCTTATAAGGTACTATATATTTAAACAGCTTTCGCCAAAGAGTAAGATCCAACCCTTTATCGTATTCTTGTTCCTGATAGGTGGTCATATATTTTACCTCCTGCAATTAAATGAAATTTACGTATCTCCCAATCAAGCAGTATCCGTCATTATATCTTCTTTTGTGTTCTGTATCTCCCAAATTCTTCTGTAAAGCCCCGGTTTAGATATTAAGGTTTCATGGTCACCCATATCGACAATGCGTCCCTCTTCCATAACTAGAATAATATCTGCCTCCATAAGAGTATTTATCCTATGTGAGATTATAAAGGTAGTTACACCTTTCTTTCTTTCCCTTAAAGCAGCTCTTATGGCAGCATCTGTTTCTGTATCAACAGCACTTAAAGAATCATCAAAAATCAGTATAGGTGTGTCTTTTATTAAAGCTCTTGCAATGGCCACTCTTTGTTTTTGACCACCTGAAAGAGTAACACCTCTTTCGCCTACCATGGTATCATAGCCTTTTTCAAAGCTAGTTATCACATCATGAACCTGAGCTATTTTGGTAGATTGATAAATTCTTTCTTCATTAACGCCTTTCTTGGCCATCTTTAGATTTTCCTTTATGGTTTTCGAATACAGAAAAGGCTCTTGCAACACTATTCCTATATGCTGCCTTAACCATTTTTTATCTATATCCCTTAATTCCACACCGTCTAATTTGATAGAGCCGCTGTCATAATCATAAAGCCTGTGTAGAAGATGCATTAAAGAAGATTTTCCTGAGCCTGTTGGTCCTAATATGGCAACGGTTTGCCCCTTTTTTACACTAAAGGTGATGTCTCGAAGAACTTGTTTGCTATCTTCATAGCTGAAATACACATGATTGAATTCTATATTACCTAGTATTTCAGGCTTTAATCCTTGTTTATCATCCTTATCCAATGGTTGGTCTAAAATTTCTTTTATTCTGCCCAAAGCTACAGAAGTTTTTCCCATGTCTGTAAGAATCCTGCCCATTTGTCTTACAGGCCACAAGAGCATTCCCTCATAAGTGATAAAAACCACCAGGTTTCCCAAAGTAATACTTCCGCCTATCGTCCTGTAAATACCAAATACTAAAAGAATACACATCTGTAACATTGATAATAAATCAGAAAAAGACCAGTACCAGGATAAAAGCTTTATTAAATGGGTAACCTTTTCTCTAAAATCTGTGTTTATATCATCAAATTTATCTCTTTCGTAGATTTGTCTTGCAAAGGCTCTTACCACTCTCATGCCTGTGAGATTTTCCTGTAAAACAGTTGTAAGTTTGCCTTCAGACTCATCACATTCCAAAAAAGAAACCTTTACCTTAAGATAATAAAGTGCAGAAAACAAAAATATAGCAGGTATTATAGACATAGCCACAATAGTCATCCTGCTGTCCATAGAGAACATGATAGATACGGCAAGAACCAGCATAAACACAGCTCTTCCCACCTCTACAAACTGCATGAGCAAAAATCTTCTTACGGTATCAACATCAGATGTACATCTTTGAATCAAGTCTCCCGTCTCTGCTTTATTATGATAATCATAGGTGACATTTTGTAGCCTATCATATAATGCATCCTTCATTTTTTTAGCTGTAACTTCCGAAGCTATTGCTGACCATTTGCCTTTGTAATAAGTAAATATACCGTTTAAAATGGATAAAAGTATTATCGCAATACTGCATAACCATAATTTAGCCCTTAATGTTTCAATACCGCCTATTGAGTCGATTATTTTTGCTATCCAAATCGGCACATCGGTTTCAACACCACCTATTATAGTGTCGATGGTATAACTGATTACCAAAGGCGATAAAAAAGAAAACATTGTAGCCAATCCAATACTTAGTATAGAAGACAAATATAATATTCTATATCCTTTCATAAAGTCCCACAACAGTTTAAAATTTTTCAAGCTTATCCCCACTTTCCTGGAATGGTCGTATTAAACAAAAAAACCACAGATGAAAAACATTGTGGCTTAGCAATCATATAGATTGTATAAATTCCAGCAATAATAAAAGCCACAGGTATTTGCACGAACCTATGGCCTTTTATCATAAACAAAAAGTTTAATACCTATGGAATTTCTTCAACTGAAGGCACAAGGTCGTGCAAAAATTAATCCACTATTCACATCTATTCCATCAAACATAACTGATACTATTCTCATTTTCACGACCTCCCTCCTTAATAATCTGAGAAATTGCTTTTACAATTTCCACATTCAATTATATTCCTTTAATCTCATTAAAGCAATAGCAGTACATAAATTTGTAACAAAATTGTCAAATTCTAAATGACTAATTGCTTGTTTTCTCTCGATGGCACTTTAGCTATTGACTTAGCTAAGAATAAGCTGCTTATGACTGTTACCAAAGGGCAAACATAGCATAATACTCCATAAGGTGCGTAACTTATAGCTGATATTTCCGTTATACCATAGATGATTATTGCATTTACATTCCAAAACATGAGCGGCGCAATTATTGTTCCTGTATCGGATATGGTCCTGGCTAATATGCTCCTGTCTAAACCCCAATCATCAAATCTTTCAGCAACAAACTTAGCAGGTACCAATATGCCTACTGTTTGATCACATGTTATTACGTTGAGAATTGTGCTTAATATACCCGTTTTTGCAATAAGTATAGGAACTTTGTCTCCTCTCTTGAACAAAGTATCTGTTATAGGTTTAATCATATTGGCTTCCCCCAACATGCTGCTTAGAGTAATACTACCCATTACTATTAATACAACTTCCACCATAGGCATTGCTCCACCGCCAGAAATCAAAGAATCCAACTGGGTCATACCTGTATTGGCTTTATAACCCCAGAGGATTGACTGAATTGTCACCCAGATATTGCTCTTTTGAATAAACAGGGTTATTAGGGACGCTACAGCCACACTTATGCTCATATTATAAACAGTTTTGATCCCGCAGAATGCCATAATAACCACAAACAAAGGAAAAAGCAAAAGTAAAGGAGTAATATTGAATGTCTCACTTATAAAGCTTCGGTATTGCTGTATTAAAACTACATCTACTTCCCCTCCATAGGAATTGCCCAATAAATAATATATGACGCTTGAAATAAAAATAGAAGGAACTAAAGTCTTCAATGAAGACTTTAAATATCTTTTATAATCAATGCCTGTCATATGTATATTTAAGTTGGTTAAAGAAGATATGGGAGCGATTTTATCCGCAATAAAAGACCCTGATACTATAGCACCCAATAGCACTGGTGCTGGTATCATCAATCCCTTTCCAATGCCTAAAAGGGCTATGCCTATGGTGCTCAATGTACCTAAAGCAGTTCCCATCATATAAGAAACAATTGCAGTGGAGATAAATGCAGTAAGCACAAGATTAATACTTTTCATATAACCAAATCCATAATAAATAAGGCTGGGAACTATTCCTGAAGACAACCAAACAGATATAGTTGCTCCCATGAGAAGTATGATCATGAATAACTCCTTGCATTCAACAATGCCGCGCCATGAAGCTGTCAATAAATCTCTGCATTCATAACCCTTAATCAATAAATATATAAATATTATTATATTGGCCACTACAAAGGCTAATAATAACAATTATGCCACCTCTGTTAAAATAATAATCTATATAATTATACTATAATTTGCCTTTAATATATATATTTGAAAAATAAATAAAAAATAATCAAAGCTATTGACTTTAATTGGCATATCTGTTAACATATGATTTGGTAACCTTGTCGAATTTTGTATAATTAGGAAGGAGGGATATTGTGAAATCCACAGGCATTGTTAGAAAAGTTGACGAATTAGGTAGAATTGTGATACCAAAAGAACTTAGAACCACCTTAAACATAGAAGAAAAAGATTCCTTAGAAATATATGTTGACGGTGAACATATAATCTTAAAGAAATATGAACCAGCTTGCATATTCTGTGCAAATGCAAAGGATGTTCATGTTTATAAAGGAAAGAATATCTGCCCTTCTTGTTTAGAGGAATTAAAAAATAGTATATAATAGATTTTAAAAGGTTAGGCATATAGCCTAACCTTTTAAAATCTATGCATCCTCTTCTAACTTGTTTAAATCTTCAAGTAGCTTGTCCGCATCAAACCCATGTACCATTGCAGCCTGTTCCACAGACTCTCCAGTAGCACCAGGGCAACCTAAGCAGTGCATACCATAAGACATAAAAACCCCTGCAGTTTTAGGATTTGTCCTTAATATCTCTGCTATGGTCATATCTTTAGTAAAAGCCATAATTATCCCTCCTCATTCAAATTATATTTGATAATATATCATATTTCAATGCTAATATTATAAACTTCTCTTTTGCTAATCCCTCTCTCCTTTGCAACTAAAGCCACTGCTTCTTTCTTGGACAAGCCCTTATCCATATGCATCATTATATGATCCTTTATGCTTATATCCGCCCAAATCTGTTTTTTTTCTTCCTCAATGTCCTCAGGACTTTTCCCTTCCAAAATCAATACAAATTCTCCTTTAATATTTCTGCTGCTAAACTCTTTTATTGCTTCATCTAAATCACATCTTATGGTTTCTTCATATTTTTTGGTCAATTCTCTAGATATGCTTATCTTACGATTTCCCATAATCTCTCTTAAATCTTTTAGAGTGTTTAGAAGTCGATGAGGGGCTTCGTAGAGTATTATGGTCTTTTCTTCATTTGATAATTTTATTAGAATATCTTTTCTTTCCTTTCCTTTTACAGGCAAAAAACCTTCAAAGACAAATCGGGAAGTGGATAAACCAGATATGGATAGAGCTGTCAAAGAAGCAGAAGGTCCCGGTATAGGAACTACTTCAATTTCTTTTTCTACACATGAACGCACTAGATCTTCGCCAGGATCAGATATGGAAGGCATCCCGGCATCAGAGACCAAAGCCACTGTTTTTCCTTCCATCAATAATTTGATGATTTCTTCACCCTTAGACTTTTTATTGTGTTCATGGTAGCTGATCATAGGCTTTTTTATATCATAATGATTAAGAAGTTTTACCGTCTGGCGAGTATCTTCTGCAGCAATAATATCAACTTCTTTAAGTATTCTTAAGGCTCTTAGAGTTATATCTTCCAGATTGCCTATGGGTGTAGCTACCAAATAAAGACAAGAGTTCATCACTTTATCCTCCCATAGATATCATTTATCTCTTTTGTATATTGTCCTTTTTCATCGTATATATAAAGAGGTTCCATAAATTTTAGTTCAGGTTTGCCGCCTTTCAACCCTTCTATCAATATGAGATGGGGTTTCTTTCCTATATGGGAATGAACAAATCTGATTCTTTTGGGTTCAATTTTTCTTATTCTCATATTATAAATAATATCCACAAGCCTATCAGCCCTATGTACCATGAAGAACCTTCCACCAGGAATCAATACTTCATAGGCCGAATCTAATATATCTTCTAGGGTGCAGCTTATTTCAAACCTTGATATAGCTTGCTGTTGGGAAGGATTTACTATGCCACAACCTGCTTTCATATAGGGAGGGTTAGTAACCACTGCATTAAACACTGCTTTGCCTAGTTTTTTTGGAGCGTCATTTAAATCCATGGCAATTATTGTAATATGCCCTTCCAGCTTATTATAAATTACGCTTCTATTGGCCATTTCCGCCATTTCTTCTTGGATTTCTATGGCAGTTATATTTTTAGGTTTTTTCTTTGCATAGAGGAGAATAGCTATTATACCCGTTCCTGTGCCCATTTCAAGAACTTTATCAGTTGTCTTTAAAGCTGCAAAATCTGACAATAAAACTGCATCTACACCAAATCGAAATCCTTCTTTTTTCTGTATTAAAAAATATCCATTTTGTAAATCATCCAATGTCTCATTAGGTTTTATCAAATTTTCCAACACACTGCCTCCCCCACTTGTGAGCTTTCCTATGGGTTAAAAATCATATTATGAAAAAAAAGACCCGAGGGTCTTTTTTTATAATTATTCCTGTACAGGAGCATCAACAGGGCAAACGTTTGCACATGCTCCACATTCAATACATTCATCAGGATTAATAACATACTTGTCGTCGCCAGGGCTTATACAACTAACTGGGCATTCAGCCTCACATGCCCCACAACTAATACAAGCATCCGTTATTACATATGCCATTAATGGACACCTCCTTAAAATCTCTTTATCCATTTTACCACTAAAGTTGGTACTTGAAAACCCTTATTCCATAAAAATGTTATAAAAATATCATTCGTCTTCTAAACTTTCTAATTCTTCTATATCTTCTATTTCAGGTTCTATATCCTTACCCGGAACTATTTCCCTAACATCATACATAGAAAACTCTTTTACAGTTTTCATATTATTATCTGGGGAATCCATTTTAACCTTTACACTTTCATATAATACACTTGATTCTATTACCTCTCCTGTCCCTTCATCAGTCTCAACCAAGGCACCTACTTTAGGTAAATGCTTTCTTACTCCCTCATAGGTTTCTTGTTCAAATTTAAGACAGCACATAAGCCTTCCGCATATACCGGATATTTTTGTTGGATTAAGTGACAGATTTTGTTCTTTTGCCATCTTTATGGAAACAGGCTCAAACTCTCCCAAAAAAGTAGCACAGCACAGAGCTCTTCCACAAGGACCCAAGCCCGACAGCATTTTTGCTTCATCTCTAACTCCTATTTGCCTTAATTCTATCCTTGTCTTAAAAACTGCTGCCAAATCCTTTACAAGCTCCCTGAAATCAACTCTGCCATCTGCAGTAAAATAAAAAATGATCTTATTATTGTCAAAAGTATACTCCACATCTATAAGCTTCATTTCCAAGCCATGATTCTTGATTTTTTCCAGACATATCTTAAAAGCTTCATCTTCCTTGGCTTTATTTTCCTCATACTTAATGCAATCTTCTACAGTAGCAATCCTCAGCACCTTTTTAAGAGGAGCCACAATTTCTTCTTCCGGCACCTCTCTTATTCCAACTACTGCATTGCCAAACTCCACACCTCTTATAGTCTCTACGATTACATTATCACCTTTTTTTATATCCAATCCATCAGGATCAAAATAATATATTTTTCCTGCCTTTTTAAACCGTACTCCTACTACTCTTACCATTAAATACCTCCAATATTTTCAAAAACAAATTATCTATAGAATTCTTGTAACTAACATTGAATTCCATAGAACTTATGGTTTGCTTTATATTGTCAATTATTTCAAACAGTTCCTCTTCTGTCATATTATCTCTATAGCTTTTCAATAAACTGAAGTCAACAGTTTTATTGATGATATATTTATTATCTTCCAAATCCTTAAGAATTAATATATCTCTAAAAAAATTCAGTAGAAAGCTTAATAATTTAACTCCATCTTCTTTGCTATTCAGTAGCTTATCAGATAGGATCAAAGTTTCAACCCTACTGCCTTCAAGAATCTGCTTTAATATGTTTTCATATTCATTTTGTAGTTGTTTAAAACCTTCGTCTTTAAGTATTTCTAATGCTCTTCCTATTATACCATTGGAATTATCAATTGCAATCTCCAGCTCTTCACCTTGTTTGTATCCATGTTTTACTAATAATTCTTTCATGTCATCTTTGCCTAATCCTACCATATTATATACTTGGCATCTGGATACTATGGTAGGAAGTAGGGCATTGTAGTTTTCAGTAAGCAAAAGAAATACATTATTGCCTTCCGGTTCCTCAAGGGTTTTTAGAAATGCATCTTGGGATTCTATTGTCATACTATCTGCATTTTTCATAACAATGACCCTATAAGTATTTTCAAAGGGTTTAACAGAGACATCTGATATTAATTTCCTAATCTGTTCAATCTTTATCGAATTTCCCATCGGTTCAATGTACATTATATCCGGATTTACTCCAGCAATTGATTTTTTACATGAAGAACAAAGATTACATGGCTTATTATCGGATCCCTTACAATTTATGGCTCTAGCAAATATATCTGCTAAGGTCTTTTTTCCAGATCCTTTAGGTCCATTAAATATATAAGCATTTGCAACCATATTCCTCTTTATTGCATTTTTAAGGCTCTCTACTAATACCCTTTGACCTACTATATCATCAAAGTCCATAATAATCATTTAACATCCCTATACTTTCTCAAAATGATCTATGTCTAAAACAAATATTGTTGCTCCACCTACCATCACGTCTATAGGGTATGGTATGAAAACACTTGCTGACCCTGTAGGCGGTATTGGTGTGGTAAAGGTTTGTTTTCTGCTTTGACATACTTCTTTTATTATGCTTATAACTTCATCTACTTTTTCATCTGGAACTCCTACCATCAAAGTAGTATTACCTTCCTTCAAAAAACCACCGGTAGAAGCCAATTTAGTAGCGCTAAACTTATTCTCAACCAATCTCTCAATCAATTCTCCCGAATCATCATCTTGAACAACAGCTAGTACCAACTTCATTTTCATTGATCTCGCCTCCTATTTCAAAACTTTAATCTTTCTCAATTTTGGGTCTGAAGTACCGCTTATTTTCATTCCTGTATCTACACATTGTCTTAAATACTCAACTATATCTTTCTGTATATATTCTCCCGGCATTATAATTGGTATCCCTGGAGGATAAGGTACTACCATTTCAGCTGAAATATGCCCCGGGCTTTTTTCAATTTCTATGTACTCCTTTTCATGATTTAGTGCTTCATAAGGCGCCATAATGCATTCAGGAGTATGAATTGGATAACCTTGTTCGGTAATTGATATATTTTCTTCTACATCTGATTGCATATTCAAAAGGGCTTGGCAAAATTTTTTATATGAACTTTCATCATCTGCTATAGATGTTATAGCTACAATATTCCAAAAATCACTCATTTCCACTTGAATATTATATCTTGATCTTAATATTTCATCTGCCTTGAATCCCCTAAGGTCTATTCCCTTCAAACATACTGTTATTCTTGTAGGATCTATATCGTGTATACCATAGATATTTTTCCTGTCTTGACCTAAACAATATAATGGAGATTTACTATTTATTTCGTCTCTTGTCCAATTACTATATTTTATGCAATCATCAAGAAGTTTATATCCATACTCCTCCATAATATACCTGGCCAAATCTAAAGATGCCAGCATTACATGGGAAGGACTGGTGGTCTGAATTAATTGTAAGTAAAACTTAACCTTTTCAATATCAACTCTGCCTTCTCTCACATGAAGCATGGAACTGCCTGTCATGGAAGTCAATGTTTTATGAGTGCTTTGCGCCACCATATCCGCTCCTGCTTCCATAGCGGATATTGGAAGCTTAGGATGAAAAATGAAGTGAGACCCGTGAGCTTCATCCACCAAAAGCAGCTTACCCTTTTTATGTACAATTCCAGCTATTTTCTCTATATCTGAGCAAGCTCCGTAATAGGTGGGATTAGTTACTAGAACAGCACTAGCATCTGGATTCTGCTCCAATGCTTTCTCTACAGTTGCAGGTTTAATACCCATGGCTATCTCCATATATTGATCGATCTCAGGCATCATATACACTGGATGAAGCCTGCCTAAAATAGTTCCGCTGACAACAGACCTATGGGCATTTCTAGGGATTAGAATTTTATCACCTGGTTTAGTTGCTGATAGTATCATTGCGTATATGCCAGAAGTTGTCCCGTTTACAAGAAAAAATGTATGATCAGCTCCGAAGGCCTTGGCTGCTAATTCTTGAGCTTCCTTAATAGCTTCTTCAGGACTATGAAGATTATCAACACCAGGAACTTCCGTAGTATCCATTTCAATCAGGTTTTCCATGAGATAATCCAAACCTAATTTTTTAAAAATCTTTCCCCTTTTATGACCTGGCATGTGAAAGGGTATGGATTGTGTGTCCCAGTATTCTTTAATTGATTTCAAAATAGGTATATTATCGTATATCATAATTATGCTCCTTTTACAGTCATCAGTCGCGAGTTTCGGGTTGCGAGTGTTTGGGTATTTCTCTAGAGTTTTGCTACGTGCCACGTGCTACGGGCTACTTGCTATTGGTTGCGTAGTCTACCGCTACGCTCTGAGCTTTAAAATCTCCCAGGGCTCTACCTTATTATCTTAGTTTTTTAACTCATAGCTCATTGTTCAATTATTCTAAACTCTAATTTTCATAGCTCATAGCTCTTAGTTCTTAGCTCTATTATACCTATATCTTCAATTTCAGCAAAGGATTTGTTATATATAAAT
>ERZ773359.5408-NODE-5408-length-12262-cov-4.787089_pt1 | contig 12262 bp, 12 predicted proteins | sample MGYA00374955_ERZ773359 | MGnify/ENA primary metagenome ERZ773359 (study PRJEB29098, sample SAMN04486028) | biogas fermenter metagenome | study: EMG produced TPA metagenomics assembly of the Biogas fermentation microbial communities from Germany - Plant 4 DNA1...
GAAGTTGGCAATGCTTTAGGGAAGTCTCTAACATATTTTGCAAATGCCAAATCCGCAGGAATAATAATGGGTGCAAAAGCTCCTATAGTTTTGGTTTCTAGAGCTGATACTTCGGAAACGAAACTGTTATCCATTGCTTTAGGTAGTATTATTGCAAATAATAAATAATAAAAGGGGGAAATTATGTGAGGCATTTAATGTCGGGCAATGAAGCCATTGCAAGAGGTGCCTATGAAGCTGGAGTCACAGTAGCTGCTGCATACCCTGGAACTCCAAGCACAGAGATTTTAGAACACATGATTGAATATAAGGATTGCATCTACTCCGAATGGGCACCAAATGAAAAAGTTGCAACGGAGGTCGCTATAGGAGCTTCAATAGGTGGGGCTAGAAGCTTGGCTGCTATGAAGCATGTTGGCGTAAATGTTGCAGCAGATCCAATTTTCACATATGCATATCAAGGGGTAAATGGAGGGTTTGTTCTTGTCACTGCAGATGACCCAAGCATGCATAGTTCTCAAAACGAGCAAGATAACAGATATTATGCAAAATTTGCTAAAATTGCAATGATAGAACCTTCTGATAGCCAAGAATGTAAAGATTTTATGAAAGAAGCCTATAGAATAAGCGAAGAGTATGATACTCCCGTATTGTTTAGAGTGACTACTAGAATCTGTCATAGCAAGAGTATAGTTGAACTAGGTGAGAGAGAAGAAGTAGGCTTTAAACCATATGTAAAAAACATTTCAAAGTATGTTAATGTTCCTGCTAATGCAAAGCTTGCCCATCCTAGATTGGAAAAAAGGTTAGAAATGCTTGAAGAATATTCCAACAATTCACCGTTGAATAGAATTGAGTATAATAGCAAAAAGATTGGGATTGTAAGTTCTGGAGTAACTTATCAATATGCTAAAGAAGTATTCGGCAATGATGCTTCTTATCTAAAAATTGGGTTTTCTTATCCTCTTCCAATGAAACTTATCAAAGAGTTTTCTGAAAATGTAGAAGAACTCTATGTAATAGAAGAATTAGAACCTTATATGGAAGAACAGATAAAAGCATCAGGAATTAATTGTATTGGTAAAGAAGTAATTCCTCGAATATATGAACTTAACCCAGAGATAATCAGCAATGCTATATTAGGAAAAATCTTTGAAACAAAAAAATTAGATATAAATCCAGTTCCTAGGCCGCCTGTGTTATGTCCGGGCTGTCCTCATAGAGGGTTCTTCTATACAATGTCAAAAAAGAAAAACAGGGTTGTTACAGGGGATATTGGATGCTATACTTTAGGAGCAAGTCAGCCTCTTGCAGCACTTGATACATGCATATGTATGGGTGCAGGGCTAAGTGCTGGTATGGGTATATCAAAGGTTTTTGAAGCATCAGGAAGAAAAGGAAAGGTATTTGGCGTTGTAGGAGATTCAACATTCTTCCATTCAGGGATTACTGGTGCTATTGATATAGTATACAATAAAGGCAATATGGTTCCCGTGATATTGGATAATAGAATTACTGGAATGACAGGTCATCAGGATAATCCTGGCACAGGCAAAACTCTGATGGGAGAACCTACAACAGAGATTGATATTGTAGAAATGCTTAAAGTTATTGGATATAAAACTGTAAAAGTAGTTGATCCTTGCGATTTGAAAGCTATGGAAGCTACTGTAAAAGAGGCAGAGGAGGCAACAGAGCCTTATGCAATAGTAACAAAGAGACCCTGTGTATTAATCAAAGGCCTTCCAAAGCCTAAAACTAAATGCATTGTAAATAGAGAAAAATGTAAAAAATGCAAAATGTGCTTAAAGGTAGGTTGTCCTGCTGTATTTTTTAAAGATGGAAAATCATATATTGAACAGTCAATGTGTGTAGGTTGTGAGGTTTGTCTGCAAGTATGTAAATTTGATGCCATTGAAAGGGTTGGTGAATAAAATGAAGGCCGTAAAGAGTATTCTCCTTGTAGGAGTTGGAGGACAAGGAACTATATTAGTAAGCAAAGTTCTGACAGCTGGCTTGATGAGGGCAGGGTATGATGTAAAAATGTCTGAGGTTCACGGAATGGCTCAAAGGGGTGGAAGTGTCACCACTCAAGTCAGATACGGAGACAAAGTTTATTCACCGCTTATTGGGAAAGGTATGGCTGATATACTTGTAGCTTTTGAAAAAATGGAAGCATTGAGGTGGATAGAATATTTAAAACCTGATGGAATAGTTGTGGTTAATAATTATGAGATTCCATCTTTGCCCATTGCAATTGGAAAAGAAGAATATCCTCAAGGAATAATGGAAGCGTTGAAAAGCAATTTTAAAACAATAGAAATAGATGCAGCTAAAGAAGCTTCAGAGATAGGTAACATAAAGACTCAAAACATTGTTTTACTAGGTGCTTTGGTTAAAGCTTTTCAGTTAACAGAAATAGATTGGATAGAAGTAATGAAAGAAAATATACCGGCTAAGATGATAGATATAAATATTAAAGCCTTTAATAGAGGTATGGAGCTATAAAACGGGGAGATTATTTCTTCCCTTTTTTAAGGTGTTGAATATGACAAAAAGTTTACAAAAATTAAATAAAGAACAAATAGAAGCGATTAAACATTTTATTGGACCTTGTTTGGTAATAGCTGGACCTGGTACAGGAAAAACAACAGTTATAACCCATAGAGTTTTTCATCTCATTAAGAACCATAAGGTAAATCCAAGGGATATTTTAGTAGTAACATTCACAAGAGCTGCAGCAAAAGAAATGGAAGACCGGTTTAGAAAGCTTTCTTATTGCCAAAAAGAATACAAAGGAGTAACTTTTGGAACTTTTCATTCTGTGTATTTTAGAATACTTAGGACTTATAAAAACTATAAACTTGATGATTTTCTTAATGAGAAAGAGAGGTACCAGATAATTAAACTAATTATAAAAAAATTAGGATATGATTTTTATGAAGATGATCAAATTGTGGATTATATAAATAATGAAATATCCTACATGAATAATACTCTTACAGATAGTGACAAGTTTATATCGTCATCCATAGATGATAAAATTTTTAAAAAAATTAGAAAAGAATATGAGAATTATAAATGTCTTAATGACAAGTATGATTATGATGATATGCTTATCCATTGTTATAAATTACTTATAGATGATTATCAAATACTAGAGGAAGTAAGAGAAAAATATAAATATATACTTATAGATGAATTCCAGGATATTAATAAAGTTCAATTTGAAATAATGAAAAATATTGCATATCCTAGAAACAATATTTTTGTGGTAGGAGATGATGACCAATCAATATATGGTTTCAGGGGCGCAGACTCAAGTATAATGTTTAAGTTTTTAGAAGATTATAAAACTGCAAAAACAATAACTTTAATATTTAACTATAGAAGCAGTAAAGCTATTATTAATTCAGCCATGTCTTTAATAAATAATAACAAAAAAAGATATGAAAAGAAGCTTATGTCAGTTCAAGACATGGGTTATAATCCTTATATAATAAGAGTTGAAGATTTTGAAGAAGAAGCTAAAGTTATAAGTGAAAAAATAAAAAACAGAATAAAGGAAGGGGGAAGGTATTCGGAATTTGCTGTAATATATAGGACTAATATTCAATCCAGAGCATTTATCGATACCTTCTCAATAGCTAATATTCCGTATGTTGCCTACGATGGTACAGAGTCAATTTATAATCACTGGGTGATAAAAGATATTTTAAGCTATTTAAAAGCTGCAACAGGTTTTGATAGAAACAATAATTTATTAAGAATAATAAATAAACCAAATCGGTATATTAGTAGGTATGCTATTGAAGAAGCATTAAAAAGACAGGGAGACTTACTGGATAATATTGTTTTATCAAACTCGCTGAATGATCTTCAGGTTAGAGCTATATATCAATTAAAGAATTGCTTGCCAAGAATTAAATCTATGACAACTAGTGAAGCTGTTAAATTTATAAGACATTTTGTAGGATATGAAGAATATGTCAGAGATTATGCACATGCAAAATCCATAGACTTTAAATTTTTCAAAGAGTTAATAGAGGAAATAAGTAGTTCTGCTAAAGGATTTCCGATTATTCAAGATTATATAATTCATGCAGAGAAGACTGTTGGTACTGGAGGAAGTAAATTAAAAGATAATAAAAATATTTATGCAGTTTCATTAATAACAATGCATAAAGCAAAGGGTCTTGAGTTTGAGCAAGTTTTCATATCTGGTGCGGTAGATGGAATCATACCTTATATAAAGGAAGATGATTTAGAATTAGATGTTTTAGAGGATGAGCGTAGATTATTTTACGTGGCCATGACAAGAGCCAAAAAGGCTTTGTATATTATTGTTCCAAAATATCGGTATTCCAGGAAGGTTATTCCCACTAGATATATTGACGAAATAGATGGTTGGCTAAAAGATTATAGAGATAATTTTAGATGCGGAGATAAAATCAGCCACAAATATTTTGGTGAAGGTATTATAAAAGAGGTGTATAATAATAAGGGGGATTATATAATAATAGTTGAGTTTGATAATGGTGTTAAGAAATTAAATCTAGATGTGTTGTTAAAAAACAGTATAATTAGTTTTCAATAGCATTATTGGAGTGGTACTATGAAATATATAAAAGTTATTAGAATTTCAGGAGGATATTTTGCAAGAGAGTTCGAAAAAAGTATAAAGTCAAGAAAACCCAAAAAAGTTAGAGAAGTGGATGAGGATACAGTAGCTGAACAATTTTTAAAAGGGGATGCAGTAATTAAGATTATATTTGAAGATCTTGAAAGAGAGCCTATTGAGATTTCAAAAGAAAGCGATGAAGAAATTATCAAAAAATATTTAGGACCCAAGTTTTTAGATTATTAGGCAAATATAAATATGTAGTATTACTTTTATTGTATTAATATCGTAATATGTATTTATATAATAAATACTGAGGAGGATCTATATGAATTACAAAGCGGATATCGGTGTATTCGGTGGTTCAGGATTATACTCTCTTATTTCTGGGGTTGAGGAAATTGATATAAAGACACCCTATGGTAAGCCCAGTGATAAAATATCATTAGCTACGATGTACAATAAAAAAGTGGCCTTTTTGCCTCGACATGGTAAGGAACACTCTTATCCACCTCATAAGATTCCATATAAAGCAAATCTTTATGCTATGAAAATGCTTGGCGTGAAAAGTATTATTGCCCCTACGGCGTCTGGAAGCTTAAAAGCAGAAATAAAACCAGGTGATTTTGTTATATGCGACGATTTTGTTGATAGAACCTGGGGAAGAGATGATACATATTATCATGGCCCCGAAACTAAACATATAATTGGTGTTGAGCCTTATGATTCTAAGTTAAGAAACTTAGCAATAGAGGTATGCGAAGAGATGGGTATAAGAGTACACAAAAAGGGAACAGTTGTAGTTATTCAAGGACCCAGATTTTCTACAAAAGCAGAAAGCAGATGGTTTAGTAAAATGGGGTGGGATGTAGTTAATATGACTCAATATCCAGAATGTATACTAGCTAAGGAACTAGGAATTCCATATATAAACATTGCATTGATAACAGATTATGATGCAGGTTTGGAAGGAAATGATGATATAAAACCTGTTACTGAGGAAGAAGTATTAAAGGTATTTGCTGAAAATAATGAAAAGGTGAAAAAACTATTATTTAGGATTATTGAAAAAGTAGAAGTATAGAATTGCGGAGGTAAAAATTGAAAAAAGGAGTTTTAATAGTATTTGAAGGTATAGATCAATCAGGGAAAGGAACTCAATCCAAATTATTTGTGAAAAAATTAAGACAGTTGGGATATAGAGCTGAATATATGCATTTTCATGATATAAATACTCCGCTGGGAAAAGAAATACAAATGTTTCTTGAAGGAAAAAGGTATTATTCGTCTGAAGTGAGACAACTTCTTTTTACCGCAAATAGATATGAAAGATCAAAATACATAGAAAACAGATTAGATGAAATAGATTTTTTAATAATTGACAGATATATCCCTTCAGGTCTTGCTTATGGTTTAGCTAATGGTTTAGATCTTGACTGGATGATTGGAATAGAGAGTAAACTACCACAACCAGATATTGTTGTGTTGATAGACATATCTACTAAAACTTCAAGCAATAGAAAAAAAGAATATAAAAGAGATGTTTACGAAAAGGATTATGCATATTTAAATAGGGTTAAAGATGCATATTATCACCTAGCACATAAGTTTAATTATATTATGGTTGATGGAGAGAAAGAAATTGATCTTGTACATGAGGAAGTATGGCTAAAAGTATGGGATAAAGTAAATAATATGAAGTCAAAATAGTGGAACATGCCAAAGAACATGTTCCACTATTTTATGGTGAAGGAAAATACGCTATACTTCACTATGGAAAGTTGACGTTCAAAGAAGGCGCTTAGGGTGGAGAATAACTTTATGTATGTATATTTAAATGAATTTTTAGCTGATATTATTGATTACAAATTCTACAAGATTTTTCGCAGAAAAAGGTTTTTTTAGATAAGCTGATAATTTTCTCATGCTCTCTCTTCTAATATTATTTTCTAATATTTGATTAATTAAAAGTGGAATTTTTGTAACATCAGAGGTTGTTACAGCAACTCCATTGTTGAGCAAGAATTCTGCATTATCTGATTCTTGGCCAGGAATTGGGGAAAATATAATTATTGGTTTTTCCCTGCATAAAACTTCTGCTATTGTAACTCCACCAGGTTTTGTTATGACGACATCAGATATTTCTATCAGCTCATGTATATTATTAATAAATCCATATACTATAAGATTATTTTTAGTATTTAATTTTTTTAATTTAGTTTCCAATTTTTTATTTCTTCCAGCAACAGCTATTACTTGAATATTATTAAACTTTCTATCTATTTCTTTTACTATTTTATTTATCGAACCTAAACCTAAACCACCGCCCATAACAATCACGGTATTTATGTTATTAAGTTTAAGCTTCCCTATAAGTTCATCTTTATTCAACTCCATAGAGAATTCTTTTCTGACTGGTATGCCAAAAGGTAATATTTTGTTCTTAGGGATACCGAAATCTTTCATTATTGAAATAAGGTTTTCGTGATGTATAACATAATAGTCTGTATAATCATTAATATAAGAAGAATGAATATTGAAATCTGTAATTATTGATATTAAAGGACAATTAATTTTTTTCTTTTCTTTAAGATTAGAAACAATAGATGCAGGAAAGCTATGGGTGCAAAATACAATATCAGGTTCAAAATCGAACATTGGTTTTCTAAACCATACCTTAGATAATAATTTGTTAGTTATATCGTTTATGTCTATAATTGGATCAAGTTTATTAGTTTTTTCATATATTTTACCCCAGGCTTTAGGATAGAATTTTAATATATTTAAGTAACTATCTAGGATAACTTTATCCAATAGAGGACTAATCAAACTTATTGTATTAATGATTTTTATATTATTTTTTGGATCTTTTAATAGAAATTCATTTCTTATAGTATGCGCTACTTGGTCATGACCATTTCCTATAGATACAGAAAATATAAGAATATTCAATAAAATCACTCCCCATTTTAATGAAGTATGGCACTTATTTGAAGAAATGATTCACTCCATAACATATTCAATGTATTTATACGATAAATAAAAAAAAAAGTTTCATAATTAAATGCTAATTTGGCATTTAATTATGAAATTAGTATGAAAAAAACATAAATAACTAATTTGAACAAAAGCTTACATTTTTCGATGAAGGAAAAAATAACTCAATAAAGAATAATAATACTACTATGGTAATGGAGGGAAAGGAATGGGAGTCAGCTTTGAGACAATAAATAATACACTCATTATAAAACTCAACGGTGAATTAGACCATCACAGTTCAACTTACATAAGAAGCTCTATAGATGATGTAATTCTTGCTAAAAATCCGAAAAATATTATATTTGATATGAGTGGTCTAAATTTTATGGATAGTTCAGGGATTGGGGTTATAATAGGACGATATAAATACATTACATCAAATGGTGGAAAAGTAGGAATTGTATCTATGAAACCCCAGATAAGAAGAATATATGAAATTTGTGGTTTAAAAAGGATCATACCCAATTACGATAGTATAAAAACTGCTATAGAAAAACTGTAAAGGAGCGTAATTTAATGAGAGTTGACAATGAAATGAAACTTGAGTTTTTAAGCAAATCACAAAATGAAAGTTTTGCAAGGTCAGTAGTAGCCGCTTTTGCAGCTCAGCTAGATCCTACAATTGAAGAAATATCTGAGATAAAGACTGCCGTTTCCGAAGCTGTTACAAATGCAATAATACATGGATATGAGTACGAAGAAGGGTATGTTACGATAGTTTGTAGGATAGTAGAGAATGTGGTAGAAATTGAAGTTACGGATAAGGGTAAAGGAATTGAAGATATAGAAAAAGCTAGGCAGCCACTTTATACCAGTAAACCTGAATTGGAGAGATCAGGTATGGGGTTTACAGTAATGGAAACCTTTATGGATCAGGTTAGTATCATATCTGAACTGGGCAAGGGTACAACGGTAATTATGAAAAAAAAATTTAAGAAAGAATTATGAGGTATTCTATGGATTGGTCAGAACTCTCCCAAGATGAAATAAATGCTTTTATCAAAAAAGCCCAGAACGGAGATAGTGAAGCAGAAAACTACATAGTTTCGCAAAATCTTGGCCTGATTCGCAGTGTTGTAAAGAGATTTCTCAATCGAGGCTGTGAGTATGAAGACTTAATGCAAATAGGTAGTATTGGATTGCTTAAGGCAATAAAAAAATTTGATTCTTCATATAATGTGAGATTCTCAACTTACGCGATACCTATGATTATAGGAGAAATTAAAAGGTTTTTGAGAGATGATGGTTTAATTAAAGTAAGCAGAAATCTAAAAGAGATTGCAATTAAAGCTAATACTTATAGAGAGAATATAGAAAAAAACTGTGGTAGAGAGCCTACAATATCAGAACTGGCAGCAGAACTTGATATTCCAGCGGAAGATTTGATTATGGCTATGGACTCAATCAATTCTACTCAATCATTATATGATGTAATTTATCAGGATGATGGTTCTCCTGTATTGTTGATAGATAAGATACAAAATGTCAATATAGAAGATACTAACCTGATAGATAGAATAGCACTAAAAGAAGTTATTTCTACTTTGGAACCTAGGGAAAGACAAATTATTATGCTTAGATATTTTAATGAAAAAACTCAATGTCAGGTTGCAGAAATGCTAGGTATTTCACAAGTACAAGTGTCAAGAATAGAGAAAAAAATACTTGATAAACTAAGAAAAAGGATAACGTAAATGTATATGAAAAATCTCAAGCTTTTTGAGATTTTTCTCTTTTTTGAATTAATATAATTAAAAAATGAATAATAAACTTAGAACAATTATGAGGTGTAAATATGTTTAAGTATAAATATCTAATATTTATAATCTTATTAACCATACTGATTCTATGTATATCCTTTGCAACTACTAAGAGTAAACCCTTAGATTACAAGCCAGAAAAAGCTAAACTGGTATATCTTTTTCAAAAGTCAAACAAAATATATTTGAGGTGATATGGTAATGAAAAAGGAAGATTACTATCGAATCAATAAAAATTTTTTGAATATGGAGCAAGAAGGTGAAAATGAAATAAGATCAGATATAGAGGAAAAGATTAACAAGAATATGATGCATAAACATGATATAAAGTAAGGAGAAATCCTTACTGATTTCTCCTTTTTAAATAATTATGAAATTAATCTCCGGCATTATCAATACTTCTATTTGATTTATCATGGTTTTGTTTATTGATAGAGTTGTTATTTAGTCTATTGTTGTAATTTTCCTGATTATCAATAAAGTTGCCATTTTCATCGTCTGAAGTTTCATCGTAATTATCATCATCATTTTCATTTGGTTCGTATCCATTTATATAATCCTGATGTATATCACATACTTCAAAAGGAGCTTCGTATATATGATCTGCAGGCAATTTTCTGGTTGTATCTAATGGTTCAGTTCTCTGTGTAAATACCTTTGACTCAATACTTTCTATCGGGCAATACTCTGAAGCCAGTTTGTTTGATTCTCTGCAAATATCTTTGATAACATGTATATCGCATATGCTGTCAATAGGAGGTTCAGTACCTTTTATAAACCGTTCAGATTTTATTGTTGCACCTCTCGGGTCAAGAGCGCAAAGTTCAGATGGCCTCTTTCCTGACTTAGTACATATATCAACTGATACAAGTCCCTGGGGTCTATCAAAGTCTTTTCTCGGTAAATCTTTGTGAATCTCCTGCATAACTGCTTTCCATAATCTCGCAGGATAAGAACCACCTGTGAAGTTCATAGGTTTTGGTTCATCATGTCCCATCCATACAGCTGCTGTATAATAAGGTGTATAACCTACAAACCATGCATCCTTTAAATCAGATGTAGTTCCAGTTTTGCCAGCAACAGGCATATTAGGTAAAGCTGCATTTCCACCAGTACCGCCTCTTACAACACCTAACATAATATCTATCATCATATAAGCTACTTGTTCATTAATGACTCTACGTTTTTCAGGAGTATTATCTAATATAATATTTCCGTGTCTGTCAAGAACTTTTGTAAAAGATATAGGTTCAGTATATACTCCCTTATTGGGAAAAACGCAGTAAGCAGCGGCTAATTCTATAGGTTTTATTCCTTTTGTCATTCCTCCTAAAGCTAATGCGGGAAGATTCATATCATTTCTACTACCTGAAGTAACGACAGTAGAAACACCAAAGTTTTGAAGATATTCTGCAGAACGTTGGATTCCAACATCTTGAACAATTTTTACTGCTACTACATTAAGAGAACGTTGTATAGCCTCTCTTACAGTAACTAATCCCTTGAAAGTTCTATCGTAATTATTAGGAGAATAATTGCCAAATGTAACAGGCGCATCATCAACTACTGTAGCTGCAGTATAACCATTATCAAGTGCTGGCGCATAAACAGCTAATGGCTTTATCGATGAACCAGGTTGTCTAGGGGATTGAGTCGCTCTGTTTAATCCTCTTCGCACTTTAGAGCTTCGTCCTCCCATAACTGCTTTAATATGACCTGTACTGTTATCAACTATTATCATAGCTGCTTCTGGCTGCAAATTACCTGTTTCATCTTGTGTCGATTTAGGGAAAAGTTCTGTTTTGTTGAAAGTTTCTTCTAGGATATTTTGAATATCTGTATCTATTGTAGAAACAATTTTTAAGCCTCCGTTGAATACTTTTCGTTCGGCTTCTGCTTGTGAATACCCTAACTTATCTTGCAACGCAGAAATAACATCCTTTATTACCATGTCAGCAAAATAGGTTGTTTCAACTTCTTTTTCTACTTTTGTTAATTTAATCTCTTGATTTATAGCTTCCTCATATTCGGCTTCAGAAATCAAATTTTGGTTCAGCATTTCTTTTAAAATTAAGTTTTTCCGCTGCATAGATCTTTCGTAATTTAAATAAGGCGAATATGCAGAAGGAAGGTTTGTAATACCTGCAATGACAGCTGATTCAGCTAGTGTTAGTTCACTTACATCTTTTCCAAAATAATATAGAGCAGCTTCTTGAACACCTGCAACATTATGACCTAAACCAATGGTATTCAAGTATGCTTCTAATATTTGCTCTTTTGTAAATTGTCTTTCCAATTGTAGTGCATAATACATTTCAATTACTTTACGCTTCCATATCTTATCTCGTGTGAGATATATATTTTTGATCAGCTGCTGTGTTATTGTACTACCTCCATGGGCCAGCCTTCTTTGCTTAATATCCTCGATAAGAGAACCAATTATACGTTGAGGATCAATGCCGTTATGGGAGTAAAATCTTTTATCCTCAATAGCAATAAAGGCATTTTGTAAATGTTTTGGAATTTGCTCAAGGGATACAATACTTCTGTTTTCATTGGCATGAAGCTTATCAATTAATCTATCATTTTCATCTACTATATAAGTTGTTTGATCTAAGTTAAAAACTTCATCGGTATCTAATGGTTCAGCATTACTAATCCAACTATAAGCAATTCCTAGTGCTATACTTCCGCTAGCTATAATTATTAAAAGTAAAAATAATAATGTTATTTTCAAAACTTTGTTAATGGATTTACTTATACTTTTTTTCTTTTTTGTATTTTTATTTAAATTTGGTTTAGTTTCATCAGCGCTCATTTTATACCTCCTTAGTAATTAACA
>ERZ773359.5410-NODE-5410-length-12254-cov-16.124682_pt1 | contig 12254 bp, 10 predicted proteins | sample MGYA00374955_ERZ773359 | MGnify/ENA primary metagenome ERZ773359 (study PRJEB29098, sample SAMN04486028) | biogas fermenter metagenome | study: EMG produced TPA metagenomics assembly of the Biogas fermentation microbial communities from Germany - Plant 4 DNA1...
AGGGAAAGGGGTCCCAAAACCATTGCCGTTGCAGTGGCCCAGGATGCCGATGTGCTGGCTGCAGTAAGCCGGGCGCACCGGGAAGGAATAGCCAATGCAATCCTGGTGGGAAACAGGGAAGAAATACTAAGCATAGCCGCACAGCAGGGCATCGGCATTGAAGGAATCGAAATAATGGATGAACCGGATAAAGTGACGGCCTGCCAAAAGGCGGTGGAACTGGTGAGCTCGGGCAGGGCGGACATTGTAATGAAGGGCCTGGTGGATACATCCATAATACTCAAGGCGGTGCTGGCCGACGAGTCCCTGAGGGGCCAGAATGTACTGAGCCACGTGGGAGTGGCAGAGGTTAACGGATACGACAGGCTTTTGGTGTTTAGCGACGCGGCAATGATTATTGCCCCGGACCTTGGACAAAAAGTCCAGATCCTGGAGAACGCGGTAATGGCGGCCAGGGCGCTGGATATTATAAACCCGAAGGTTGCAATAGTATGTGCCGTCGAAAAAGTGAATCCCAAGATGCCGGCCACGCTGGATGCGCAGGAATTAGTAAAGATGAACCAGGAAGGCAGGATAAGGGACTGCATGGTGGGGGGACCCTTTGCGCTGGACAATGCGGTGTCGGTGGAGGCTGCAAAGCATAAGGGAATAGACCACCCCGTTGCGGGAAAAGCCGACGTATTAATAGTTCCCGACATTGAAGCGGGCAATATACTGTACAAGTCCTTTGTGTATTTTGCCAGGGCGAAAAATGCCGGCGTTATAGTAGGCGCCAAGGTGCCCATAGTTCTTACCTCGAGGGCGGATAACGAGGAAGCAAAGCTCAATTCCATTGCCCTTGCGGTACTCATGGCAAATAAATAAAGCGGGGTGAGAATATGAACGAGGTATTCAGACTGCTTGTAATAAATCCGGGTTCCACTTCAACCAAAATAGCCATATTTGACAACGAAAAGCCGGTTTTTGAGGAGGTAATAAGGCACAGTTCGGAGGAACTGGCTCCGTACCCCACCATATTCAGCCAGTACCAGTTCAGGAAGGAAATCATACTGGAAACTCTGAACAAGAAGGATATTAACCTTACAAAACTTAGCGCCGTGGTGGGCAGGGGAGGGCTTTTGCACCCCATTCCCAGCGGTACCTACGAAGTAAACGACAAGATGATTGAGGATTTGAGATTGGGCCTTTTCGGCCAGCATGCGTCAAGCCTGGGAGGGGTACTGGCAAGGGAGATTGCATCCCAGCTAAACATCCCGGCCTATATAGTGGACCCGGTGGTGGTGGACGAACTGGAGGACGTGGCAAGGATTTCCGGGATGCCGGAGATAGAAAGGGTGTCCATTTTCCATGCCCTGAACCAGAAGGCTGTGGCAAGAAGGGCTGCTAGGGACCTGGGCAAACCCTATGAAGAGCTGAACCTGATTGTAACCCATATAGGCGGAGGCATTTCGGTAGGCGCCCATAAAAAGGGCAGGGTGGTGGACGTCAACAACGCTTTGAACGGCGACGGACCCTTTTCACCCGAGAGGGCGGGGACCCTGCCTACGGAAGGGCTTATCAAACTGTGCTATTCTGGCCGGTTTACGCTGGACGAGATGAAGAAAAAGATTGCCGGTAAAGGCGGCCTTGTTGCACACCTGAAAACCAACGACGCCAGGGAAGTGGAAAGGATGATCGAAGGCGGAGACAAGCATGCGGAGCTTATCTACCGCGCAATGGCATACCAGATTGCCAAGGAGATAGGTAGCTGCGCAGCCGTATTGGAAGGCAAGGTGGATGCCATAGCACTCACCGGGGGCATAGCCCACAGCAAGATGCTGACCGGGTGGATAATAGAAAGGGTGGAATTCATAGCCCCGGTGTTCGTTTACCCGGGCGAGGACGAGATGACAGCCCTTGCCGAGGGAGGCCTCAGGGTGCTAAGAGGCGAAGAAAAGGCAAAACTATACCAATAAAAGGACTGGTAGCCCATGTTGGAAGACAAAAGAATAAGGATTGTAACCGGCCATTACGGCAGCGGCAAGACAGAATTCGCGGTAAACTATGTGATTAACTTGGCAAAGTCCGGAAAAAAGGCCGCCATTGCGGACCTGGACATTGTAAACCCCTATTTTCGCTCCCGGGAGGAAAAGGGCCGCATGGAGAGGCTCGGGATACGGGTGGTGGCGCCGGAGGGCAAGTTTATAAACGCCGATGTGCCGGCACTGCCTGCCGATATTAACACCCTTTTGCAGGATGAAAGCTACCAGGTGGTGCTGGATGTCGGGGGCGATGCGGCGGGGGCCCGGGCCCTGGGACGGTATTATCCCCACCTTAAGGATGCCGATTATGACATGTTCATAGTGGTAAACGCCAACCGGCCCAATACCGCAAGTTCCGAAGCGGTTATTGAATACATCCAGGATATAGAAAGGGCGGCCCGGATTCGCGCTACCGGCCTTGTAAACAACACCCATATGCTGCGGGAGACCACCGTGGAAGACGTGCTTAGGGGGCAGCGGGTGGTGGAAGAGGTTTCCCGGCAAAAAGACCTGCCGGTGAAATATATATGCGCCATTGAAAGGATAGCCGGGCAAATCCCGGCGGGTTTGGCGGGTGAAATTTTCCCCATCAAAATGTATATGCGACCCGAGTGGTTGTAATCTAAGCGAAAAAAGGAGGGTTGTTCATGGCAAAGGTAAGAGGGAAGGTTACATTCAAGGAACATCTGTGCAAGGGATGCGAGCTTTGTACTACTGTTTGCCCGGTGGACATAGTAAAGATGGCAAAGGACAGGATAAACCAAAAAGGGTATCACCCCGCAACCGTTTACGAGATGGAAAAATGCATAGCCTGCGGGAACTGCGCTACCATCTGTCCTGACACTGTTATCGAGGTTGAAAGGATAAGGGATAACGGCTAGTTTTATCCAGCTGGAACAATTCAAATCAGAGGAGGGAAATTTTATGGCAAAGGTTTTAATGAAGGGGAATGAAGCAATCGGCGCCGCTGCAATTAAGGCCGGCTGCAAGTTTTTCTTCGGTTACCCGATCACGCCTCAAAGCGAGCTGCCCGAATACATGGCCAGGGAGATGCCGAAGGCAGGTGCTACTTTCCTGCAGGCCGAGAGTGAGGTGGCTGCCATAAACATGGTCTATGGTGCTGCAGGAGCAGGAGCAAGGGTGATGACCTCATCCTCCAGCCCCGGCATAAGCCTGAAACAGGAGGGGATATCCTATATAGCAGGCGCCGAACTGCCCTGCGTGATAGTTAACATAATAAGAGGAGGCCCCGGCCTGGGCGGAATACAGCCGGCCCAGTCGGACTATTTCCAGGCCACAAAGGGCGGCGGCCACGGTGATTATAAAATGGTGGTGCTGGCCCCGGCGTCGGTACAGGAACTAACCGACCTTTTGATGGAAGGCTTTGATATAGCCGACCAGTACAGGAACCCGGTAATGATAATAGGGGACGGCATGCTGGGTCAGATGATGGAACCGGTGGAACTAAGGGAGCCCAAAAAACGAAACCTGCCTCCCAAGGACTGGGCTACCACCGGCACCGGAGGGAGAGGACATACCAACGTTATCAACTCATTGTTCATTGACCCTGCCGAATGCGAGAAGCATAACTTAAAGCTTAAGGCCAAGTTCGATGAAATGGAAAAGAACGAGAAAAAGTATGAAATATACAACTGCGACAATCCGGACATTATAGTAGCTGCCTACGGCACCACTTCCAGGATTGTAAAAACCGCAATAGACAAGTGCAAGGACGAGGGCATAAATGTCGGTCTCATTAGGCCCATATCCCTCTGGCCCTTCCCCTACGAAGTATTCGAGGAGTATGCCGACAGGGCCAAGGCGTTCCTTTCGGTGGAGATGAGCCTGGGCCAGATGGTGGAGGACGTGAAACTGGGCGTTAACGGCAAGAAGCCGGTTTACTTCTACGGCAGGACCGGAGGAATGGTACCGGTGCCCGACGACATTGTGGCCGAGATAAAGAAAATATTAGGGGGTGCTAAATAATGGCTGAGATGGTATTTCAAAGAACCAAGGGGTTACAGGACAGGCCCTTCCATTACTGCCCGGGCTGCACCCATGGTATAATCCACCGGCTGGTTGCCGAGGTCCTAGAGGAACTGGGCGTTCTCGATAAGGCCATTGGCGTTGCACCGGTTGGATGCTCGGTTTTCGCCTATGACTACTTCAACTGTGACATGCAGGAGGCCGCCCACGGCAGGGCACCCGCGGTTGCTACCGGCATAAAGAGGGTACACCCGGACAAAGTGGTGTTCACCTACCAGGGAGACGGTGACCTTGCCTCCATAGGTACCGCCGAGATAGTACACGCGGCCATGAGGGGAGAAAAAATCACCACCATATTTGTCAACAACGCAATATACGGTATGACCGGCGGGCAGATGGCACCCACTACGCTGGTGGGACAGAAGGCTACCACATCGCCCTTCGGAAGGGACAAGGACCATGCCGGTTCGCCCATAAGGATGAGCGAGATGCTGGCAACGCTGGAGGGACCCGCTTATATAGAAAGGGTCACAGTAACCACCCCGGCTCATATAAGGAAGGCCAAAAAGGCCATCAGGAAGGCCTTCGAAGCACAGATAGAGGGTAAGGGTTTCACCATGATAGAAGTACTGTCCACCTGCCCGACCAACTGGGGAATGTCCCCCGTTGAGGCGCTCAGGTGGCTGGAGGAAAATATGATACCCTATTATCCGCTGGGAGTCTACAAAGCTTCCGAGGAGGTGAAATAGGATATGATAAACGAGCGTGTAATAATGGCCGGGTTTGGAGGCCAGGGTGTAATGTCCATGGGCCAGCTTCTCACCTACGCGGGGATGATTGAAGGCAAGAACGTGTCCTGGCTGCCGTCCTACGGGCCGGAGATGCGAGGAGGTACCGCCAACTGCAATGTTATCATATCCGACAATCCCGTGGCGTCCCCTATCGTAACGGATGCCACCGCCGTAATAGCGATGAACAGGCCGTCGCTGGACAAATTTGAGCCTACACTGGTAAAGGACGGGCTGCTGCTTATAAACAGCTCGCTCATCGACAGGGGGGCAAAGAGGGACGACGTAAGGGCTTACCAGATACCCGCCAACGAAATAGCCAATGAGCTGGGCAACAGCAGGATAGCCAACATGGTTATGCTTGGAGCGTATCTCGAGGCCACCGGTGCCATTAAAAAGGAAAGCGTACTGGAAGCCCTTAAAAAGGTATTCGGTGAGAGGAAAGCCCATCTGATACCCATAAACGAGGATGCCCTGAACAGGGGCGCCGAGCTGGTCAAGGCAAGCAGCTGCGGCTGATAGGAAATATACCCGGCAGTTTTACCAGAGAATGAAAAGCAGCCCACCGCCAAGGGTGGGCTGCTTTTTTACTCCAGTTTAAAGACCTCCTTCGGGTCCACCTTGACGTCCCTGGGGTAATAGGCCCCCGTTTCACGGCAAAGGGCATACCTTTTTGCCAGTTCCCCCGACCGGGACATGGTCTTTATCTTTTCAAGGCATTCTATAAGCCGGTCTATATCCTTTTTATTATTATAGGCCGCAAGGCTTACCCTTACCATGCCGGGGATACCGCTTAAGTCTCCGGCTCTTTTCTTGTGTATAAGCCGGGACAGCTGCTGTGGATTAAGTCCCAACAGGTGCAGCATGTAGGGCTGGGCGCAAAAGCACCCGTTTCTAACGGCAATACCCCCCTCCCAGGCCAGCGCGGCGGCCACCAGGCCGTGGGGTATACCGTCAAGGTTGAAGGTAATAACCCCCACCCTGTTCCCGGTCCGGTTGGGATCGGTTTCGCCGTATACCCTGAGCCCTTTGACTTCCCCCAGCCTTTTAAGGGCATAGGAAGTAACGGTTCTTTCATGGTTTTCAATGTTACGCATGCCTTGCCTTTGCAAATATTGAATGGCGGATGCCAGTGCCACTGCCCCCACAACGTTGGGGGAGCCGGCCTCTTCCCTGTCCGGAAGCCCGGCCCATTCCACCGTTTCGGGGGTAACTATGTTAACGGTGCCGCCGCCGGTGTACTCGGGAGCGCCCGTTAAAAAGGTCCTTTTTGGTCCTATAAGCACCCCGGTTCCAAAGGGAGCGTACATTTTATGGGCGGAAAAAACGAGGTAATCAATATGTTCCGGGTGGTCGTCGGGTTTTATATCCACCGGTGAATGGGGCACAAGCTGGGCACCGTCTACCAGGATGGGTACCCCTGCGCGGTGGGCAATGGCAGCGATGCTTCCCACATCGTTCTTGAAACCGGTTACATTGGAAGCCCCCGAGACGCTTACAAGTTTTATCCTGCGCCCGTACTGCCGCAGTTTGGTTTCCAGGTCATCCAGGTCAAGGGCGCCCCGCCGGTCAACGCCGGCGTACACCGCTGCCGCCTTGGACCTCCAGGGAAGGTCGTTGGAATGATGTTCCATCATGGTTGTGAGCACCAAATCCCCCTTGGCGAGCCCCAATCGGTAGGAGACCTTGTTTACCGCTTCGGTGGCGTTTTTCACGAAAATTACGCAGTTGCTGGAAAGGTCCGCTTTTACAAAGCTGCCTACCACTTCGTGGGCTTCGTCGTATACATGGGTGGAGACTTGGGACTTGAAACCGGTGCCCCTGTGTACGCTGGAATACCAGTCCATGAACTCAATTACCTTGTCCAGTACCGGGCGCAGTACCGGGGTGCTGGCGGCATTGTCCAGGTTCACGTAAGATGCATATCCTCCCCCGGCAAGGGGAACCTTCTTGTCTATACCCACAATATCCCTGCGGAACCTTGCATGGTTAAACCCTTCCCTTTTTAAAAACATGTTACATTCTCCTTTAAAAAATAAGCGCTAATACCATTATATGAACGGGGCGGAGTTTTGATTCCGCAGTGCCGCGGCAAAGATTCGCCGGCGGCGCCTTGCAAAGGGGCCCCCCAAAGCACAGGGGTTGCAGGCAGGATTGTAGTTACATAATATAATAAGGAGGGCAGTTTTTAATGCCTATGGGATTTCCAACCAATTGAAAAGCTATATTCGGTGTGATAATATTTAACCGTATTAGGCTGGCATACTATAAGGACAGGGGGAATTGTATGGGTAAACTATTCGGAACCGACGGTGTAAGGGGAATAGCAAACGAGGAACTGACCAGCGACCTTGCATTCAAGCTTGCCCGGGCGGGAGCCGCCGTCTTGGGCAGCGGGGTAAAAAGGCCGAAGTTTGTACTGGGAACGGATACGCGCCTTTCTTCGGACATGCTGGAAAGCGCGATGGTCGCCGGGCTGTGTTCGGCGGGCAGCGATGCGGTGCTGGTGGGCGTGGTTCCCACACCGGCGGTGGCCTACCTGATAAGGCACCTTGGCGCCGACGGGGGTATTGTGATATCCGCTTCCCATAATCCTGCCCAGTACAACGGGATAAAATTTTTCGACCGCCGCGGCTACAAGCTGGATGACCATTTGGAAGAGGCCGTGGAAAAAATTGTGCTGGAGGGTGCCGACGGGTTGTCGTGCACCGGCGTGAACTTGGGCAGGAAAATAAACGAAACAAAGGGAGTAAGGTACTACGCGGACTTTCTCAAGGGCACGGTATCGGGAAATTTCGAAGGCATGAGAGTGGCCGTTGACTGTGCCAACGGGGCGGCTTTTAAAGTGGCTCCCTTGGTACTGGAGGAACTGGGAGCCGAGGTGAGTGTAATTAACGACTGCCCCGACGGGCTAAACATAAACGTGGAATGCGGGTCCACCCACCCGGAAGGATTGGCTTCCCTTGTGAAGGAAAAGGGCCTGGACCTGGGGCTTGCCTTTGACGGCGATGCCGACCGGCTAATCGCAGTGGACCACAGGGGCGAGATAATAGACGGTGACTATATAATGGCAGTCTGTGCCCAGCGGCTTAAGGCCCAGGGGAAACTTTCAAAGGATACCGTGGCAGCCACGGTGATGTCCAACCTGGGACTGCACCGGGCATTGGAGAAAATTGGCTGCAGGGTGGAGGAAACCAAGGTCGGGGACAAGTACGTGCTGCAGAGGATGATGGAGAAGGGATACAGCCTTGGCGGCGAGCAGTCGGGCCACGTAATATTCCTGGACCTAAACACCACCGGGGACGGCCTTCTGACGGCACTCCAGCTTCTGGAGACCATTAAGTATTTCGGCAAAAGCCTTTCGGAACTTTGCAGCACCATGCAAAAATATCCCCAGGTCCTGGTCAACGCAAGGGTTAGAAGTACGGACAAGGAAGCTTACCGACGGGACCCGGTTATTTGCGCCGAGATTGAAAGGATACAAGACCAATTGAAGGGCAGCGGCAGGGTGCTTATAAGACCTTCGGGAACCGAGCCGCTGGTAAGGATTATGCTGGAGGGCCAGGATACAGGCCAGCTTAGGCAGTATGCGGAAAACCTTGCAAAGCTGATTGAAACCCGCCTATCGTAGAGACAGGGGACGGTTCTTTGTCCCGTTTGTACGTTACGCGAAGGAGGCGATGGATGGAGATAGTCCTAATGGGTATAAAGCGCCAGAACTCCTTAATCAATGGGCACTTGCGCGGGTTGTGCGTCAAAACGCGGGTGTGCTAAAGCGCCTATCGATTGCGTTTTACGTGCAGCGCGCCGCGGGCGCTTGATAGGGGAGTTGACGAGGTCCGGGGCTTATCGAGGCTTCGGCGGATGGCCCCGCGGTATGCTGCTACCGTAAAGGCTCTACAAATCCACCGGGCGACCGGCGGGACAAAGGGGGTCGGGCAGTCAACAATACTGCTAAAAGGAGAAACACCGATATGAATAAAGCGGATAAAAGGGGTTATCCCCATTATATGCTAAAGGAGATATACGAACAGCCGGAAGTGATAGAAAACACCCTGAAGGACAGGTTAATACCGGGGAGCGAAGATATAAATCTTAGCGATATAAAACTAACCCAAAGCGACCTTGACGGGGTGCACAGAATGGTTGTGGTTGCATGTGGCACGTCCTATCACGCGGGGCTTGCCGGCAAATACCTCATTGAAAAGTTCGCCGGGATACCGGTGGAGGTGGAAATAGCCTCCGAGTTCCGGTACCGGGACCCGGCGGTGGATAAAAACAGCCTGATAATAGCAATAAGCCAGTCGGGGGAAACCGCCGACACCTTGGATGCAATGAGAAAGGCAAAGCAAAAAGGTGCCCGCATCATTGCCATATCAAACGTGGCGGGAAGCACCATACCCAGGGAGGCGGACCACTCCCTCTATACCTGTGCAGGCCCGGAGATTTCGATAGCCTCCACCAAGGCCTACACGTCGCAGTTAATTGCCCTTTATTTACTTACGTTGAAACTGGCCCAATTAAAGGGCGGGATTGACCGGGAAACATACCGGCAGAGGCTGGAGGCACTGAGCAGCCTGCCGGAAAAGGCGCGAAAAATGCTGGACTGTTCGGGAGAAATGAAAGAGCTGGCCGGGCGGCATAAGGATATGGAAAAGATTATATACCTGGGCCGGGGCCTTGATTACGCATTGGCCCTTGAGGGGTCTTTGAAGCTGAAAGAGACGTGTTATATACATTCGGCCGCTTACCCGGCGGGCGAGTTCAGGCACGGGCCTATGGCGCTGGTGGAAGAAGGGCTTTTTGTATTTTTCCTTGCCACCCAGGATGCACTGCTAGACAAGTCCCTGGCCAATTTGCGGGAAATAAAGGACAGGGGAGCCTACGTGGTAGCCCTGGCCAAGGAGGGCAGCCGGGAAGTCGGCGAAGTGGCAGACAGGGTAATATATGTTCCGGAAGTACCGGATGAATTCACCTCGGCGCCGGCGGTAATACCCCTGCAGTTGTTTGCCTATTACATGGCGGCAGCCCGGGGACACGATGTTGACAAGCCGCGAAGCCTGGTAAAAAGCGTCACCGATTCATAATCATAGGGACGGTTCTTTTGATTACATTTCATTGAATTTATTATAAAGCCGAATATTGAATAACAAAGTTGGACACTGTATGGGACGAGGGATGGGGTAAGGGACGTTCTTTGTCCCATTTGTCAATTATGTAAAGGGGGTGGTGCGGTAAAGAATGCAATTGGGAAAGGAGGAGGTGACAGCAGATATTAAAAAAACAAGCGCCAGAACTCCTTAATCAATGAACGCTTGCGGGAATTGTGCGCCAAAATGCGGGCGTGCTGAAGCGCCTGTCAACCGCGCATTGCGTGCAGCACGCTGCGGGCGTTTGGTAGCGGAGTTGACGAGGGTCGGGGCTTATCGAAGTTTTCGGCGGATGGCCCCGCGGTATGCTGCTACCGTAAAGGCCTTACAAATCCGCCGGGCGACCGGCGGGACAAAGTAGACCGGGCAGCAACGAAAAATCCCTAAAGGAGAATACAAGACTATGTGCGGTATAGTTGGATATATAGGCAGCAAAGACGCAACACCCATCCTGATTGAAGGCTTAAGAAGGCTTGAATACAGGGGATACGATTCGGCCGGGGTAGCCGTTTATAACGAAGGCAGGGTCCAGGTGAAAAAGTACAAGGGCAGGCTGGATGTGCTGGAGAGCCGGCTTAGGGAAAACCCCATCCTGGGAAACTTAGGGATCGGGCATACCCGGTGGGCCACCCACGGCGAACCGTCGGATGTGAATTCCCATCCCCAGACAAGTTCCGGCGGGGATATAGCCATTGTACACAATGGCATAATAGAAAACTTTATGCCCCTTAGGGAATGGTTGTGCTATGAAGGGTACGAATTCCGGTCGGATACTGATACCGAGGTGGTAGCCCACCTCATAGACCATTTCTATGAAGGGGACCTTGTGAAGGCGGTTATAGAGTGCATGAAAAGGTTGAAGGGGTCCTTCGCGCTGGGGATAATAAGCTCTGACGAGCCGGATAAACTGGTGGCGGTAAGAAAGGACAGCCCGCTTATAGTAGGCATCGGCAGCGGCGAAAACTTCATAGCGTCGGACATCCCCGCCATACTAAACCATACCAAGCGGGTTTACCTGCTGAACGATATGGAAATAGCGGTTTTGAGCAAAGAGGGCGTGAAAATACTGGACCATAATGGTGCGCCGGTACAGAAGGAAGTGTTTGAAGTTACCTGGGACGTGGCCGCTGCCGAAAAGGGGGGCTATCCCCATTTCATGCTGAAGGAAATGTTCGAGCAGCCCACCGCCCTTAGGCAAACCCTCAAGTCCCGGCTTATATCCGAGAACGACGACATAATACTGGACATGATAAGGATTAACAAAGAGGACCTTGACAGGGTGGACAAAATAAACATCGTGGCCTGCGGCACCGCGTACCATGCGGGGGTTGTGGGAAAACATCTTATAGAAAGGCTGGCGAGGATTCCCGTCGAGACGGACATCGCCTCCGAGTTCCGCTACAGGGACCCGATACTTGATAAAAACAGCCTTGTGATGGTTATAAGCCAGTCGGGAGAAACCGCCGACACCCTCGCGGCCATGAGGGAAGCCAAGCGGAAAGGGGCCAGGGTTATTGCCGTTACCAACGTGGTGGGAAGTACCGTGTCCAGGGAAGCCGACGACCTATTGTATACCTGGGCGGGGCCGGAGATTGCAGTAGCCTCCACGAAGGCCTATACGACGCAGCTTCTGGCCATGTCGCTTATAGCCCTGAAACTTGCCAGCATAAAGGGTGAAATAGACGAGGAGCTTTACAGCAGTATGAGGGAGGCCGTATACAGGCTCCCGGAACAGGCGCAGCAGGTGCTGGAAAAGGCGGAGGAGATAAAGGCCCTTTCGGAGGAATACAAGGACGTTGACAAGGTGTTTTTCATAGGCCGGTCGCTGGACCATGCCGTGGCCATGGAAGGGTCGTTAAAGCTTAAGGAAATATCCTATATATTTTCCGAGGCCTATGCGGCCGGAGAACTTAAGCACGGCACCATTGCCCTTGTGGAGGACGGGACGCTGGTCTTTGCCCTGGCCACCCAGGATAGGCTGTTCGAAAAGTCGGTCAGCAACATGAAGGAGGTAAAGGCCAGGGGAGCCCACGTGATAGCCGTTGCCAAGGAGGGAAACAGGGAGGTTGAAAAGGTGGCGGACCGGGTCATATACATCCCGGATACGCTGGACCTTTTGACCCCGGTGCTGACGGTGATACCGCTGCAGCTTTTTGCCTACTATATAGCGGTGGCCCGGGGCTGTGACGTCGACAAGCCCAGGAACCTGGCCAAAAGCGTCACCGTGGAGTAATCATAGGGACGGTTCTTTTGATTACTGTATAATTCAAATAAAGTTCACTCCATGAAAATAAAGTTCGCTCTATAAA
>ERZ773359.5414-NODE-5414-length-12246-cov-12.613075_pt1 | contig 12246 bp, 10 predicted proteins | sample MGYA00374955_ERZ773359 | MGnify/ENA primary metagenome ERZ773359 (study PRJEB29098, sample SAMN04486028) | biogas fermenter metagenome | study: EMG produced TPA metagenomics assembly of the Biogas fermentation microbial communities from Germany - Plant 4 DNA1...
ATCTCTTCTCGCTTGCAGTCTATTTCTTCTCGGCTGCAGTCTACCTTTGGAGCAAACTCGGCTATTTCGATCAAATCTTGACTATCCTCCTAACCTTCTCCCGAGGACACTACTTCTCTCTTTCGCCGTTATTCAGGAAAATCCTGCCTCCGAAGCATAATTTATGGCAATAGATTCACTTGACCAAACAATTCATCGTCAGAGTTGACAAATCTGACTATTTCCACTTTATCCAAGTACTCCCGTGGGAGAGTTACTAGGTCGGTGGGGTAAGTAAAGGCCATCGTAACCATCTCACCAGGCCCTGGACTCCGCCGGCTGACTTGGACGGTGAGCGTCTTATCAGAAAGCACAATCTTATCGATATTGACAACATAACCGCCGGTACGGTGCTCTCCTAAGTACACCAAGATCGGAAACTCTGTCTCCCAATCAATTTCAAAACTGCGCCTTAAAGGTGGTTCCAGCTGGCTTAGCTGGCGGTTCCATTCTTCGGGAGAAACAGCAACCGCATACTGCACCTGCCTGTTCGGTTCGTAAACCCAATCGGACGTATCGCGAGAGCTCTCATACACCACCACTTCACTGCCCCCCAGGAGCATAAACGCCAACAGCAGCATGGCAAAGATTCTGTACATAATCTCGCCCCAATCCTTTCAGATATGTGTTTATGGACTAGGTTTTTCCGGAATTACAAGGGTTATACCAACCGTGATGCGAGCTGGATCAGATATATTATTTGCTTCGGAGATTACGCGGTACAATGTGGCATCTCCGTAGTACTTCTCGGCAATCGACCACAGGCTTTCACCGGGCCGTACAGTGTGCAGACGAGGGCCTGCAGGCGGAGAAGCAACCTGTGCAGGCGTATCGCTGGGAGTAACTATCACGACTGGCTCCTGCACCACTGGTTCTTTCTCTATCTGGTGGGCCACCTCTGGCAGCCCTGCCTCAGCATCTGTGAAGCGGCTTGCATACCAACGGTATCCCTGCACGCCTGCTCCTCCGAGAATGAGCAGCAGAAGCAAAGCCGCCACCATCCTGGCCCACCAGCGTGATGGGCCGCGCAGAGATGCGGGCTCTTCTCCATAGTCTGGACGGAGGATGTAATAACCCGGGAGCTTGCGCCAGTGGTGATCCACGCAGTGATAAAGCGCCCGATCACCGTGAACCGCATCAATCACATATGCAATGTGCCACGGACGCGAGAATAGCCGATGATGCTGCTGTCTGTCAAAGGCCGATAGAAAGACCCCAAATCCGGGATGGCTGTGCATCCAGCCGACAATCCGTAGTTCACTGCCGGAGGACTGCAGAGAATGCTGAACAGCCTGGTAGTCTTCATGGGACAAGGCAAACCGGGAAGCCGCTGATCTGGAACTTGCCAGCGGAACAAACTGCTCTACTAATACCTCGTATTCTTCCAGACTTTTCAGATTACGCTTCCTGCCAACCAAGAACCCACCGCTTTCCCCAGTGGGATTTTCCTGGGCAAAACGATCCATCTGCATGAAGACCTCTTCCCGGAAAACGACGCGGGGAAACGGGCCGGCCTTGCCTACGAGAAATCGCCGAACACCTGCGGCGCTGCGCTGTCCATTCATGGCTCTCTCTCCCCTTAGAAAATACTCAGCTCAAACTGCCGGGACAGGTCACGCAACATTCTCACACCGACTATGCTGTTCCCCTTTCTGTCCAGGGCTGGACCGAAAGTTCCAATACCAAACCGCTCTGGAACAACCGCCAAAATACCGCCAGCCACACCGCTCTTAGCTGGAATACCTACATTGATGGCAAACTCGCCAGACGCATTATACATCCCACAGGTCACCATGAATGTTGACACTAGGCGGACAATTCTCCGTGGCAGAAGCCGCCTCCCATCCAAGGTAACCCCCTTATTAGCCACAAACAACCCGAGACGTGCTAGTTCTTCACAGGTAACTAGAATAGAGCATTGACGAAAATAGATATCAACTACCTCTTCTACATCGCCATCCAACACTCCTGTATCCTTGAGGAAATAGGCAAGAGCGCGATTGCGATGGCCGGTCTCCTTTTCTGACCGATATACATTCTCATCGATAGAAACAGGGCGCCCCAAAACCTCTTCGAGGAGATCGGTTACTCGCGCAAAGCGTTCCTCTAATGTTTTCCCCTCGAGCATACCGCATACCGCTATGGCGCCGGCGTTGATCATGGGGTTGAGAGGGCGCCGCTCAGCCGTTTCCAACTTGACAATGCTGTTGAAGGGATCGCCTGTTGGTTCAGAACCAACCCGGGAGAACACCTCTTCTTCACCCCGATCCCTAAGCACCACCATGAGTGTAAAAATCTTAGAAATGCTCTGCAGGGTGAAGGGGATGCGGCAGTCGCCTGCAGATACTAAACCTTCTGGGCTCCAAACTGCGATTCCCGCCAGCGACGGATCACCCTTCCCCAATTCAGGAATATAGTCGGCTACCTGACCGAGATGGTGGGCTGAACGATGTTCGGCTACGAGCCCTTCGAGCACTTGTTGGAGTTGGGCTTGATTCACTCAGCGTCGCTCCTTTCAGATACCTATCCTAGTACAGATCATTCGGCCAAAAAAAGACCCTTGTCAGGGTCTTTAGATAGAATGATATGCTGCAGTTTCACCCCAAGATTGACAGCAGTTTTTACCTGAACGCTTGGCTCGGTACATTGCCTGGTCGGCTAGAGCCAAGAGCTGGTGTTTGTCTACTGTATCCTCAGGACAAGTGGCTATACCGATGGAAACCGTGATGCGGCCCCTCTGCCTCGCGAAGGTTGTTCCTGCCAACGCTTTCTGGATGCGCACAGCCACCTGTTCTGCTTGGCAGCGAGTCATGTTGGGAAGAAGCACCACAAACTCCTCGCCCCCATAACGAATAACCTTGTCATCGGCCCGAATGACGCTCTGAATGAGCTGCGCTACTGTAATCAGAGCTCTGTCACCAGCTGCGTGTCCATGTTCATCATTGAACATTTTAAAGTCATCGATATCAATGAACAGCGCCGCAGTAGGCTCGACTGTAGGGTCAGATAGCCATTGGTTGAGATAACGGAAGTTATACACCCCCGTCTTAGAATCGAGCAACAGCTCTCGCTCAAGCTCTTTCCGGAGGCCTCGCTCAACGCTGATCCTGATCCGCATTTCGAGAAAACGCGAGAAGTGCATAAACACGAAGCCCAGAAGTACGATCCCCCACGTGGAGTACTGGGCTGCAAACAGGGTGAAGATGACACCCCAGAACCACGCAATGAGATCATTGTCCGCAGTGCGGAGAACGCGCCCAAGGCGCCTTCTGATCCCCCTACCCTGTGCTACAGCGGTGATCAATGTGACTGACCCGACATTAACAACTATATAGGCCAGGCCACCGGCTAACATAGCCCACACATCGGTCAGCCAAACGCCATAACCAAAGGTGCCTCCCATCCTGCCGTACACGAGGCCACAGGCCATGGCGCTCAGTGAGAGCTGACCCATGTTAAACAGGCCTCGGTCAAGGCTCTTACGGTGGACGATGAAATCCGCAAATGCAGCCAGCAGCGAAATCAGAATGCCGGCGCCGATGCCATACAAGAAAATCGCTGGGAAGACTACTGCGGTGCCTAGAGAATAGTTCATCTGATTTTCAACTGCGACAGATCGGGAATACATGAAAACAGTAAGCGCGGCAAAGAGGCCCAGTTGGGCCCCGTATTCCCAAGGCAGCTCAGGAACAAAACGCACAATACCTAAGGCTGCGCCGAATACGCATACGCCGATCAACACATGGTAAAGCAGCTTTGAGCGCGCCTTTTTCATCACTTCTCCCTCTTCCAACACATCGCAGTTCAATGAAATGACACTAATTGTCTAACAATTCTTCACACATTGTCATTTTCCTGCCTGTCCTGGACTAAATTCCCAATTAGGCTCAAGACTTCAGGAACGCCAAGCCGTGTTTCAGCGGAAAAAGGAATGGCTTGAACGCCTAGTGTTTCACGTATAGTTTTCAGGCTGCGGGCCTGCTGTCCGCGTTTAATCTTATCAGCCTTCGTAGCGACCACGAAGAAGGGCATTTCCATGTGCCTAAGCCAATTGCACATCAGCTGGTCATCATTCGTGGGTTTATGCCTGATATCAACCAGCTGTATGACGCCTCTGAGGTTTTCACGGTTAGTAAGATAGCCCTCAATCATCGCCTGCCAGCTTTGGCGGACCTGTTCCGGTACCTTGGCAAATCCATACCCGGGAAGATCGACCAACACGATGCGGTCCACGCGATAGAAGTTGAGAGTCTGCGTGCGCCCAGGTTGCCCTGAAGTACGGGCCAGCTTGCGGCGATTGACTAACGCGTTGATCAGAGAGGACTTGCCCACGTTAGAGCGGCCCACGAGCGCTATTTCGGGCAGCTCGTGGGCAGGATATTGACTCTTGCTAACAGCACTCAGCAGAAACTCACAATCATGCACATTCAACTTCATTGCGGCTCACCAACCCAAGCCTGGTCGCTAGAGCCATTATCGGCGCCTGGAATGAAAGCCAAATCCGCATCGTCTTCATCAGGCTTGTCCAGCAGCGCCTTTTCCATGACTTCATCCATATGCTCCACAAACTCGATGTTCATCTTGCGCAGGATGTTTTCAGGCATTTCCTGTAGGTCGCGAGTATTATCTGCCGGAAGAAGGACATTGTAAATGCCTGCTCGATGCGCAGCAAGCAGCTTTTCTTTGACTCCTCCGATGGGCAGCACACGGCCGCGCAGTGTAATCTCACCAGTCATGGAAAGGTCGTGACGCACGGGCCGGCCGGTCAGCGCACTAGCGAGAGCCACTGCGATAGTAATGCCGGCGCTGGGGCCGTCTTTCGGAACTGCTCCTTCTGGAACATGGATGTGGATATCGTACTTCTCATGAAACTCAGGATCGATGTCTAAGTCCGCCGCACGGGATCGGAGATAGCTCAACGCTGCCTGCGCCGATTCACGCATTACCTCACCCAGCTTGCCTGTGAGGGTAAGCCTACCCTTGCCCTGCACAACTGTTACCTCAATGGCCAAGATTTCACCGCCGTATTGAGTATAGGCGAGGCCATTGGCGACTCCAACCCGATCCTCCTGCTCCGCTTCAGTATGGCGGTAGCGTGGAGTTCCCAAGTACTTGTTGAGATTGCTCAAGGTGATACGCACGGTAGTGGTGTTGCCTCTTACTACCTCAGCAGCCACTTTACGGCAGATGGTAGCCAACATCCGCTCCAGAGTGCGCACACCAGCTTCGCGAGTATACTCTGAAATGATCTTGAGAATGGTGTTATCTGAGATGCGAACTTGCTCAGCCGCCAAACCGTGGTTATCCAGCTGTTTGGGCCAGAGGTGGCGCTTGGCAATGTTTAGTTTTTCCTCGTCAGTGTAGCCGGGGATCTCAATTACTTCCATGCGATCCCGCAGGGGCCCAGGAATCGTGTAGAGCACGTTCGCTGTTGTGATAAACAGTACCTCCGACAAGTCAAAGGGCACTTCTAGATAGTGATCACCGAAGTTTTGGTTCTGCTCCGGATCCAGTACCTCCAATAGTGCTGATGCTGGATCGCCCCGGAAATCCGAGCCTAACTTGTCGATTTCGTCCAATAGTATTACAGGATTCTTGGAACCAGCTGTCTTCATAGCTTGGATGATCTTGCCGGGCATTGCCCCGATGTAAGTTCGCCTGTGGCCTCGGATCTCAGCCTCATCCCGTACCCCACCCAGGCTCAACCGGACAAACTTCCGGTCTAGAGCCTCGGCAACAGACGCTGCGAGGGAGGTCTTACCTACGCCAGGCGGCCCTACCAGACAGAGGATTGGCGTCTTGAGATTAGCAGCCAGCTGACGCACTGCCAAGTATTCCAGTATTCTTTCTTTGACCTTGACCAGACCGTAGTGATCTCGCTCCAAGATCTGCTCCGCTGCAGCCAAGTCCAAACGATCCTTGGTCCTAACAGACCAGGGCAGGCTGAGCATCCAATCAAGATAAGTGCGGATGACACCGGATTCAGCCGACATGGGCGGCATCTTCTCCAGCCTGCGTATTTCATGCAGAACTTTGGCTTTGGCTTCCTTCGGAAGTTTGGCCTTGTTTAGGCGTTTGCGCAGTTCTTCCGCCTCAGAAGCCCGCTCATCGCCTTCGCCCAGCTCTTTCTGAATAGCTTTGATCTGCTCGCGCAGGTAGTACTCCCGCTGAGCCTGGTCCATCTGTTTTCTAACGCGCTGTTTGATGGTCTTTTCTAAAGACACAATCTCCAGCTCACGGAAAAGCACACCTAATACTTGCTCTAGGCGCTCGTATGGTGAAAAAGTCTCTAAGACTTGCTGTTTCTCCTCTAACTCTACACCAAGCTGCCCAATCACCGTGTCGGCCAAACGGCCAGGGTCGGTGATCGATGTTACAGCAGGCACCACTTCGGTGGGAATCTTCTTGCTCAGCCGCACATATTCTTCAAAGTTTTCGTGAACTGTGCGCACCAAAGCAATAATCTCGTGGTCACGCCGCTTTTCGTTGTCGGGCTCAGGTATGGTGATAGTCGCTTCGTAATAGCCGTCTATGTCTTCGAGCTCGTCAACGACAACCCGTTCAAGGCCTTCCACCAAAATACGGAGAGACCCGTCGGGCATCTTTAGTATCTGTTTTATTTCACACAGTGTACCGATGTTATAGATATCATCGGGCTGTGGTTCTTCAACCCCAGCCCGATGTTGGGCAGCCAGAACAATTCGCCGGTCACCTAACATGGCTTTTTCCACAGCCTGGATGGAGCGCTCCCGGCCAACTTCAAAAGGAGTAACCATATGGGGAAAGACCAGCGTGCCTCGGAGAGGTAGTAGAGGGAACTTCTGAGACCGATCGTTCTTGGTCATGTTCCGTCACCCCCATATTTTTCTGGTGATTTAATTATAGCATAGTTTAGGAATAGTTGGTACTAGGGGGTGAGTTTGGCATTTGAGGCGGCCAAGACTGAAACGTCTGGCATGCGGTTATGTGCAGTTGGGTGAGGTTCCTTCGCTCCTACGATGGCGGCACGAATCGCCTCAGCCACATGCGTTATTGGAATCACTTCGATGTCATCCCATGCAGCAAACATCTCCAGCCAGTTTTCCGCCGGAATCAAGACCCGCTTCACCCCAGATTCTCGCGCCGCCGTCACTTTCGGCACAATACCACCTACAGGCTGAACAAGGCCGTGAATAGTGACCTCACCTGTCATAGCAACTGTATTATCCACCTGCTTGTTGGTCAGGGCGGAGTAGACAGCCGTAACCATCGTCACACCGGCACTAGGCCCGTCAATTGGTACTCCACCGGGGAAGTTAATGTGAATATCGTAGTCCTGCGGCCGCAGTTTCAGTACGGAGCGGAGGACAGTGATCACGTTATCGACAGAGCTTCGAGCTTGAGAGCGCCCCCGCATCGTCCGTCCGGCACCGCCAATCTCCTCTTCGTCCATGACGCCCGTTACTTTTATAGTGCCAGTCCCCGGCTCGACAGGAATGGCGGCCGCTTCGGCACTGATCAACATGCCCATGTTCGGCCCATAAACCGCTAACCCGTTCACTAATCCCACGGCTGGCTCCGCTGGGATACGCCTTTCTAGGCGTGGCGTGTACTGGCCGCTGTTTACCACCCACTCAATGTCCGCCTTAGTTATTTCAGAGCGTTCTTCCGTCTGCACGATTCCAGCGGCAATCTGTACCATATTTACAGCGTCCCGCCCGTTCGAAGCATAGCGCTGCAGTTCCTCAAGTGCGCCCTCAGTTAAGGGAAATCCGATTTTCTGGGCCGCATTCCTGGCAATAACACGAATTTCTTCTGGGCCAAGTGGCCTGAAGAATACCTCCAAGCAGCGCGACCGAAGTGCAGGCGGCAGCTCGTTGGGCATGCGGGTCGTGGCCGCGACTAAGCGGAAATCGGCTGGTAGACCATTTTGGAAGATCTCGTGTATATGGGCAGGTATATTTGAATCCTCTGACGAGTAGTAGGCACTCTCAAGGAAGACTTTGCGGTCTTCTAGAACTTTCAAGAGTTTGTTCATCTGAATAGGATGAAGCTCCCCGATCTCGTCGATAAACAAGATGCCGCCGTGAGCTTTGGTGACCGCTCCCGGCTTGGGCTGAGGAATGCCGGCAATGCCAAGTGGCCCAGCGCCTTGGTAAATCGGGTCATGGACAGAACCGAGCAGCGGATCGGCGATACCACGGTCGTCGAACCGGGCAGTAGTAGCGTCAACTTCCACAAACTTAGCATCCGCCGCAAAAGGAGAGAGTGGGTTCTGCTTCGCTTCTTCCAGTACAACTCTGGCAGCGGCTGTCTTACCCACTCCCGGAGGGCCATAGATGATCACATGCTGCGGATTGGGCCCGCACAGGGCTGCCCTGAGCGCCTTCAGGCCATCATCCTGACCCACGATCTCCCTCATCTCCTGCGGCCGCGTCCGCTCGGCCAATGGCTCAGTGAGAGAAACAGCTTTCATGCGCTTCAGTTTTTCAAGTTCCTTACGGCTCTCACGATCAACCGCCCACTTGCTGGACTGCTGCTGACGCCAAAGGTTCCAGAAGTACAGTCCGATGACAATGGCAAAGAACAGGTTGATCAGCCCAAGTATACCCATCATACGATCACACTCCCTGCAGAGGTCACCACTTAGTATGCCCGGGAGGGATCAAAAAATGAGGTGGGTTTCCCCACCTCATGAAGTATCAATTATGCGCTTTCTTCTTTATCTGCCTCATCTACCCGAATCAGCCGCGGGGGTTCGCTTCCGTCAACTGCTTCTGGAGTGACTACACACTTCTTGATGTTGTCTTCCGATGGCAGTTCGAACATCACGTCCATCATGATCTTTTCCACGATGGTCCGCAGTCCCCGTGCTCCCGTCTTCTGCTCGAGAGCCTTCTGTGCTATGCGGCGCAGAGCTGCTTCTTGAAATTCCAGCTCAGTACCGTCGATGTCGAGGAGGTACTTAAACTGTTTGACAAGCGCATTCTTAGGCTCAGTCAGAATATGGACCAATGCATCTTCATCGAGGGCATCGAGTGTGCACACAACTGGCACGCGGCCAACGAACTCGGGAATCAGACCGTACTTCAGAAGGTCTTCAGGCATGATCTGCCGGAGCAGGTCGCCAACCTGACGTTCTTCTTTCTTGCGGATATCGGCGCCAAAACCGATGGATTTCTGGCCGATGCGCCGCTCGATGATCTTCTCTAAACCATCGAAGGCGCCTCCACAGATAAAGAGGATGTTCGTGGTATCGATCTGAATAAATTCCTGATGAGGATGCTTACGCCCACCCTGGGGTGGAACGCTGGCGATGGTTCCCTCGAGGATCTTCAGCAGGGCCTGCTGAACTCCCTCACCAGACACATCGCGGGTGATCGAAGGATTCTCCGATTTCCGGGCGATCTTGTCGATTTCATCTATATAGACAATCCCTTTTTCCGCCCGTTCCACATCATAATCGGCTGCTTGGATCAGCTTGAGGAGGATGTTCTCCACGTCCTCACCGACGTAACCCGCCTCGGTCAGGCTTGTGGCATCGGCGATGGCAAAGGGTACGTTCAAAATACGGGCCAAGGTCTGGGCCAGCAGAGTTTTTCCACTGCCTGTAGGCCCGAGCATGAGAATGTTGCTTTTCTGGAGCTCAACATCGCTGTTCCGGGTATTGGAGTTGATCCGTTTATAGTGATTGTACACAGCCACAGACAGTGCCTTCTTGGCCTCTTCTTGTCCAATCACGTATTCATCTAAAATAGCCTTTATTTCCCTTGGCTTGAGAATGTTATCCAGTTGGACATCGTGGTCTTCTGTGAACTCTTCCTCGATGATCTCATTGCAGAGTTCGATACACTCGTCACAGATATAGACCCCTGGTCCGGCGATGAGCCGCTTGACCTGTTCCTGCGCTTTACCGCAGAAGGAACATTTCAACTGCCCTTTTTCATCGCCAAATTTGAACATCGTATCACCTCTCTAGTCCTACCTAAGATCCGCAACCCTGGTTAGTACACCGTCGATCAGACCGTATTCGGCGGCCTCTTCGGCAGACATGTAGTAGTCTCTATCAGTATCCCGCTCAATGCGGTCGAGAGGCTGTCCTGTGTGCTTATGCAGGATTTCGTTCCCGAGTTTCTTCAGGAACAGAATTTCTCGGGCCTGAATCTCTATCTCGCTGGCCTGCCCGCGGGCACCGCCCATCGGCTGGTGGATCATGATGCGAGAGTTGGGCAGCGCATAACGCTTGCCTTTGGTTCCTGCAGCCAACAGCAGAGCTGCCATGCTTGCAGCCATGCCCACGCAAATGGTGGAAACATCGGCTTTAATATACTGAATAGTGTCATAAATCGCTAATCCCGAATAGACTTCCCCACCTGGGCTGTTAATATACAGGTGAATGTCTTTTTCTGGATCTTCCGACTCAAGGAACAACAGCTGAGCAACAACAAGGTTAGCTACATGGTCGTTAATGGGGCCGCCAAGAAAGATAATTCTATCTCTCAGCAGACGGGAGTATATGTCAAATGCCCTTTCCCCCCGGTTTGTCTGTTCAACCACCATTGGAATTAAAGCGCTCATTTGTCTCCCTTCCTTTCTTCCCCATATTTATTCGCACACTTACTCGGCATCTTGGGAGTCAGAATCGGAGTCGGAGTCTGCATTTGAGGCGGGGGTTGGTTCGACTTCAGTGATCTTCGCATTGTCGACGATGGCCTTAATGGTCCGCTCCCGCTCTAGCATGATGCGAATACTGTCTTTTTGGCCTTCGAAATACTTACGGGCCTGTTCTTCATGCCCTTCGTGCTCCGCTGCGCGGCGCTCAATTTCTTCATTTACTTCTTCATCTGAAACGGTAATCCCTTCAGCCTTGGCAATAGCTTCCAGAATCAGATCATGGCGCAGCCGGCGAGCTGATTCTTCTTCGAAATTAGCAGCCAAATCTTCCATTGTGGTGTTGGTAATTTCGAAGTAGCGATCTGGTGTAATACCCTGATACATCAGATTACGCAGGTAGTCTTCTGCCATATGCTGTGCCTGATGCTTCACCATGGACTGGGGAAGCTCGATCTTGCTATTTTCAGCAATCTTATCTAATAGTGTATTCTCGAGTTTGATAGCGGTTCTCCGCTCAAGGTCGTCTTCTATCGTTTTCCGAATTTCGGCTTTTAATTCGTCAAGAGTCGATGCGCTTTCGCTGACATCTTTAGCAAACTCGTCGTCAAGCTCGGGCAGAACCCGTTCTTTGAGTTCCTTGACAGTTACCTTGAATGTAGCTTCTTTGCCAGCAAGATGCTCGGCATGGTATTCTTCGGGGAATGTTACAACGATGTCCTTGGTTTCCCCTACATTCATGCCTACCATCTGCTCTTCGAAGCCTGGGATAAACTGGCCAGAGCCGATCTGAAGCAGATGATCCTCTGCAGCTCCACCGCTAAAAGGTTCACCATCAATGTAACCGGCAAAATCGATTACAGCGTAGTCTCCCTCTCGAACATCGGTACGGCTGTCTACTACAACCAGTTCAGCAGCGCGCTCTTGATAATCGCGCAAAACAAGGTCAACGTCTTCATCGGTGACGTTAACCTTTTCCTTTTCTGCTTCGAGGCCAAAGTATGTACCGAGCTCAACCTCGGGGTAGACATCAACTTCGATCTTAAAGGTTACACCATTCTCTTGAGAGATTTCGTCAATATCAACATCCGGCTGATCGACAGGCTGAATGCCGGTTTCTTGCAGTGCTGCTTCATAAGCCTTAGGGAACAGGATGTCCACTGCATCTTCGAAGAAAATCTCGGGGCCATAGTTCATCTCGATGAGCTTGCGAGGGGCTCTCCCTTTCCGGAAACCGGGGAGGTTGATTCGCTTGGCCACACGTTTATATGCACCCTGAATTGCTTCCTCAAAAGCTTGAGCATCACACTCCACCGTGAGGCGGACTCGGCTGTTTTCCAGCCTTTCCATGGTAGTCTTCATAGTTTTCCCCTTTCAAATCTCCTCCACGCGGAAAAAGAATACAGCCTAGTATTCCTTAGGTGTATTTCAAATAGTTGGGAGATCTAATGAAATAAAATGGTGCAGGCGGAGAGACTCGAACTCTCACGGGGGTCGCCCACTAGATCCTAAGTCTAGCGCGTCTGCCAATTCCGCCACGCCTGCACACTCTGTATAAAATTAAATGGTGAGCCATCCGCGACTCGAACGCGGGACACCCGGATTAAAAGTCCGGTG
>ERZ773359.5419-NODE-5419-length-12236-cov-22.887283_pt1 | contig 12236 bp, 10 predicted proteins | sample MGYA00374955_ERZ773359 | MGnify/ENA primary metagenome ERZ773359 (study PRJEB29098, sample SAMN04486028) | biogas fermenter metagenome | study: EMG produced TPA metagenomics assembly of the Biogas fermentation microbial communities from Germany - Plant 4 DNA1...
AGCCTTTGCTTCTTCACCAAATCGCCTCCTATGTGCGCATTAACGGATCATCCCGGTGGCGGCATAAACAGTGAATTCCCGGGTCTGCCCGGATCCGCCGGTAATTCTCACTTTTCCTCCCACCGGATTACCACTTCCGTCATGGGGCAAACCCCAACTGTTAAAGAAAAACTGCGTGGTACTGCCAAAAGTTATCTTCCACCCGGCGCCGCTTTCCGGATAATTCCTGTTACGGAGTTGTCTTCCCGTATTCGCCACGGTAATGGTATAATTCACCCCGCCCGTAAAATTCACTCTTATATTGGTATTCAGGTCCATCGCGCTTTTGCGGGCAAACCTGAGATCATTCAAAAGTTGGTCAGAAATACTGTTAAAACGCATTTCCCGGTAGGTGTCAGCCACACGCGGCGCGGCAATTACCCCCGCCAGGGCGATAATCACTAAAACAATCAACAATTCAACCAGCGTAAAGCCGGCATTGACATTTTCTTTTTCTTTTGTCCACATTTTTTCTCCCCGGGCGCCGATCGCGCCGGAAATATTAATTGGGGGGAGGGATCTCCTCCCCCCGGACTGAATCTTCTATAGACAATCTCCTTATGTGAATATAAGTAAGAGCTACTAGGGGTGTAAATCACAGCTTACGTCTAAAGTAGCAGCATTAATTGTAATGTTACCGCCACCGGGACACTTCGCCTCTGCCCGCAAGAACGGACCGATAGTTCTACCATCAAACGAGTATGATTTGGTCAATGCACTATTCCAATCACTGAGGGTGTTTGACGGCATTGGGAATGTAGTGCTATCCAGTGTATTGTAATACTGATACAGCTCAATTCCTGTCCGCAGGGACTGTTGAGCAGCCCGACAAGACGAAGCCTGCGCTTCTATCCGCATGTCAATGAAGCGCGGTACCGCCACCATGGCCAGGATCGCCAGGATCACCATGACAATCAAGAGTTCGACTAAGGTAAATCCTTTTTCCTCTCTGAAAAGCCTCTTCAGCATGCTGATTCACCTCCTTTCAACGGTCTTTACCATTTGTTTTATTTCACTAAAAGTGTACTTATGTAAATCATCTATAGCGTCGCCCCACTGCTAATCTGCATCATAGGTATAACCACCGCGATGACGATGACACCAACCGCCAAGCCCATGAGGATAATGACCATTGGCTCGATCATGGACGTCAGGCCTTCCACCGCATAACCCGCCTCTTTCTCATAAAAGTCGGCGATCTCATTGAGCATGGTCGAAAGCTCCCCGGTCTCCTCGCCCACGGCAATCATTTGCGTGACCATTGCCGGGTATACCCCGGTATCAGCCAGTGGGCTGGCCAACCCGCTGCCTTTTGTCAAATTCAACCGGGCTTTCGCCACTGAAGAAGCGATTACACCATTATCCACCGCCCGTTCAACAATTTCCAGGCTGGTAGTGATGAGGATCCCGCTATCAAGGAGAGTGGCCAGGAGGCGGGTGAACCGGGCGATCACCGTTTTTTGGACCACCGGCCCGATAATCTTCATCCTGTAGAGGATCTGGTCAATCTTCATCTTCCCCTGGGGGGTTTTCCGGTAATAATTGAAGCCAACGCCTGCCGCTACCACAAAAAGCAGCAACAGGTACCAGTAAGCGCCCAGAAAATTACTGACGGCGATGAGAATTTTGGTCGCGACCGGAAGCTCGACCCCAGCGTCTGTAAACATCTCGACAAAGACCGGCATGATCAAAACCATAACCAGGACCACGGCGATCACCGCCACCACGGCGATCACTAGCGGGTAGGCAAGAGCGCCGGTAATTTTTTTCCGCAACATGAATTCGCGTTCAAAATAGTCGGCCAGGCGTTCCAGAACCGTCTCCAATTGCCCGCCGGCTTCCCCGGCCTCCACCATATGGATGTAAATGGAAGGAAAAATTTTTGGGAAACGTTCCAAAGCCTGGTGGAGGGGGTTACCGGTCTCCACGTCCCGCCGGATACCGGCGATCACCTCAGCAAGCGCCGGGTTTTCCGCCTGGTCTTCCATAATCTTTAAACAGGCGCTGAGATTGACCCCAGCCCTGATTAAGACGGCAAACTGGCGGGTGAAGAGCAGGAGGTCTCTCAGGACGACCCGTCCTCCCCGCCCGCCGGCGCCTTTTTTCTCCGTTTGCACCCTGCCGGCGCCTGCCGGCTGCAGGGAACTGATGAATAACCCCTGTTCCCTCAGTTTGGCGGCGGCTTCGCGGATCCCGGCCGCCTCGATCTCTCCCCTGCTAACCGCGCCGTTTCTATCTCTTGCCTGGTAGACAAAGGTCGGCACCTGGCTACCTCCTCCTGCAAAACCGGTTAAAATTCAACCATACGTTTGAATTCTTCCGGATCGGAGGCCCGCAGGAGTGCCTCCTGGATGGTGATCTTCCGTTGCCGGTAAAGATCCCGGAGAGAGCTGTCCATGGTCTGCATCCCCAATTTCCCGCCGGTCTGCATTACCGTAGGCAACTGGTAGGTCTTCCCCTCCCGGATAATATTCCGCACCGCGCTGGTGGCCACCAAAACCTCGCAGGCCAATACCCGGCCCGGTATGTCGGCCCTGGGCAACAGTTGCTGGGAGACAATCCCCTGCAAGGTCAAGGAGAGTTGGATCCGGATCTGTGCCTGTTGGTGGGGGGGGAAGACGTCAATAATCCGGTCGACGGTTTGCGTGGCGTCGTTCGTATGTAATGTGGCAAAGACCAGGTGACCGGTTTCCGCTGCTGTCAGGGCCGTCTGGATCGTCTCGAAGTCCCGCATCTCCCCCACCAGGATAACGTCGGGGTCTTCCCGGAGCGCCGCCCGGAGGGCCCCGGCAAAGGACACCGTATCCGTGCCAATCTCCCGTTGGTTGATCAGGCTCCGCTTATGGTTGTGCAGATATTCGATGGGATCTTCCAAGGTGATAATATGGCAACTCCTGTTGGTATTGATAATATCAATCAAACTCGCCAGGGTGGTACTCTTCCCGCTGCCGGTGGGCCCGGTAATCAGCACCATCCCCCTGGTTTTCTCAGTAAAATCCTTGACCACCTCCGGCAGGCCCAGCCGCTCAAAGGTGGGAATCTCATGGGGGATCAACCGCATGACCGCGGAAACCGTGCTCCGCTGGTGAAAAACGTTTACACGGAACCGCCCCAGGCCCGGTAACCCGTAGGAGAAATCCACCTGGCCGTTGCGTTCCAGTTCGCCCCTTCTCTCATCGGTAAGCATCGGTTCCAGGAGAATGGGGATGTTCTCCTTAGTTAATACCGGCTGGTTTTCAATGAAGTTGAGCTCCCCGTTGATCCTGAGGACCGGCGGCCGCCCGGCAGTGAGGTGTAAGTCGGAAGCCCCTTTTTCCACAGCTGTACGCAGTAGATCGGCAAGTTCCAAAACCTGTCTCCTCCTCTTACATACTGTATGCTGCCCTGACAACCTCTTCCAAGGTTGTCTTGGCCTGTAACGCCTTTAACAACCCGTCCTGGAAAAGGGTTCTCATTCCCGCTTTGATGGCCGCCTCTTTAAGAGCACCGGCCGGGATATCCTTGCTAATGAGGGACCTTAATTCCGGGTTCAATAAAAGGACTTCATGAATGGCAAGGCGGCGGGCGTATCCCGACCCGTTACACTGGCGGCAGCCCTTTCCCCGGTAAAAGATTAATTGTTCCTCGGAATGATCCGGGAGGTTCTCCCGCACGCTCTGGTAAAACGGGTTATCCGGCTCCAGCCGGTAAGGTTCTTTGCAACCGTCGCAAACCCCCCGCACCAGCCGCTGGGCTACGACCCCGATGACGGTCGAGGCGACCAAAAAAGGCTCAATCTCCATATCAATTAGCCGTGTAATACTGCTCGGCGCATCGTTCGTATGCAAAGTGGAAAGCACCAGGTGCCCGGTGAGGGCGGCCTGTGTAGCGATGCGGGCGGTTTCGGTATCACGAATCTCCCCGACCATGATGATATCCGGATCTTGCCGCAGGAAAGAACGGAGGGCGGCGGCAAAGGTCAGCCCGGCCTTTTGGTTTACTTGTACCTGATTGACCCCGGGGATCTGGTATTCCACCGGGTCTTCAACGGTCATGATATTGACCTCGGGTGAGTTCAACTCATTCAAAACCGCGCTGAGAGTGGTGGATTTACCGCTGCCGGTCGGTCCGGTCACCAGAATAATCCCGTGTGGTTGCCGGTAAACGCTCCTGAATTTTTCCAGCGTGTCCGGTAAAAAACCGAGCCGCTCCATTTTTGTCAGGACGCCGCTCTTGAAAAGGATCCTCATAACAATCTTCTCCCCGAAGACAGTGGGGATGGAAGAAACACGGATATCCACCGGGGCCCCTTCCACCCGGAGCTGGATCCGCCCGTCCTGCGGCAGCCTTTTTTCGGCGATATTCATCCCGGAGATAATTTTCACCCGGGAAATTATGGCCGCCTGGGTATTCTTTGGCGAAGTCATCATCCGGCGGAGTACCCCGTCCACCCGGTAGCGGACGACCAGTTCCTTTTCGGAAGGTTCCAGGTGAATGTCGCTGGCCCGTTCTTTCACCGCCTGGCTGATGATGAGGTTCACCAGGCGGACAATGGGCGCGTCCTCCACCAGTTCTTCGACTGCCGGTTCTTCTTCTTTCTTTTCCTCTTCAAACTCGATATCCAGGTCTTTAAAGACCTCCGCCACAGTCCCTTGGATCCCGTAATACTTACCTAACGCCCGTTGCAAGTCTTCTTCCGTCACAATCACCGGTTGGATCTCCACATTCAGCAAGAGGCGCAGGTTGTCCAAGGCCACCACGTCAGTGGGGTCCACCATCCCCAGGACCAGGCGGTTGCCTTCCTTCTCCACCGGGAAGACCTTATACTTATTGGCGATATGTTCCGGAACCGCCGCCACAACCTCCGGGGAAATCTCCCTTTTTGCCAGGACCACATGGGGGATACCCAACTGGAATTCCAGGGCTTCAATAAGGTTTTGCTCGGTTATATATCCTTTGTTAACCAGAATCCGGCCTAACCGTTCCCCGGTCCGGTTTTGTTCTTTAAGAACTTCCTGGAGCGCTTCCTGGGTGATATATCCTGTTGCCACCAACAGGTCTCCCAGTCGCTTCTTTCCTATTGCCAACCGCTAGACCTCCCGGATTTTTTCTCTGCACTTAAATACTACCACATAATCACATAATTGTCCATGTTATGAACTATATCAATCCCCATGGTAAAGGCAGTCCTGTTGATGGTTGTGGACACCAACTTCCGCCCGGATGATCTTTGTTTTTACCACCGGACCTCCAGGCTTAACTCCTGAAGGCTTTGATCAACCTGGGGGATGTATGTCTTTTTATAAATGGCAAATACCCCTCTGGTCAACATGGCTTCAATATAACCGGTGTAAACGGTATTGACATCCGGAATACTATCAAACCCGGAAAACTGGTAGCAACGGTAATCAACACCGGCGGAGATTGCCGGGACCAGCCCCAGCGACGGCAAGGTAAGCTCCAGTTTGCCGGTGAGGAGCGGGAAGTAGGGATCGTTCCTGGTTGTATCTTCAAAGGAAAGGTCAAGGGAGAGGATCTTCCCTGCCGTAACCCCAACGCCTATATAAAAGCCCTGCGCCGCCTCATGATAAACCGGGTCATTAAGCGGGGCTAGAGGTCTTTCATAATAGTAAATCCCGTCCGGATCAAAAAGGGCGTTGAGAGTGTCGGCCTTTTTCAGCTCGTAATCGCCGCCGAAGTAGTTGGGGTGAAACCATTTTCCCAGGGAGCGGAGGCCCACACGGTAACGGAAACTGCTCGTCTTTCCCAGCACGCCTGCTTCAACCCCTAAACCGTAAGCGGAGGATGATAATTTGAGAACAGCCGCTTCCATATAAGGCTGGAAGGTTTCTGTGATAAAGAACCCCGCATCAAAGGCAAGACCCTGGTCGGCAATTCCCCCGCCATAAGGCCCCAAATCCCTCTTAAAATTACCATCAGTAATATAGGTAAGCCCCAACCCCAGGTGAGAGCGGCTAAATTGATAGGCCTCCTCAAGCCGGACGACATACAGCGAATTGCTGTCGAAACCCCCGGAGGAAAAGTTCCGGATGTTCCAGGGAGCCAACACCTCAATCCGCAGGCCGTCGCCGGTGTGTATCCCAAAATGGGTTCTTCTTGTAGACTTGCCGGTATAATTCAAGGAAATAGAATCATCGATATAACCTAGGAAAATGAAAGTATCGAGAAAATCCCCAAAATTGGATTTGCTGACATAATCCCCAAAAAGCAAGCCGTACCCATAGGTCAGTCCTTCCTCGAAGAAACCGTAGTTCAGGAAGAAAAAGTCATTCTCAAATTTTACCCAGTCAATAACAGGGCCCAGATTGATCGATCGATCAAGGCTGCCAAGTTTCAAGATGCCGGTGGACTGATCAAAGACGAAAGGCAATTCCAGTCCAACGCTGAACTTCGCGCCGGAAGTTTTGTAAAACTGCGGTTTCAGTTTGAAAATAGCATATGGAAACCCTTCCATAACCGTGAAAGACCCGCCGGTCCGGAAGGTGAAATCGGGAGAGGCCTTAAAAACGGTTGACTCCTTACTCAGGAAACCCTCGATCCGCAAAATATCCTCGCGCATTTCCGCAGTCAGGCGGTGCGAGGAGTAATTTGGGAACCCGCCCCCCGTTGGCAGCAGCGCTTTTTCTCCCTGGGCAACCGGGAAGAGAAGGCCGCTCTCCCCATCCTCTATCAGTAATTCACCCTGGTAAACAACGGCCTCTGCTCCCTTGTTGGAGACCGCAAACTCAAAGGCCCCGTTGCGGGCATAGAAATCCGCACCGGGAGTGCGAACCTGTAAAATGCTGCTTTCTCCCGCAAAATCCCGGGCGTGGGCGGTAATAAAAATTTGTCCGGAAACCAAATTGAGCCGGACCTCCTTACCTGCCCTAACCCCTCTTTTTACGGAAGAAAAGCGCAAAACCGTACCGGGCTGAACAATTATCCGCGACCCATCTAACAACTCCAGGTTTACCCAGGAATCGCCAACGGTGATCACGGCAACGCCGGCGGTCACCTTTTCACCTGAATGCAACAGCCGGTCACCGGGTTGAATCTCTGCCCTGCCGGCAACCTGGGTGACCAGAACCGTCTCGTCCCTCAGGAGGGGCGGTTCCGGCTCAATGATATAAAAAACAATCTTTTCCAATATCTTTCCGGTTTCCGGATCGATAATCTTAATCTCCGCCGGGCCGGGCGTTGCCGGGGTGATATAAACAAACTGCCCGATCCCGTCTTTAATGCGCAGCCCGGAATTTAAGACCGCCGGATCTTTCAGTCCTCCCCTGGTCACTTCGATCGTCACTGTCTTCTCTCCGGTCAGCGTCCTTTTTTCCTCATCCACCAGCCGGAGGTTTACCGGCACTTCGGTCAAGGGCGGCATCTCCCTCGTTGCGGCGGCGACCGGACCCCCTATGCTAGCGGTAAGAAGTAATATCAGGAAAAGCCCACAGGTAAAAAGAGCGATTCTCTTCATTTATGTATAATCCTCCCTACTTTTTTACCTCAGCCGTATAACCGGCCTTTAGAGATAATAAACTGATTAATAATGTTTAATAATGATTAATAAGCTTCTTAAGGAAATTGACGAAATAAATCTTAACCATTTGATTGATTTCAAGTTAAATATTTGACATTAAAGCTTAATTTCCTTTTTTTTCAGCAAAAATTATTGTTTTAATTTAGAATATTTTCTAAAAAAAAAGACCGGGTCAAAAGACCCGGTCAGAGGGGTTTTTGTCTCGCTTATGCGCATCTGTACGCGCGTTCACCGCCGTCCCCTTCTCCGCTGGAAAACCCTGCCGCCGGCAGACTCCAACTTTTCCAATTGTTCGGGAGTAAGAACTTTTCTGATTTTTTCCCGTGTTTCCATGGCCATGGCCCTTAACTCAATTCGGAGCGGGGTCATTTCCGTCAGTTTTGCGTTGATTGCCGCTTCATCCGGTTTTTCTTCCGCCCAGAGCCGCCGCAATTCCAGCCTGAGCCGTTGCAATCTCTGGCGCAAAGGCAGGCTTTTCTGGTAAAACTCCTGGCTGAGAGTGAGGATCTGCTCTTCCTGTTCGGGTGTGAGATCAAGACCACTCCGGTGCAAGTACCGGAGGCAGATCCCTCCCCCGTCTTCACCTCTTACCCTTTGGCCAACGCGCATATGCGCGCCCCAGCCGCCCCAACCGGCAGCCATTGCACCGGTGGACACCAGGAGAAGAATGATGATTCCAGCGCCCAGGATAGCTCTTCTTAGCCGCATCTTTCCAACCTCCTTGCCGGTTTTTCCTGTTTTCTAAAGTCGCTGTCTTCCACTTTCCGTCCCTGCCTTAATTGTAACAGGGAAATATGGTAAAACCGTGGAGGGAAAATGACAATTCTGTGGCGCCGGTAAAGGGGGTCTTTTCCCCTATCTCCGGTTGACCTCTTCCCAGAGCTCCGGGGTGATTTTCTCCATCACCGCTTCCAGCTCTTCATCGCCGATTACCGTATTCCGCCCCGCGGCATACTGTTCGTCGATCCATTCCTTCAGCGGAAGCAGGCGCGGGTCTTTCTTATCAATCATCCGGTCGCCCTTAAGGTTAAAATACTGATTAATCCAAAAAGTCAAACCGGCGAGCCCCGAGTATTGGTTAACCGCCACCATCACCGGGCGGTTGAGGAGTTTCTCCGTGTCGAAGATATTATAGATCTCTTCATCTTTCAGCAACCCGTCGGCATGAATTCCCGCCCTGGTAAAATTGAAATGCTTACCGACCAGCGGCGTCATGGGGGGAATCTTGTAACCGATTACGTTCTGGTAGTACTCGGCGATCTCTGTAATCACCTGGGGATTCATCCCGTCCATCGTCCCCCGCAGGCCCGCATATTCAAAGACCATAGCCTCCAACGGGCAGTTCCCGGTCCGTTCGCCGATCCCCAGCAAAGTACAGTTGACCGCGGCACACCCGTAAAGCCAGGCCGTTCCGGCGTTGACCACCGCCCGGTAAAAGTCGTTATGCCCGTGCCATTCCAACCGTTCGCTGGGGATACCGGCATGGTGCCAGAGACCGTAAATGATCCCCGGAACACTGCGGGGTAAAGCGACGCCGGGATAACTCACCCCGAACCCCATGGTATCGCAAGCCCGGATCTTAATCGGGATCCCGCTCTCTTCCGAGAGCTTGTTCAGTTCAATGGCGAAGGGCACCACAAACCCGTAAAAATCGGCGCGGGTGATATCCTCCAAGTGGACCCGGGGAACAACGCCGATCTCAAGGGCGGCCTTAATGATGGAAAGGAATTGTTCCATCGCTTGTCTTCTGGTCATCTTCAACTTCTTGAAGATATGATAATCGGAACAACTGGCCAAAATCCCGGTTTCTTTCAGCCCCATTGCCTTGACCAACTGGAAATCTTCTTTAACCGCCCGGATCCAACTGGTGATCTCCGGGTATTTATAACCCAGAGCCAGGCAACGTTCTACCGCTTCCTTATCTTTCTTGCTATAAAGGAAAAACTCGGTCTGGCGGATGATCCCCTTGGGCCCGCCCAATTTATGCAGGAGCTTATATAAATGGACGATCTGTTCCACTGTATAAGGCTCCCTGGCTTGTTGCCCGTCGCGGAAAGTGCTGTCCGTGATCCAGATCTCAGCCGGCGGGCGCATCGGTACATGCCTGTGGTTGAAGGGGATCTTGGGGGCCTCGTCATAACTATACAGGTGTCTATATAAATTGGGTTCATCGACATCCTGGAGCCGGTACTCATAAACGCGCTGTTCCAGTGTGTTGGTACGGGAGCTAAACTTTAATTCCTTTTCCATGGTTATACCTCCAAACCTTAAAGGGTGCTTCTTCCGGATAAATATCATATATATTCAACACTGCCCGGAAAACTCCTTTCCGGGCGGTGAGAGAAAAGTATTAACAAAAAATAAAAACTCATAACTATTCTTTCCCTTCCCCTCTGGGAAGCTCCTGTCCAGGAAGGATCCGGCCGGGAGGCGCGCCTGCCTGGCTCTCCATAATCACGTCCCGGCCACCCGGGTGGTCTCCCCCGCGTGTGTAATAATCCCGGAGGATCTCCGCCACTTCCGGCCTGGTGAGTTCAGCCGGGAGTTCCTCCCCTTTCTCCAACAACTCCCGGATGCGGGTGCCGCTCAGGGAGAGGCGGGAGTCTTGCGGGTGGGGACAGGTGCGGGCTGTCGCCATCTGCCCGCATTTCCGGCAATAAAAGGCGTTGTCAAACCTGAGAATAGTTATTCCCAGTTCATCACCGAATTTCTCACAGAAATCCTGGGCTTCGTCGGGGCGGTAATACCCGCCGGTACCCGCATGGTCCCGGCCGATAATCATATGGGTACACCCGTAATTCCTCCGCACCAGGGCATGAAAGACCGCCTCCCGCGGCCCGGCGTAACGCATGGCCGCCGGGAAGACCCCTAGCAGGACCCGGTCCCGGGGGTAATAATTCTCCAGTAAAACCCGGTAGCAGCGGAGCCGGATCTCCGGTGGCAGGTCCTCCTCTTTGGTCGCCCCCACCAACGGGTGGAGAAAGAGGCCGTCCACCATCTCCATGGCGGTTTTCTGCAGGTATTCGTGGGCCCGGTGGATGGGGTTGCGGGTCTGAAATCCCACCACCTTTTTCCAGCCCTTTTCTTTAAAAGTTTTTCTGGTCTCCGCCGGCTCCCACGGCAAGGACCAGTAGTTTTCCGGCCGGCGCAGGACCAAAACCTTCCCCCCGGCCAGGTACTCCCCTTCCCGGATCAGACGGGCCACCCCCGGGTGCCGGCGGTCCTCGGTTCCGTAGACCAACCGTGCTTCCTCCCTGAGGTTTCTCTTGTATATTCTGGAGAGAAAAAGGCAGCCCAAAAGTTCCCCGTTTTTGCTGTGTAAAGCAACCGGCCCGTAACGAGGAAGCTCCCGTATTCTTTCAGGAGTCACCGCCATTGTTATGGGGAGCGGCCAAAGGCTGCCGTCGGCCAGGCGGCACCTGGCCAATACCGAAAGGTAATCATCCTGGTCCATAAAGCCGCGGAGCGGGGTATACGCCCCGTTGGCCAGGAGCTTCAAATCGGCTTCCTCCCGCTCATTAAGGACCAGCCCGGGCAGGGCGGAAGCCTCCTCCTGGAAAAGGCGGGCAGTTCTTTCATCCATCCACCGGTTTACCAGTTCTTCAGAAAAAAGCCGGAACATCTCTTCTCCCCCTTTCAGAGTGACACCGGCTTTTTTAACTTATGCCCGGGAACCGGGAAAAAGCACAATAAAAAAAGGAGGGGCTCTGCCCCTCTTTTGTACAGGTGCACTGCGTATCCTGGTACAACCCTCAGGTCCGGGCCGGCGCCGTCTACAGCCGGCGTTGCCAGGGAAGGGTTCTAAAATCCGGCCTCTTCAGGACGTGGGCCAAAACCAGGGCGGAAAGGAAAACCTCCGGTTCCTTCCACCCTCCTGGCGGTAGTGGTTCTTCCCGGCTCTCCTCGCCCGGGAAAGGTTTACGCCTTATTCTCCCTATTTCATCCTGCTGGCTTTCCCAGAATTCCCCGGTTTCACTGGATTCGCCAACCCATCCCTCTTCCGGACCGGCTATGATATCTTCCGCCCAAAAAACCGGTTCACCGCCAGGGCTCATTGGCGTTGCCGGGCGCCGGCCGGCGGGCGCCTGTACTTCCCGCCAGGTTCTCTCCCCGGGCCGGCTTGGGTTTTTCTTTTCCTCCGGTTCATCCAGGAAAAAACGGCCTTCACCGGGCGGGTGTGGGGAACCCGGCGCCGGTCGCGCCGGTCTTTCCATTTTCTGCTTTGCCAATTTCTCCAGCAGGCCGGCGACCACCGAGAAGAGGACAAAGATCAACCAGATCCAGTCCACTTGGCAACCCCCCTATTCCTATTTCTCCTTTTTCTCTCCTTGTTCTCCAGGGGTGGGCCTGGCGCCCATCTGCCCGATGGACTCCCGCATGCTTGTATCAGCCTTGATATTCTGCAACTGGTAATAATCGATTACCCCAAGCCTGCCGCTGCGCAGGGCTTCCGCTATGGCCTTCGGGATTTCGGCCTCGGCCTCGACCACATGGGCACGCATCTCTTGCACCCGGGCCCGCATCTCTTGTTCCCGGGCAAGCGCGGCAAACCGGCGTTCCGCCGCCTTGGCCTGGGCGATATTCTTATCGGCTTCCGCCTGGTCGATCTGTAACTGCGCCCCGATGTTCCGCCCCACGTCCACATCGGCGATGTCAATGGAGAGAATCTCAAAAGCCGTCC
>ERZ773359.5423-NODE-5423-length-12229-cov-13.588221_pt1 | contig 12229 bp, 13 predicted proteins | sample MGYA00374955_ERZ773359 | MGnify/ENA primary metagenome ERZ773359 (study PRJEB29098, sample SAMN04486028) | biogas fermenter metagenome | study: EMG produced TPA metagenomics assembly of the Biogas fermentation microbial communities from Germany - Plant 4 DNA1...
CCAGGTCCTTCTGCCTGAAGGGCACCGGGTAATAGACAAAGAAGGTGGCCTCAAGACCGAAGTCCGGATGCTTGCTGTAAAAGTCCTCCATTATACCGACGGCACACTCGGGGTCCACTTTGAGTTCCCCATTCTCTTCAAGAATATTGAACTGCCCCTGGGTACCGTCGTCAAAGGTTATCGCCACCGGCGTGTACCCCGCTTCAATATCAATATTGTTTGATACAAAGTCATTAAGGCTGATCAGGCGGTAGCCCTTTTCATACAGCACCTCCAGGTCCTTTCTGAAGTTATCCCGTGTTCGTGACCATTCCCCTTCGGTGTCCCCGATTACATGGTACATCAGTATCATAATTTTGCCCGCTTCATTGGGCTTTACCGCTTGAAGGTCTATTTCACCCTTCGGTTGGTCCTGCCCGCCCTGGTCCCGGCCCTCGTCCCGGTCCCCCGGGTCCTTGCCACCGCCCTGTTCACCCGGCTGCGGGATATCCTCCCCGGCACCGGGAGGCGTAGTATCCACCGGCTGAAACGGACCGGTGCAGGCGGTTAAAGTAAGTACCAGTAAAACGATTAAAAAAATTGCCTTGCCATATCCGGTCATCCAATCACTCCAACGTTTGTAATGTATGGTTCAAGTAGATTATATATTAGTTCAGCCCCAATATCCATCAGTAAATAATGGGCGCAAAACCTCCGGGCTTTAGAACCGGCGCCCTAGCTCCCTTACTCTTTCCCTTCCATAGGGACAAACCCTCATGCACACCCCGCATACCGAGCCCCTGCCTATGTGCCTGAAATTATCGTGCATGAACACGCTGCAAGCGTGGGCGTCCACCAGCTCCTCCCTGGGCATTCCGGCCACCCAGCCGATACCATGCAGCGCTCCCGCAGGGCAGCTTCTAACGCACAGCCTGCAGCTGCCGCACCTGCCTTCGGTCACCGGCTGTCCGCAGGGCAGCTCCATATCGGTAAGCACCGTACCCATCCGTATTCTGGGACCGTATTCCGGCGTAACGAGTAGCCCGCTTTTACCTATCCAGCCCAGCCCTGCCCGGGTGGCCGCCGTTTTGTGCTGGAAAATGGCGGTGTACGCATCCTCCCTGGTCTTGACCGTCTGGGACGCAGGCACCGCAAAAGCCCTGTATCCCCATTCCTGTAAAAGCAGCATGCACCGCAGCGTAATCTGGTCAATCAAAAAATTTACCGACCGGTAATGGTGAAAATAGGTGTGGGTGGGCTCACTTGTTATTTCATCCACTATATGGTCGGAAAGCCTTACCATCACGGTTATGGCGCTCTTCAGGCTTTTTTTGTCCTCCGGCAAAATGTCCCCCACATTGGAAAAACCGGTCTTACTCGCTCCCAGCCCTTTTAAAAATTCCTCAAGTTCCAAAATCCTGTTTCCCAAGGCATCCACCTCCCTATAAGAATTATACCACCGCAGCCGCCCATAACAACCGGTATTCATAAAAGCCCGGAAATTGTTAAACTATAATTATATGCAAAGCTTATAAAATATATTCATAAAACCATAAAAAACTAACATAATTTTTACGCCGCGGGGCAAAATTAATAACACAAACAGATTTAATTTATTAAAACCAAAAAGGAGGAAGCATACATGGCAGCAGGACAACAAACTCCCGGCAAAAAGCTTGTTCAGAAAGCACATCCTGCCCTTGACAATATGAAATATGAAATAGCGAGCCAGTTCAACCTTCCGGTTCGCCAGGGCTCGGAGGATTACTGGGGAAACCTCACCGCCAGGGACTGCGGCAGGGTGGGCGGAGAAATGGTAAAAAGGCTTATAACCATGGCCGAAAACCAGCTGTCCGGTCAATAACGGTTATTAAAAGGGAAGTTCTGTACAGGGCTTCTCTTTTTTATTGACAGGAGTTTTGGTATAATGATTTCGGAGGCGATAGCATGATAAACCGGGATACCGAGGAGCTGGCGGAAAATAAACTGCTGCTGCTTTACATATTGTCCGAGGCAGGGACACCCCTTTCTAAAAACCAGGTGACCCAGGTTGTTTTGGAAAACAATTTAATGAACTATTTTTCAATGCAGCAGTTCCTTGCGGAATTGGTCCAAAAAGGACTGGTGGTATGTTATGAAGACATGGGCAGGCATTTTTACAGGATACACCACCGGGGGAGCGAAGTACTGAGCCTTTTTCTAATCAGAATCCCCGATAACCTTAAGAAGGATTTGAAGCAGTACCTTACCGATAAGGGTATGCTAATAAAAAGGGAAAACAGCGTTCAGAGCAGTTACCTGGCGGAAAGTTCCGGTACCTATTCGGTTTACCTGAAGCTTACACCGGAAGACGGCGCTTCCTTTGAAATGAAAGTCCCAATAGCTTCCGAAAAGAATGCGAAAAAAATATGCGCATACTGGAACGAAAAAGCCCCGGACCTTTGCAGGGAGATTGTCCGACTGCTGGAGGAGCAAGACGTCCACTAGCCCACTGAAAGTATCCATGCCGGCTCGGTATCGGTTATGACCGTTTTTACAACCAAACCGGTATCCACATCCACTTTGTACAAGCGATTTTCCATCATGCAAACAACGTGCAGGTATTTCCCGCCGGACCCCAGCGACTGGCTTACAGGCATCTTACCCAGTTCTATTATGCAGAGGATTTTCAAACCGGTACTGTCTATCACGGTAAGGCTGTCGTCCACGGCATCCACCACGTACAGCCTATCCCTTTCCTGGTCCAGCAGCAGGTTCACCGGCATTGTCCCCAGCCTCATGCACGCGGACTTTTTACCGGTTTCTATATCATACTCCACGAGGCAGCTGCGTTCCCGGCTTTCATGGGACTGGATGATGGTATACAGCTTCCGGCCGGTGCCGTCGCATAGTAGGTCCACCGGGTACCCGTCCACCTTGAGGCAGCTTTGTTTATCCATGGCCAGCGCGTCTATCACCGTGACCCAGTCGCTGCCGGTGTTTGCGATATAAAGGCAGTTGTTCCCCCGGTTTAGAACTATGGACTGGGGCATTATCCCGGTGGGAATCTGGCCTATTATCTGCTGCATACATAAATCAATGACAGAAACGCTGTCGGAGTCATAGTTGGTAACAAAGGCCTTGTTTGCTTGTTCAAAAACCTCTATACGGTTGGGGCGGCTGCCGGCAAATATGGTATTAACTACTTCACGGGAACAAAAGTCAATAATGGAAAGGCTGTCGTCGTATATGTTGGCTACAAGGAGCTGTTCCCCGCCCGCACTGCAGTATATATGCCCGGGCCCCACCATCGGCCCCCTGGCGAAATGGTTTACGTTCATCAGCTTTGTTGCTTCGGGCTTTAAACATATGCGGAATACTTCATCATAGGTCCGGCTCTCGTAAGCCGTTATGCTGTCAGCCCCCATATTCGCCACCAGGACAATACCTCTTTCTTCCATTTTTGCACCCCCAGAATATATATAATCATACTATGCTCAAGGCCTTATATTAGTGTATTGCCCACAGACATATAAAAAGCTCCCCGGTAATCCGGGGAGCCTTTATATAAACAGCCGGTCCCAGGCCGTGGTACATATAGTCAATATCCGGCCTGAAACCGCACCGTCCCGCTCTCTATGTTATACAAATATGCCGCTTGTATTATTATTATAACCAATGTACACGCCGTTAAACAATAAATGGCAAATATCATTCATAATGCAGGATTATACTGTTCGCAATCCGCGAACAACGGGATAAATACTGCCGATCACCGGTCCTTTACATGCCTTGAAGCAAGTTCGCTGTACACTTCATGGTACTCTATACCCTTCTGCAGCATAAGAACGGTTATATGGTACAACAGGTCGGCTATTTCGTATACCGTTTCCTGCTTGCCGGGGTTTTTGGCCCCGATTATTACCTCCGCCGCTTCCTCCCCCACCTTCTTAAGCGTCTTATCCAGGCCCTTTTCCAGCAGGTAGTTTGTATAGGACCCTTCCCTGGGGTTGTTGCGCCTGTCCAGTACAACGCTGTACAGCCGGTCCAACACCCCGGCAGTTTCCGGCCAATTGTCGCAGGGACTGCCGTCCAAATCCCTGTAAAAGCAGGACCGGTTCCCGGTATGGCAGGCCGCCCCCTGCTGGTCCACCAGAAGCAGCAGCGTATCCATATCGCAGTCAACGCAGATCCCTGTAACCCGCTGCACATTGCCGGAGGTCTCCCCCTTGTTCCAAAGCTTATTCCTGCTGCGGCTGAAAAACCACGTGGTGCCCGTTTCAACGGTCTTCTCCAGTGCTTCCTTGTTCATATAGGCCATCATAAGCACCCGGCCGGTTGACCTATCCTGCACAATGGCAGGTATTAGCCCCCTATCGTCAAACTTCAGCCCATCAATAACCCGCTGTGTCATCTCCTTACCGGCACACCCCTTTCCGAAAGGTATTCCTTTAAAACCGGTATTTCAAGCCGCCCGTAATGGAATAGTGAAGCCGCCAGGGCCGCGTCCGCCTTTCCTTCGGTTAAGACAAGGTAAAAGTCCTCTTCCTTTCCCGCCCCGCCGGAAGCGGTAACGGGAATGCTCACCCTTTCCGCCACCCTCCGGGTCAGTTCCAAGTCATACCCGTCGTTGGTACCGTCCCTGTCCATGCTGGTAAGCAGTATCTCCCCGGCCCCCAGGGCCTCCACCTCGGCGACCCAGTCCAGCACGTCCTTCCCGGTGTTTGTCCCGCCCCCTTCTATGTATACGTCCCAGCCCCCCAACTGCCGGGCCTTTGCATCCACCGCCACCACTATACGCCGGCTGCCGAATTCTCTCGCCGCTTCCCTTATAAGCGCCGGGTTTTTGACCGCCGCGGAATTGACGGACACCTTTTCCGCACCGCACGCCAGTATTACCCGTATGTCCTCCAGCGTCCTTATGCCCCCGCCCACCGTCAGCGGAATGGAAATCTCCCTGGCAACCCTTTTTGCCACTTCCGCCATAGTGCTTCTGCCCTCCACCGAGGCGGATATGTCAAGGAACACCAGTTCATCGGCGCCGCTCTTGCTGTATTGGGCCGCTATTTCCGCCGGGTCCCCGGCATCTTTCAGGTTTACAAAGTTTACTCCCTTTACCACCCGGCCCTTATACACATCAAGGCAGGGTATTATTCTTTTTGTCCGCATCGTTTTTCCCCCTTAAGTGCACTGATTGATTCCCCCAGGCTGATATCGCCGGTATAAAGGGCTTTGCCCACAATGGCGCCGGACGCTCCCATTTTCTTAAGCTTTAGCAGGTGCTCCATTCGGCTGATTCCTCCCGAGGCTATAACCTCCAGCGAAGTATTTTCAATTATCTCTGCTATACCGGAAAAGTTTGGTCCTTGAAGCATGCCGTCCCGCCATATATCGGTGAACACCACCGTTTTTACACCAAGGCTCTCCATCTTTTTTGCAAGGTTTAGGGCTTTCACGCTGCTGGTTTTTTGCCACCCCTCCACCGCCACGTAGCCGTCCCGGGCATCAATACCGATCACTATGTTGCCTGGATACCTTCCCACCGCCTGCCGAACCAGGTCGGGGCTTTTAAGCGCGGCGGTGCCAAGTATAACCTTTTCAACACCAATGTCCAGCAGGGCCTCTATGGTATCCATATCCCGTATACCCCCGCCCAGCTGCACCGGGATATTTATGCTTTTTATTATTTCCTCCACCGTCTTGGTATTGCACAGCTTTCCGTTTACCGCCCCGTCAAGGTCCACCACGTGGAGGCAGGTGGCTCCCATGTCCTGCCATTTAACGGCCGCCCGGACAGGCACCTCTTCGTAAACAGTGGCTTTGTCCATATCCCCCTGTATTAGCCTTACGCACTTTCCTTCCTTAATGTCTATGGCAGGGTATATATTCATGAAATCATCCCCCTTATAGGATACCCTTTGTGGACGGTATCCCTTTAACCCTTTTGTCCTCCAGCGACGCCCGGTCAAGGGCCCTTCCCAGCCCTTTGAATATGCTCTCGGCTATATGGTGGTTGTTGCTGCCGTGGACAAGCTTTACATGAAGCGTAAACCCTCCGTGCACTGCAAAGGCCCTTAGGAATTCCTCCACCAGCTCCAGGTCGAAATCTCCCGTCCTTTGGCCGGTAAAGCCGACGTCATAGTATAGATAGGGCCTGCCGCTTATGTCCAGCGCCACCATCGAAAGGCTCTCGTCCATGGGCGTGAACACCGTGGAGTACCTCGTTATTCCCTTTTTATCACCCATGGCGCTTAAAAAAGCCTGCCCCAATGCAATGCCTATATCCTCCACCGTATGGTGAAAGTCCACCCTTGTGTCTCCAACCGCCTTTATTTGCAAGTCCATCAAGCCGTGCCGGCATAGCTGCTCCAGCATATGGTCCAAAAAACCTATACCGGTGTCTATGTCGGACTTCCCGCACCCGTCAATGTTAAGCACTACCTGCACCCTTGTCTCGTTGGTTTCCCTTTGGATGCATGCCTTCCTCATGTGTACACCTCCCCCAGGACTTCCTTTAGTCCCTCTAAAAAGGCCCTGTTCTGCCGCGGAGGGCATACCGTAACCCTCAGGCAGTTCTCCAGCGGCCCTTGGCCGAACTTTCTTACAAGTATCCCTCTTTTTAAAAGTCCCTTCCATACCCGGTGGGCCCTATCAATTCCCAAGAGAACAAAGTTGGCGCCGGTGGGAAATACGGTAACCCCTTCAACGCGGCGCAGGTCCTCAATAAATTCATCCCTCACGCTTCTAAAGGTATCCAGCCATTGGTCCATTGCCCTCCTGTTTTCAAGCACCCGCATGGCCGCCATTTGGGAGAAGGACCCCACGTTGTAAGGCACCTTTACCCTGTATAAATAGTTCATTATATCATCACCGGCAGCGAGGTAGCCCACCCGCAGCCCGGCAAGGGCTGCCGCCTTTGAAAGGGTTCTTAAAACTACAAGGTTGGGATAACTGTTTACCCGGTCTATTACAGTCCTTCCGCAAAACTCGTAATAGGCCTCGTCCACCACCACTATCCCCGGGCTTTTTTGAATTACCATTTCAATGTCCTCAACCCTTATAACCTCGCCGGTGGGATTGTTTGGGCTGCACAGGAACACCAGCTTGGTGTTTTCTCTTTTTGCGGTCCTTGCCACTTTTTGCGTGTCCACCCGCAGTCCTTGCTCCGGCTCTACCTCCACCACCACTCCCCCGGCAAGGTCTACAAAGAAACGATACATGGAAAAGGCGGGGGTTGGAATTACCACCTTGTCGCCGGGGCTTACAAAGGCATCCACCACGTACCGTATCAGCTCGTCCGAACCGTTTCCTATAATAAGGTTTTTTGCCGGCACCCCGGTGTACTCTTCCAGTTTTCCCTTAAGCGCTGCGCCGTCGGAATCCGGGTACCTGTGAAAGGGAAAGTCCAGGACGTCCTTTATTAATGCTTCTTTAACCTGCTGCGGAAGTCCCCATTCGTTCTCATTGGCGTCCATTTTTATCCGGCAGGGCAGCGCCGTCTCGGGATAACTCTTTAGAACTCTCACTTCATCCCTCGCAAGCCCGTCAATCATCTTTTCGGCACCTCACCTCCACCGCCCGCCGGTGGGCACAAAGCCCCTCCGCTTCCGCCAGTACGGCTATATCCCCGGAAACCTTCTTTAGTTCGTCACGGGTGTAATATACAAGGCCGGTCTTTTTTACAAACTGCTCCACTCCCAGCGGCGATGCAAACCGGGCAGTGCCGCCGGTGGGCAGCACATGGTTCGGCCCTGCCAGGTAATCCCCCAGGGCCTCGGGCGAATAATCCCCTAAAAATACTGCCCCCGCATTCCGCACCTTCCCCAACAGCGCCAGCGGCTCCCTTATCATGAGGCCAAGGTGTTCCGGGGCTATGCTGTTTGCCAGCTCGCACGCCTCCTGCATATCCCCGACCAATACCAGGGCACCGTAGTCCTCAAGGGACTGTCGGGCCGTCTCTTTTCGGGGCAGTTTCTCCAGCTGCATCATCACTTCGTATTCCACTTCCGCGATAATTTTCTCGCTGTCGGTTACCAGCATGCAGCAGGCCATCGCATCGTGCTCGGCCTGGGCCAGCATGTCGGCGGCGATAAAGGCGGGGTTTGCACCGTCATCGGCAATTATAAGCACTTCACTGGGCCCAGCCACCATGTCAACTCCCACGTCGCCGAACACAAGCCTTTTTGCCAGCGCTACATATATATTGCCCGGTCCCACCACCTTATCCACTTTGGGTATGGCGTTGGTGCCGTAGGCAAGGGCAGCAATCCCCTGGGCGCCCCCCACCCTGTAAATCTCGTCCACCCCCGCTTCCGCGGCCGCAACCAGCACCTCGGGAGGTATGCTTTCTTTGTCGGGTGGTGTAATCATTACTATTCTCTTCACCCCCGCCACCTTTGCGGGTATTGCATTCATGAGCACCGACGACGGGTAGCAGGCGGTACCCCCGGGGACGTAAATCCCTACGCTGTCAAGGGGGCTTATCATCTGCCCCAGCAGCAGTCCGCTTTCTTGCTCAAACCACGACCTTTCCAATTGCCTGCTGTGGAACTTTAATATATTGTCCCTGGCGATGCGAAGGGCCCGCAGAAAATCCTCGCTTACCATTTCATAAGCCCTTTTTATCTTCTCCGGGGCCACTTGCAGGTCCCCCGGGGAAAGCCTTACCCCGTCATACATATGGGTAAACTCCGTCAAGGCTTCGTCCCCGTCCTCCCGCACCCTGTCAATAATCCGCTTCACCCTGTCTAAGTATTCCCCCTGCATGATGCGTCTTCTATTGTTTAAAAGCTCTTCCATGCTTTCGGAATAGCTTCCGTCCAATCCTATTATCTTCATGCCTCACACAGCCTTTCTAAGTGCTTGTCTCAAAGCCTTAAGCACCTTGTTTATCCTTTCGTTTTCCATCTTAAGGCTCACCTTGTTTACTACCAGGCGGGCGCTTATCGGGCATATCTCGTCCAGTATCACAAGCCCGTTTTCCTCAAGAGTTCTCCCGGTCTCCACCAAGTCCACTATTACATTGGAAAGCCCCACCAGCGGCGCCAGCTCAACCGAGCCGTCAAGGTTTACCACCTGTATACTTTCCCTTTTTTCCCTGAAATAGTTTCGTGCGGTTACCGGGTACTTTGTGGCCACCACCTTTACCGCCCTGTTTAAAAAAACCCGGGGCTTTTCGGGGCCCGCCACCACCATTCTGCATTTCCCTATCCCCAGGTCCAGCACCTCGTAAAGGTCGGGCTGCTGCTCCAGCAGCATATCCTTCCCCACCACCCCCATATCCACCGCCCCCAGCTCAACATATTTTGCCACGTCCTTTGGCTTGACCAGTATAAACTCAACCATGCTGCCCGGGTCCCTTATTATAAGTCTTCTTGTCCCTTCCCTAACGGGACTGCAGTTTATACCGATGCTTTCAAAAAGCTCTACCGCCTGCAATGCTATCCTTCCCTTTGCAAGGGCTATCCTAAGAAACCTGTCCATTGTTCATCCCCCTAATGCCATCCTGCGATGCACTCGCTGCTTGCTTGCGAATACGAGGCTATAATCCCCGGCACGCTTGTTATTGTATACTTCCCCGTCTCCACGTCTGTAACCTTAAGCCTGCTTCCTTCCTGGAGGGTTATTACCCTGCCAACTCCCTTTTCCCGGGCGTAGGTCAATATTCTGTCCATACTTGTAGCCGTCATGTCCAGCTCTACATAAAGGCCGGCGGCCCTGAGCTTCTGGGCTGTTCTTATGGCTTTTTTCCTGTCCCCGTCGCTGCATTTCAGTATGAAAGCCTTTGGGCGGCGAGAGCGCTGTGGGTTTTGTTTGTACAGCGCCTGCACCACCCTGTTTATGTTTATTGCAAAGCCGGTGGCCGGCGCGTCCTCCCCAAAGTCTTTTTGCAGGTAATCGTACCTTCCACCGCTGCATATAATATATCCCAAGTCCCTGGTAAAGCCCTTGAATATTATGCCGGTGTAATATGGAAGTTCCTTTACCATGCCAAGGTCTATGGATATGTATTCTCCATATCCGTATTCGTTTATTATGCTGCAAGCCTTTTCAATATCCTCCAAGGCCTTTTCCGCGCCCCGGTTAAGGGGGAATTCCCCGGCTCTTCTCAGCACTTCCGCCGCATTCCCGTACAGCACCGGTATAAGAAGCAGCAGCTCCTTCAGCTTTCCGTTAACCTTTTTCTTGTCCAAGAACTCCTCTACCGCCACAAGGTTCTTGTGTTTTATATAGTGCCGCAGGCTTTCTTTATCTTCACCGGAAATGTTTATCTCGTCAATAATGCTTTCAAAGAACTCCACCTGGCCTATGTCTATCCTAAAGTCTTCTACCCCGGCGGTTTTCATGGCCTGTACCGCTATCGAGATACACTCTCCGTCCGCTTCCACTCCCGGTATGCCAATCATCTCCACGCCGGCCTGGGTAAACTCCCTCAGCCCATCCGCCCCGTTTCCGTTTACCCTGAATACTTCGGATATATAAAACAATTTATGGGGTTTTGGTTCTCCCTTCATATTGGTCGCTGCCATTCTTGCTATGGGAATTGTCATATCCGGCCTTATTACCAGTAACCTGCCCCTCGGGTCGGTCAGCTTGAACATTTCTTCCTGCTCCAGCACCGCCTGCCCGGTGGAAAACACGTCCAGGTACTCAAAGGTGGGGGTGCATACCTCCCTTAACCCGTGGCCCAGGAATACTCCCCTTACTGCGGCCTCCGTCTCTCTTTTGACCGCGCACTCATCGGCCAATATATCCGCAACACCATCGGGTACCTGTCTCCTGTAGTCCCCCATACATAACCCTCCTTTTATACTTTACCTCGCTAAATCGGTAGTGAACTAATGTGCTAATTTTATACCATAATCCCGGTTTTGTCAATGTCAATCCTTTACAGTCCCCGGCACCCTTGACAACCTCGCTGCACACAAGTAAAATTGCATTTGTACGGGAGAAACGGGGGAATGAAATTGTTTTACGATTACCATGTACATACAGCCTTTTCCGAGGACAGCAGCATGGGAATGGAAGAAATGTGCCTTGGGGCAATAGAACGGAATATTGTAGAAATTGCCGTAACCGACCACCTGGATATTGATTATCCCGACAGGGACTTTCAGTTCGACCTGGACTATGCCGCTTACTCTGCCGCTATAGACCATGCAAGGGAAAAATATCATGGCAGGCTGAACATAGTAAAGGGAATTGAGATAGGCCTGCAGCCCCATATCCTGGATGAATGCGCCGCTTTCCTGGAAGGCAAGGACTTCCAGTTTGTAATAGCCTCGGTACACGCTGTATCCGGAATGGACTTAAGCGGCGATGAATATTACCGGCAAAAAACGAAAAAGGCCGCCTATATCGAGTATCTGGAAGCGCTGCTTGCATGCATAAAAAACTTTAAAGCATTCAACGTGGTGGGCCATGTCGACCTTTTAAGAAGGTACGGCAGCTACCGGGACAAAAGCATGAAGCACTCGGACTTCGGCGACCTCTTGGACCTGGTTTTCGAGGAGCTAATAAGTACCGGCAGGGGGCTGGAGATAAACACCTCCGGCTTCAGGTACAAATTGCAAAGCACCCTGCCGGACCTTGACCTTTTAAAAAGGTACCGCGAGTTGGGCGGAGAAATCCTTACCATCGGGTCGGATGCCCATACTCCTCACCACCTGGCGTATTATTTCTCGGCTGCATACCAGGTTGTAAAAAAAGCGGGCTTTGATTATATAACCCGCTTCCCCCACGGCAAACCGGAGTTTGTTAAAATATAAAAAAGTGGCCAAGGCCACTTTTTTATTGGGGCGTATACATGCCTTTGCTTTCCATGTATTTAAATATTGCTTCCCCGTGCTTTTGCTCCTCTTTTTGAATGTGATTGAGCACATCCCGCACCTGCGGGTCCTTGAACTCGAATATGGCGGTATCGTAGGTCCCCGATACGTATTTTTCAGTCATAAGCATATCGGTACACAGGTCCTTGTCGGAAGCCCGGTTGGCATTAAAACTGCCCTGGGACTGGTAATTGGTCAGTGACTGATTTGGCCAGCCTGAACCGCCGCCCCCGGACTGCGTGCCGCCAACGCCCGGCACCTGGCCGTTTAAAAGCTGGTTTATGGAGTCTAGATGCTGCTGCTCATGACTTGCGTGATTCTTGAACATCTCCTTAAGCTGAGCGTCGGATGCCATATTCGCATAGTTCGAATACTTCTGGATACATACCTCCTCGTGGCTTTTTTGGTCCTCAAGAAGGGTTCTTTCCTTTGCGGTTAGATTT
>ERZ773359.5424-NODE-5424-length-12229-cov-5.337030_pt1 | contig 12229 bp, 9 predicted proteins | sample MGYA00374955_ERZ773359 | MGnify/ENA primary metagenome ERZ773359 (study PRJEB29098, sample SAMN04486028) | biogas fermenter metagenome | study: EMG produced TPA metagenomics assembly of the Biogas fermentation microbial communities from Germany - Plant 4 DNA1...
CAACCTTCTGGTCCGTAGCCAGACGCTCTATCCAGTTGAGCTATGGGCGCATATCAGCACCTCGCTGAGATGCATTAATTATATTAATATAAATCAAAACAAAAATCAACACCTATTTGTTTGAATATTAATCCAGTAAAGGATTACACTTCCCGATACTCAGAACATATCCTTCTTGTTGAGGAAAAACGCAACAATCAGGGAAAGTACAATTGAGCCGGCAAATATATACAGCCACATAAACGGATTATGCTGCAGGGGAAGCGGAACATTCTGCCCGAAAAAGCTGTATACCATATTGGGAATGGCCAAAACTATAGTCATGGCTGCAAGGAATTTCATCACTACATTCTGGTTATTGGATATGATAGAGGCAAAGGCGTCCATCATTCCGCTTAGAATTGTGCTGTATATGTTTGCCATCTCAATGGCCTGCTTGTTCTCAATAATCGTATCTTCAAGAAGATCATGGTCTTCTTCGTACAGCTTAATTACTCTTCCTGTCAACAGTCTTTCAAGCACGGTCTCGTTTGATTTCAGTGATGTAGTGAAATAAACAAGGCTTTTGCTAAGCTCCATCAGCTTATAGAGTTCCTTGTTACGCATTGACTTATGAAGGGTTTTCTCCAAATACTCGGTTTTCTTGTCAATATGCCTCAGGTACTTTAAGAAGTCTTCTGCTATGTTGTAAAGAATCTGCAGGATAAAACGGGTCTTCTTATAGGTATAAAAGTTTCTTATCTGCCCGTTTCTGAATCTTTCAAGCACAGAGGTCTGCTTGCTGCTGATGGTGATGATAAAATCATCCCTGACCTGCATAATTCCCATTGGAACAGTTTCATACTTGATGGAATTATCCTCTTCGTAGACATAGGGTATATCAACAATAATAAGCGTCTGATCTTCGTCTATGTCTACACGCGGTTTTTCCTCGCTGTCCAATGGATCCCTCAGCATATTCTGCTCTACGTTTAGGTGCTTAATAACAGCCTCAAGCTCCTCTTCGGTGGGGTTTGTAAGGTTTACCCAGCACCCTCTTTCAATGGCCTCAATACAAATTAGTTCGTTTCCCGGTTCTACTGTTTTGAAAATTTCTATCAACGGGATCACCTTCCTTCTATAAAATCACCTCACAAAGAATTATGTCCCCAAATACACGGGTGACATATACTACAAACACAATAAAAAAGCCCGCCGGAGCGGACATGAATACTAAAATCCATGGTAATCACACTCCCATCATTGAGCTTTGGCACTATACGACTTAGGTCTTCACCAGCTGCATTAAACAAAACCTTAATTCGGCAGTGTCTGTTCAACCCGTTGGCGTCTCTCGACGTTTCGGGGCAGCAGCATTTTTTCGTATAGGAGCCTCACCTAACAGGTAGTTGCATACATGTATCAGGCAATTTATTTCCTATTAAATTATAGCACTTATGCAAATTACGTCAATAAAATTACTTAATATTCAAAATAACATAAAAAAGCGCTCTTATGATTTTATAGAGCGCTTTTGGGCCATCAGAGCCAGTTCTGTAGATTATTATGATTTAATCCTGTCTCAGTGCTTTCATAACACTTAGTTTCATAGCCCGTCTTGAAGGAAGAAGTCCGGCAAGCAGACTTGCAAGTGGAGCAAAGATTAAAGCGGCTATGGGAAGCCAAAACGGTATGACGGATGACGGGAGGGTTTTTTGACCATCGGGAGTCCAGATTATGGACCCGCCCAGACTTACATTAAATTTATTGAGAAGGTACGACATACCGAAACTCAGAAATATACCAAATATACCTCCGAATACCCCTATCCACCATGCCTCCATCATAAACAGCCTGCGTATGTCGTTGAGCCTTGCACCTATAACCTTGAATATTCCAATCTCCCTCGTACGCTCGTAGATGGACATATACATGGTATTGGCAATACCTATGGCAGCAATTACGAAGGACATAATGCCAATTCCCAAAAGAATCTGCCGTAAGCCCGCAGACTGTTTCTGCATCTCCTCCAGTATCTGTACGGGGCTGAAACATTCATATCCCAATTCCTTAATTTTTTCCATAATGGGGACGACATCATCCATGCTCTTAGCTTTTACAATGACCTGGTAATAGCCCTCCTGCTCTTTTCCGCCTGAAGCATACATGGGCATAATGCGTACTCCTCCGTAAAAGCCGCCGCCTCCGTTGGAGCCGCCGTTCTGTCTATTGTATTTTTCAATTTCTTTCTGATATTTCTTTACGGTATCCATTGGCATAAGTATGCGCCAGCTGTACTCGGAGCCTAATTGTTCCACAGTTCCGACCACTTCCACCTTAACAGACTTTGCCTGTACTTTAGGTTTTTCCATTCCCGGCTGCGGCTTTTCACCATAATTCATATCCCAGCTTATGGTGAGTTTTTCCTTTGTAATATCAAAGTCCTCGGGAATAGGTTCCCAGCGCACTGCCCTGGGATTATAAAAGTTATACATCACGTCTCTGCCAAATACCATTTGGTTGGTATCCCCTTCCTGCAGGGGGCGGCCATTGACAGGGATATCAAGAATGTCAAACATTCTTGGCTCTATACCCATAATGCTGACGTGACCAACGTATTTGCCGGCCATCATCTTCACATTGATTTCGAAGATAGGAGCTACTCCTTCTACTCCGTCCATCTTTTCCAAACGGGCAACCATATCATCGTCAAGGGGAGGAATGTCCTTCCCGTCAGGGGTCTTACCACCCTGATTATAATGGTAGACGGTAATCTGCATTATATTGCCCATCTGATTGATCTGCTCCAGAAAGTTTCTGTTCATGGCAATACCTAAGGAGAGCATGATCATAATGGCACAGGTTCCTATCATTACACCTGATATTGTCAATAATGTCCGGAGCTTATGGCGGAACAGGTTTTTTATGCTTAGCAGCAAAGTATCCGTTAATTTCATTTAAACTTCAAACTCCTCGCTCTTCTTGCGTTTGCGTTTAATAATAATGACCACTGCTGCAGCTATACCTGCAACCACTACTCCAATAATGATATAGAACCAGACACTGCCGACGAATCCCCTGCTCCCCATTGACGGATCCATGCCAGGGTCCATGGGTCCATCGACAGGGAATTCACCTCCGGGAGGCATCATCATTTCCATGACATTCATGGAAAGCTCTTTAACCAATTCTTTTTGTTCACCGCTGGCAGTTTCGTACTGGAATATAATCCGTCCTGTTGTTTCTCCCGGCATATTGGGAGTGATCATGACTTCAAAATACTCCCTGTATCCGGGGGTAAAGTTTCCGAAATAACTGCTTTTCGGGTCTACATGGAAGTCGCCTTCAATATTGAGCTTTACATTATAAATATCTGTCTTGCCCAGATTGTACATTTCAAAGGCGACGTACACCGGGTTTCCGACATAGATTTCAGGGGGCAGGGATATATCCGACACCTCAAATCTGGCAGGCTGGTATACGGGTATACCGATAATCTCATCTGCCTTGTAAGGATTTCCGGCATCATCTTCGTATTCAAAAGAAATTGTAACCGTATAGGTTTTTGATTTGGCATCGGGGATTGTAAACAGAGTCAGATCCCAGTCATAGGTGCCTTTGGGAGCAATCTTGTCTATGTAGAAGGTATTACTGCTGCCGACTGGTGAGAACACACTTCCTGTCTCATTTGATTCCTCGGTGACAATAAAGCTTCCCTTGATGTTTCTGACTGTCTTGGTCGCATGGGTATTGGCAAACTGGACATTTAACTTGAATTCTTCCCCTGCATCCACCAGAGTCGGCTCGGAAGAGTAGCTCTTGACAATGATTTTCGGTACATTCTTGCCGGCCTCTCCTCCGGCTACATCCGAATCCACAAACACGGATATTGCCCGGGCAATGGCAGCGGATTCATCTGCGCCCACCGGCGCAACTTTAATAGTGATGGGCACACCGCCTCTTGCCGCATTATAGTCGGGCTGGAAGCTAAACGTAACTTTTTTGTCTTCCCCGGGTTTAAGATTTTGGATTATAATGAGATTTTGTGATGTTGGCAACAGTGCCTCTGTACTTTCAGCAGAAATCTTAATCTGCCCGGAATCCATGCTGTCAGTATTTTTGATTTCGACATCCACATTAAAATTTTCACCTGGTTTTACACTGGTCAATGAAGGTTTTATTTCTGTGATCTGCAGATCTGCTTCCTTTGCGTCACCGGCACCCTTGACCGGTATCCAGATCTGCTGCTCTACCTTCGCATCTTTACCCAGTTCATCAGTATACTCAATTTCAAATGTTACAGGATAACTGCTGGACTTTAACTTTTCCGAAGCTATGAGTTTATAATTTAATGATCTTTTCTCTGACCCGAATACTCTGTAAAAATCATATTGGGAATTGCCAGAGAAAAGCATAAAGGTGTCCTGGGCAAGATCTTTTATTGAGACCTTGACCCCTTTTGCAGACAGAGTACCTTCATTGGTAAGCAGCAACGAAAGCTCAAACATTTCTCCCGCTTTTGCTGAAACAGTCTGACCTTCAGGAAGAGTAAGCTTAAGATTACAGTTGGTCTGATAACTCTTTATTTTTATATAAACAGTATGTTCCGTAGGAGCTATTGCATCATTCCAGGTATTTGTATATGACAATTGAAATGTGAGAGGGTAGTATCCGTCATTTACCAGTTTGTCTGCTTCCACCATAAGTTCGATATCAGCCTCACCGCCATTGGTGGTTAGCCATTTTATTGGTTGTTCTGACAGTACTTTAACTGAAACAAATGGAGAATCCTCCTTATATAAAGGAGTAAAAACTATGTTCTTTGCATAGCTGTTCGGGCTAAGATTCTGAATATGTAGATTAAAAGTGCCGGTTTTTCCTGCTACCAGCTCAAGGTCATCATCCACATATACCCTGATTTGTGGCACAAAATGCGGTTCATCAGGAATATAAACATCTGCGTAAAGCTCCAGTTTTGAACTTGTCATAGAAATTACCATAATAACCATAAAGACAATAAAAGCAACCGGTCCCTTTTTCTTAAGCCATTTTCCCATCATTCTGATCCCTTCCATTTTCAATCTTTTCTATCTTTCCATCACGTATCTTTATCACCCGTGATGCAAATCCCGATATCTCGACATCGTGGGTAACTACCACTAAAGTCTGTTTGTTCTCTTTGGCAAGAGAAGTCATAAGATTCATCATCTCATATTTGTTGGCCGTGTCCAGGTTTCCGGTGGGTTCATCGGCAAAGATAATCTTTGGGTTATTGCAAAATGCTCTTGCGATACTTACCCTTTGCTGCTGACCACCGCTCAGCTCTGAAGGTTTATGCTTCATCCTGTCCTTAAGGCCTACCGCTTCCAAAAGCTCTTTTGCCCTTTGCAGCCGTTTTTTCTTTGGTACTCCGCAAAAAGTCAGCGGTATTGTAACATTCTCGATGGCAGTGAGGGTGGGAATAAGGTAATAGCTCTGGAATACAAATCCTATATATCGCTGTCGGAATACCGCCAGCTGATTTTCACTCAGGGTGTCAATTCTGGTGTTGCCAATTTTTATAGAGCCCTTTGTCGGTCTGTCCAGACCGGCCATTATATGCAGCAACGTGGACTTTCCGGAACCGGAAGGCCCCTGAAGGCAGCATATTTCTCCCTCTTCTATCTCAAGGCTTATGCCGTTTACAGCCATTATCCGTTCCTGCCCCATCTTATAGCCGCGATATACATCATTCAGAGTAATAATTGATGACATAGTGATCCCCTTCGTATATCCTTTGGGTTTTTGTAAATGTTTTAATGGTTTCTTAAATTTATATGGTCAAGTTTGTGTTAAAATTCATTCGTCAGCCATTGTGCCAGGTCATCCAAAACCTGATCTTTCATTTCCATATCCTTGTCGATATTCTTCATTCCGGCCTTGCTGTCCGAAAGCTTCTTTGCAAGATCCATTCCATTTATACGGGTTCCTTTGAGAATCTCAGGAAGTTGGGAGATGATTTCCTCACAAAGAGCGTCCGAATAAACCGCTGCACTCTTTATTTGCGCTCCGTCCACTTTAAGGTATAATTCTATCCCGCCCCAGGAGAACCTGTTTTTCAATTGGACGTCAAAGTTGGGCGTCTCCCCGAAATTCCATTCCCATGAACCGTTTCTGACAATTATCTCCCTGAACTGCGAATCATTGGGCCAGATTGATTTATCATTGTCACTAAAGTGAATGTGTTTGCACTTGGCCCCGTATTCTTCTTTGAAAGCGTTAGTTACAGCTTCCCTGATAATGCCCGGTGTCAGATCAGGCTTGATGTCACACAGATTAATTACTCGGCTTTTTACCGACGATACGCCTTTGGCCTGGATTTTATCCTTTGATACGGTAAGATACCTGGCCATTCTTTCCTTATCCGCACTTATGAGGATTGTCCCATGGTGGAGGGCATTTAAACCTCTGAAACAAAATGCGTTTCCGGAGAATTTTCTGTCATCGACAACCATGTCGTTTCTGCCGCTCATGGCTGCATTTATCCCGAGATTTTTCAGGGCGTTTATAATAACCATGCATTGGCGCTTAACGTCATAGTCCTTCTGGTTCAATATAAACGAGAAGTTAAGGTTTCCTGCATCGTGGAATACCGCTCCGCCTCCTGATATTCTCCTGGCAAGGCGGATATTGTCCTCCTCCATCAGCATAAGGTTGCATTCTGTCCAGGGGTTTTGGTTCCGGCCAATTACAACGGTGTCCTTATTCTGCCATAAAAATAAAGTAGCTTCACCTAACGGCTGATTAATCAGAAAATACTCTTCCAATGCAAGATTAATCCAGGGGTTTTTGATTTCGGTAGTTATTATCTTTAATTCTCTTGTCATCTCGTCTCCTGATTTTTTAAGTATTTATTTTGTCCGCAGGTACATTTTAACATGGAAAAAGCTGCTTCTTGTAATTAGACGCAGCTTTTTCCTGTTTAGTTCACCAAGGTTGCAAAAATATTTCGAAAATATTTCAGATAATACTTTTAAATATCTGTTACTTCAAAGTCCATACACTTATTTGCTCCATCTGAGGACAGGCGTACGTGCGGCTTTTACTTCATCCAGCCTTGTAACATGAGCCTTCCTGGGCGCCTTTTTCAGCGACTCAGGATCTTCCTCGGCCAGTTTTGCCAGTTCCCTCATTGCCTCAATAAACTGGTCCAGGGTTTCCGGGCTCTCGGTTTCGGTAGGCTCAACCATCATGGCCTCTTTAACAATGAGAGGGAAGTAAATGGTCGGAGGATGATAGCCTCTGTCTATCAAACTCTTGGCGATATCCAGCGCGGTTGCTCCATTTTTTGCCTGTCTCACCGCCGAAAGGACAAATTCATGCATACACGTTCTGTTATATGGTATTTCATACAAATCTTCGAGCTTTTTCCGAATATAGTTTGCATTTAATACTGCTGTTTGGGAAGCCTCTTTAAGTCCCTGCGGCCCCATGGTCATAATATAGCTGAAAGCGCGCACTATGACAGAAAAGTTCCCGTAAAAAGATTTCACTTTGCCTATGGACAGTGGCCTGTCGTAGTCCAGCACGTAACAGTCGTCTTGTTTCTCCACAACCGGTACCGGAAGGAAGGGCACCAGCTCTTTTGCAACACCTATCGGCCCTGAGCCCGGTCCTCCTCCGCCATGGGGAGTCGAGAAGGTTTTATGCAGATTTACGTGGGCAATGTCAAATCCCATATCGCCTGGCCTTGCAATACCCATAATTGCATTCATATTGGCACCGTCATAGTAGAGAAGGCCTCCACATTCATGTACCATACGTGAGATTTCAAGAATATCTTCTTCAAACAAACCCAAAGTATTGGGGTTTGTCAGCATAAGGCCGGCCACCGTATCGTCCAGCGTCTCTTTCAGGGCATTGATATCCACACAGCCTCTCTCGTCGGACGGGATATGGACCACTTCAAACCCAACCAGTGCGGCAGATGCAGGATTGGTTCCATGGGATGAATCGGGAACAATTATCTTGACCCGTTTGTGGTCATTGCGGGATGTATGGTATGCTTTGATAATCATTAAGCCTGTCATTTCGCCCTGGGCTCCGGCCGCAGGCTGAAGGGTAACTTTCTCCATGCCGAGTATTTCGGAAAGGTATCTATCCATGCGGTAAAGGAGCTCCAGACAGCCCTGGGAGCTTTCGGGACCCTGAAGGGGGTGCATTTGTGTGAACCCGTCCAATGAAGCCATATCTTCATTTATCTTGGGATTGTATTTCATCGTACAGGAGCCCAGAGGGTAAAAGCCCGAATCAACACCAAAGTTTCTTTGGGAGAGCTTCGTATAATGGCGGATTACATCCACTTCCGAAACTTCCGGGATTTCAGGACTGTTTTCCCTTAATAAGTTGCCATCGAATAATGAATTTATATTCACTTTAGGTACATCGCTTATGGGAAGAGAATAGCCGATACGGCCTTCAACAGATTTTTCGAAAATCAGTCTTTCGTCCCTCATTTAAACCCCTCCCTGGCATATATTTTTTACCCTGTCGGCCAACAGGTCAATTTCTGCCCTGTCGCGTTTTTCGGTAACGGCAACAAGCCAACATCCCTTAAGCTCAGGATAATCGGTTGATAAGTCGTAACCGCCAATGATATTATCCTTCAATAATTCGTCGTTAAGCTTTTTCGGATGGATGGCAGGCTTTACGACAAACTCCCTGAAGAAAGGTGCGTCAAAGACTTTTGAAACAGAATTGGTATTTAACAGAGAGTTATATGCGTAAACAGATTTGTCAATGCATTGGCTTGCAACTTCATACAGGCCCTTTTTGCCCATCAGCGACAGATAAACAGTGGCAGTCAGCGCGCACATTGCCTGGTTCGTGCATATATTTGAAGTTGCTTTTTCCCTTCGAATATGCTGTTCCCTTGCCTGAAGGGTGAGTACAAATCCCCGCTTTCCTTCCGAGTCGGTGGTCTCGCCCACAATTCTTCCAGGCATGCGGCGTATCAGAGGTTTCTTCACAGCAAAGAATCCTAATAGCGGCCCTCCGAAATTCATGGGATTCCCCAAAGGCTGGCCTTCGCCCACAGCAATATCGGCACCAAGGTTTCCCGGAGCCTCGAATACTCCAAGTGAAATTGGATCACATACAGCAATCAGAAGGGCATTTACTTCTTTGGCCATTTGTGATGTGGCTTTCAAATCCTCAACAATGCCAAAGAAATTAGGCGACTGGATGACTACAGCCGAAGTCTTATCCGACAGAGCCTTGCGGAGGGATTCAAGATTTACTGTTCCGCTTTTGTCACCTTCACAATAAAAATCAATCTCTTTAATCTCTATCCCTGAATGGCGCAATACCGAAGCCAAAACTTTTCGGTATTCCGGGTTTATACTTCTTGCAACCACCACTTCATTCCGGTTATTGTACCTGCACGCTAAAATAACAGCTTCATAAAGGGCGGAAGCTCCGTCATACAGTGAAGCGTTGGCAGCATCCATCCCGGTCAGCTCGGCAATCATGGTCTGAAATTCAAACATTGCCTGAAGTATACCCTGGCTCATTTCAGCCTGGTAAGGGGTATAGGAAGTATAAAACTCCTGGCGGGATGTTATATGGCTGACCGCCGAAGGTATTATGTGGTCGTAAATGCCCGCTCCCAAAAAGCATACATTCCGGGAGGCGTCATAATTTTTATTGGTCAGCTCCTGTGTCTGTTTCTTAAGTTCGTGCTCTGAAAGTGGGTCAGGAAGATTGAGGTCCTCTTTGAGCCTCAGTTGGTCAGGTATAGCTGAAAACAGTTCGTCAATGGACTTAATGCCTATGGTTTTCAGCATTTCTTCCTGCTGTTTTTTGGTGGCAGGAATATATGACGATTTCAAAAGCTTCACTCTCCCTTTGTAAACTCTTCATACCGGGCTTTATCCATAAGAAGCTCCAGTTCATCCTTGTTGGACATTCTGACTACTGCGATATGATTTTCATAAGGGTCTTCGTTAATAAGTTCGGGGTTATCCTCGAGTGCTTCGTTGGCCTCTTCAACTGTCCCGGATACGGGAGAATATACGTCCGATGCAGCCTTTACCGATTCCACAACTCCCAGCACTCCGCCCTGTTCAACAGTTGAGCCTGTTTCAGGGATTTCAACATAAACTATGCTTCCAAGAGAGTGCTGAGCATAATCGGTAATTCCTATATAGGCCAGGTCACCTTCAACCCTCACCCATTCGTGGTCTTTTGAATAGTATAAGCCATCTCTTACTTCCATAAAAATCCTCCACCCTTATTTTTTATACTTTTTCCCGTAAAAGGGTAATTCAACTATTTTGGCTTCACAGCTTCTGTTTCGGATTAGTATTTCAATCCGGTCTTCAGGGGTAAAATCACCTTTAACGAGAGCAAGTCCCCCATTAGTATTCAGCCTCGGGAGCGGACCCCCGCTTGTGACATAACCGATATTCTCACCGTTTTTCAATACCTCGTATCCGTTTCTGGGAATGCCTCTGTCAAGCATTTCAAAACCGTACAGTTTTCTTTCAGGATTGTCTGATTGGTTAAGTAAAGCCTTTTTACCTATAAAATCTTCTTTGCTGAGTTTTACGAATTTTCCAAGTCCGGCTTCCAGTGGTGTTATACTGTCTGAAAGTTCATGTCCGTACAGCGGAAGGGCTGCCTCAAGCCGCAGAGTATCCCTGGCTCCAAGTCCAATGGGCAAAAGCCCATCTTCTTTACCTGCTTCCAATATTCCATTCCAGAGCGCTTCCGGGTCAGAGCCACTTTCAGTAATATTCAAATAAATCTCAAACCCATCTTCGCCCGTATACCCGCTTCTGGACAAAATAACATTCATGCCCATGACCCTGGTTTCCTTAAACCTGAAAAAGCCGGGCAACTCATTATCGTCCACAAGTTTATTAATTATCTTCTCTGACAGGGGACCCTGCAAAGCTAAAAGTACATATTCCGGGGATAAATTTTCAACCTTAACATTGCCGGTGGCATGGGAATTTATCCATTCAAAATCTTTTTCTGTGTTACCCGCATTTACAACAATGAAAAGCTTATCCTCAGAAAACTTATACACTATAACATCATCAACAACAGTACCGTTTTCATAACACATGGGGGAATACACCGCTTTATAGGAAGGAGTGGTAGAAATATCATTGGTGATAAGGGAATTTACAAACTTTACAGCATCACTGCCTGTTACAAGAATCTGACCCATATGGGAAACATCGAAAAGTCCTGCTTTGGTTCTGACCGTGTGGTGTTCCTGCAGTATATCTGAGTAGGATACAGGAAGCTCCCATCCGCCAAATGAGGTAAATCTTGCGCCTAAGGCTTTTTGAAGGTTATACAGTGGAGTACGTTTATCCATATTCTTCTCTCCCTATGACAAATAACATCATTATTTAATTATCTTTAATCGGACAGGTTAATATACTAATATAAAAAGGGTTGACAACCATAGTGGTTGATCACCCTGTTATTTGACTTTTAAGGTTCCCTGCCCATGGGGAAAAACTCTCTGGTATCATTAAGTTTTATTGGCGTGATGCTAATGTATCTCATATTTTAATTATATTTGTTCTCAAATTGGAAGTCAATTTCCAGCAATGAATAAAAAATCCCCTGGCTTTCTGCCAGGGGAAGTTTTTAAAGCTTTTCACCTGTTTTTCATTTTATTACTCGTCTTGCGCCCATGTATTTGCCTCTGTAAGAATTAAGGTCGGCAATGACTACTTTGCCTTTTGATGAAGAAGCATGGATGAAGCTTCCGCCTCCCAGGTAGATACCTACATGGCTAACGTCAGCAGCCCCTCCATCTGTATCGAACAGAACAATGTCTCCTGCCTGGAGATTCGAGCGCTCTACCTTTGTTCCAAAACTCCAGTACTCACCTGAAGATCTCGGAACATAAATACCAAAGTGAGAGTAAACATATTTGGTAAGTCCGGAGCAATCAAGCCCGCTTTTTGAGTATCCACCCCATACGTATTTTACTCCCTGGAGAGTCTTTGCATAATCACAAATCTGTTGCGCAAGGCTCTTTCCTTCTGCGCTCTGAGGAGCGGCAGCCGCGGCTGGGGCGGAAGAAGTTGTGCCTCTGGAAGGAGTTTTTGTTTCTGTAACTACTTTTTGTACTTCATTAGCACTGTTAACAAGGTATTTGGCAAGTACATATCCTTTTTTGTCACTCCAGGTTATGATTCTTGCCCATTCACCAATGGTTTCGTAGTAAGTTACTTTGTCCCCTCTG
>ERZ773359.5430-NODE-5430-length-12214-cov-10.688872_pt1 | contig 12214 bp, 10 predicted proteins | sample MGYA00374955_ERZ773359 | MGnify/ENA primary metagenome ERZ773359 (study PRJEB29098, sample SAMN04486028) | biogas fermenter metagenome | study: EMG produced TPA metagenomics assembly of the Biogas fermentation microbial communities from Germany - Plant 4 DNA1...
TTTTTATATCTGGCAGTGGGAACATCATATTTCTGCATAAAAGCTTTAGCATAGCTTTTAGAGCCTTCCAATTGGGCAGATTTTTTATCAGCTCCGAATATTTTTAGCCCCTCTTTTTTAAATCTATCCACTATGCCCAATACCAAAGGCCCTTCCGGCCCTACTAGCGTTAAACCTATATTCTTCTTTTTAGCAAAATCCACTAAACCATCTATATCTTCAGGTAGTATGTCTACATTTTCTGCTATTTCTCCAATCCCTCCATTGCCTGGAGCACAATATATTTTACTTACCCTGTTCGATTGAGCCAGCTTCCAACATAAAGCATGTTCTCTACCACCACTACCTAGGACTAGAACCTTCATCAGTATCCCTCCTAATGTTTAAAATGTCTCATCCCTGTAAACACCATAGCCATGCCATTTTTATCCGCCTCTTTTATGGATTCTTCATCTCTTATGGAACCCCCTGGTTGGATTATGGCCGTTACTCCTGCCTCTGCCAAGGCTTCAATTGAGTCCTTAAAGGGGAAGAAACCATCTGATGCCAAAACTGCACCCTTAGCTTTTTCTTTTGCCCTTTCTATGGCAGCTTTAACTGCCCATACCCGATTTACTTCCCCTAGCCCTATACCTATGGTGGCCTTATCCTTGGCTAATAGGACTCCATTGGATTTGACTCCCTTTACAGCCTTCCATCCAAATATTAAATCCTCCATCTCCTCTTCTGTAGGTTTTCTCTTTGTAACCACCCGTAATTCTTTGTCAAGAAGCTTATCATTTCTTTCCTGGATTAGTACTCCTCCTAAGACCTTCTTTACATCGTAGGTAGCATAATCCCTCCGCATTATATTGGGTAGTTTAAGTATTCTAATATTCTTCTTAGAAGTTAAAATTTCCAAGGCCTTTTCAGTATAATCAGGAGCCATTACTATTTCTATGAATATTTCATTTATCATTTTGGCAACTTCTTCATCTATTACCCTATTAGCAGCTACAATTCCTCCAAATATGGACACCTTATCACATTCATAAGCCTTTAAATAGGCTTCTAATAGATCCTTGCCACTAGCTATACCACAGGGATTAGCGTGCTTTACTGCAACAACTGTAGGTTCATCAAACTCCTTTAAAATCTCCAAGGCCCCATTACCGTCGTTAATATTATTAAAGGATAATTCCTTGCCATGAATTTGGACGGCATCTGCGATGGTGCCCTCTATATCCTTGTACTCCCTATAAAAGGCTGCCCTTTGATGGGGGTTTTCTCCATACCTTAATTCCTGTTTGTCCTTAAAAGATAGGGTTATAATTTCAGGAAAATCCACTTGGTCCAGGCTATTGAAATAATTAGCAATCAAAGAATCGTAATATGCAGTATATTGAAATACCTTTCTAGCTAACTGCCTTCTTAAGTCTAAAGTAGTTTCCCCCTTTGTTTTTAGCTCCTCTAGCACCTTATCATAATCGGAAGGGTCTATGACTACGGTAACGTATTTATAGTTTTTAGCTGCAGCCCTTATCATGGAAGGACCACCTATATCTATATTTTCAATAATCTCCTCATGGCTTACCCCTTCTCTCGTTATGGTTTCTTCGAAGGGATATAGATTATTTACAACCATATCTATGGAGCCTATATTTAAATTGTTTAAGATCTTTACATGTTCATCATCATCCCTTTTATACAATAATCCACCATGAATGTTAGGATGTAGTGTTTTAACCCTACCATCTAATATTTCAGGGAATTTGGTAACCTCCTCTATGTCAACAAAGGGAATCCCTTCATCCTTTAAAGTCTCTCCCGTTCCTCCGGTAGATATTATCTCCCAGCCTAAACTTACCAATTCTTTAGCAAATTCAACAATTCCCCTCTTATCATAAACGCTTATCAAAGCCCTTTTCATCTAATCACTCCTATTTAATTCTTACCTTCCTACCTTCTATTGCTAATCTCCCCTCACAGAAAAGCCTTATGGCTTCTGGCAATAATTGGTGCTCCACCTTTAATACCCTTTCCTTCAAGCTTTCCACCGTATCATCCTCCTTTACCTCTACAGCCCTTTGAAGGATGATAGGGCCAGTGTCCGTACCCTCGTCTACGAAGTGGACGGTAGCCCCAGTTAATTTTACTCCCCTATCTAGAACCATTCTGTGGACCCTATCTCCATAACAACCTTTTCCACAAAAACTGGGTATTAAAGATGGATGAATATTTATTATCCTTCCCTTATATTTTTCAATAAATTCCTCAGATAATATGCTCAAATACCCTGCTAGGACTACCAACTCTACTTCCCTTTTAGATAGCTCTTCAATTATCTTCCTATTGAACTCCTCTTCTGAATCGAATTTCTTCTTATCAATATACAAGGCTTCAATTCCCGCCTTCTTAGCCCTTATAAGACCATAGGCATCTTTCCTATTAGAAATAACCACCCTTATTCTTCCACTTATTTTACCCTTTTCTATTTCATCTACAATTGATTGAAGATTGGTTCCACTACCAGATATAAGAACCCCTATATTTATCATAGTGAAACCTTCTCCTCTCCCTTCTTTATCTCTCCTAGTAATACAAACTCTTCTTCCATATCATTTAATTGATCCGTAATCTGATCTACTTCATGTTTCTTAACTATTAGCACCATTCCAATTCCCATATTGAAGGTGGAATACATCTCTTCTTCCTTGATATTTCCCCATTCTCCTAAAAGTTTAAATATCTCTGGAGTATCTATTTTAGAAGTGTCGATACTTGCTGTTAAACCATTAGGAATAATCCTTGGAATATTTTCATAAAAGCCACCGCCGGTTATATGGGCTATGCCCTTAATATCATATCTTTCGACTAAGGGCAGTATTGGATCGGTATATATCCTAGTAGGTTTTATTAGTTCTTCTCCCAAAGTAGTTCCCAATTCAGGAATATATTCATCTATTTTAAAATTCATCTTATCGAAAACAATCTTTCTGACAAGGGAATAGCCATTGCTATGGATTCCGCTGGAAGGTAGGCCTATTATGATATCCCCTTCCTCAATCCTAGAACCATCTATTATTTTTTCCTTGTCCACCACCCCTACACAAAAACCTGCCAGATCGTATTCATCTTCTTTATAAAAGCCAGGCATCTCGGCTGTTTCTCCTCCGATTAAGGCTAGCTTTCCTTTAACACAACCATTGGCAATTCCCTCTACCACCTTGGCCATCTTCTCAGCTATTAACTTTCCCGTTGCAATATAATCTAGGAAGAACAAGGGCTTAGCTCCCTGACATAATATATCATTGACACACATGGCTACGCAGTCTTCTCCTATGGTATCATGCTTATCCATCATAAAGGCTATCTTCAATTTAGTGCCAACCCCGTCGGTACCAGAAACTAAGACAGGTTCCTTATAGGATTTAATATCCAACTGAAATAGGCCTGAAAAACCGCCGATATTTGATAAAACCCCTTCATTATGAGTTCTCCTTATAATATCCTTTATAAGTTGAACCTGTTTGTAGCCCGCTTCCTTATCTACACCTGCATCCTTGTAGGTAAATCCCATAATTTTTCTCCTCCCTATAAATCCTTATTGACTGGATACTTGCCACAAAAACAACCTATACAATAACTATTTTCTCCACCTACCGCTTCTAATAACCCCTCTAAAGAGAGATAATGTAAAGAATCTGCCCCTATTTCGTCCCTTATTTTATCGATGCTTTTATTAGCTGCAATTAGGTTTTCCTTTTCTGGGGTATGCATTCCTAAATGGCAAGGATGTTTTACCGGAGGGGATGCAATTCTAACATGGACCTCCTTAGCCCCTGCCTCCTTTAACATACCTACTATCCTCTTCATAGTAGTGCCCCTAACTATGGAATCGTCTACTAATATCACCCTTTTACCTTCTACATTTTCCTTCAATACATTTAATTTAATCCTTACCCCTATTTCCCTTAGTTCCTGGGTGGGCTGGATAAAGGTTCTTCCTACATACCTGTTCTTTATAAGCCCTTCATCATAAGGGATTTTAGATTCTTCTGCATAACCTATAGCTGCCACCGTTCCTGAATCTGGAGCAGATATAACTATATCTCCTTCTGCTGGATGTTCTCTGGCTAAATTCCTTCCTGCTTCCCGCCTTAATAAGTAGATGCTTTTTCCATCTAGTTTGCTATCCGGCCTAGCTAGATATATTATTTCAAATAAGCAAATACTTTTGCATTTGGATTCCTTAGTCCTTATAGACTTAATATCTCCATCTATTATTACCACCATTTCTCCTGGCTCTACATCCCGGACGAAATTTGCCCCAATAGTATCCAAAGCACAGGTTTCCGATGATAGTATATAATCCTTCCCTAATTTCCCAATGCATAGAGGTTTTAATCCGTAAGGATCTCTAATCCCTATTAGCCTATCATTAGTCATTAGGACCAAGGCATAGGAACCCTTTATGTCCTTTACAGCCTTAATGATTGCCTGCTCAATGTCTTCCTTATGGTATCTGGCAATTAGATTGGCTATTACCTCCGTATCGATGGAAGACTGAAATATTATGCCATCGTCCTCCATCTTCTCCCTTAACTCCTTATAATTTACAAGATTGCCATCATAGGCCAAGGCTAAGGCACCCTGCTTATATCCCACTACTAAGGGTTCTGAATTGGCAGTGGTAGTTTCTCCAGAACTGCCAGAGCGAACATGCCCAATTCCTATATCCCCTCTTAGCCTATTTAACACATCCTTATCCAACACTTCATAAGCCAATCCTAATCCCTTATGATAATCTATATATCCATTATTGTTTATAGCCATACCTGCGCTGTCTTGGCCTCTATGCTGTAAGGCGTATAGGCCATAATAGATTATTTGGGATATATTCTTCTTTTCCTTACTATATATTCCAAATACTCCACACAAATCTTTCACCCTTTCGGTCTATTAAATCTCCCTTACCTTCCTGTCCATTTCCTTAACCTCTTTTTCCATTTCCAACTTATATTCTTTAAACTTCCCTCGCAGTTCTGGGTACTTAACCGATAGAATTTGCACAGCCAAAAGAGCAGCATTTTCTGCCCCGTTTATGGCCACCGTTGCCACCGGCACCCCCTTAGGCATCTGGACTGTCGATAATAATGAATCCAAACCATCCATGGTAGAGGATTTTATAGGCAGTCCAATTATAGGAAGAGGGCTTATGCCAGCTATTACTCCAGCTAAGTGGGCAGCCTTTCCAGCTGCAGCAATTATTACCTCTATGCCCCTTTCCTCAGCAGTCTTTGCATACTCTGCTGCCTCAAAGGGAGTTCTGTGGGCAGAAATAACCCTTACCTCCATGTCCACATTAAATTTCTTTAAAATATCTATGGCCTTATCGACTATCTCCTTATCGGAAATACTCCCCATCACGATACCAACTTTCATTTTAAAACCTCCCATCTTTTTCAATTAACAATGGACAATTTTTATAAATGCACAGTTCACGATGCACAATCCACAATTTTACTCAATAGACAATGAACGATTGACAATTGTTAGAGTCATGCTCCTGGGCCTTTTTGAGGTAAAGAGCCAGGCCTTTATGCTTTAACTTACAATTTACAATTTAAAATTCATAATTTTATTTTGGTTAAGGCATAGCCTTAACCAAAATAATCAACCCCTGCTATAAATAAGCTCTCCTCTTCCATTCTTTCTACATTCTTATATAGACCTTTTCCAATTCGATCTGGGTTGGTTATTCTTCCTAAGATTTTTCCATCAGGACTGGTTAAGCCTTCTACTCCGTAGATGGAGCCGGTTGGATTTTCATCTAGGAATTGGCTTGCAATTTGGCCTTTTTTAAGAAGTTCTTCTATTACTTTTTCATTGCCTACTACCCTGCCCTCCTTGGTGGATAGGGGTAGTATATCTATATCTCCTACTTTTTTATTGTTAAACCAGGGTGATAAATTGGAAATTACCCTTACCCTTGCCATAGTAGATATATGGTAGCCTGGTTTGTTGAAGGTTATATTTATGGAATCCTCGTCTAAGTCCTTTATCCTACCATAGGGTAGAAGGCCGGATTTTACTAACCCATTAAAGCCCATACCTATTCCTAATATGAGGCCATCATTTTTGTTTAATAACTCCATTACTGCCTCTTCTATATAGGGATTTCTTAGGATGTTGGCTAGAAACTTTCCTCCTCCATCTGGCTCATCTCCAAGGATGGCTCCATCGGGCAATCCTAATATTTGGCTATTTCTTATCCTTTTTGCCATCTCTTTAATAGAATCTTCTATAGATTTTTCTTCTAAGGTCTTAAATACCAAGGTGTCTACACCAGCCCCTGCTTCTTTAAAGGCCCTTTCCATATCGTATTCTCCAAAGGTTCCTGTAAATATGGGGATAAAGACTCTTGGTTTAGCAATTTTTATCCTGGAAGATTTTATTCCTTCTTCCTTATAATAGCTTTCCTCAAGTTTAACAGATAAGCCTTTATTTATTGGAAATACATCCTCTAATGGTCTTATCCATTCCGCTATAAGTTCTTCTAGGTCTAATCTTACACTAGATACTTCAATATATTTTTCCTTAGTGGTTCTTCCTAAGACCTCATACTCTATCCCCTTTAATGACTCTTCAGCTTCACCTTTAATTTCAACTATTATTGAACCATATAGGGGTAGGAATAGTTTTTCTTCATCATAATTATCAACAAATCTAAATCCTATTTTGTTTCCAAAGGCCATCTCCGATATACTTCTTGCAATCCCGCCAGTTTTTACTGTGGAAGCAGATATAATCTTTCCAGCATCTATCAGCTCTTTAACTCTAGTGTAATTATTCTTCAACTGCTTAAAATCTAACATTCCCTTATCATCTATATTAAGTGGAATTAGGACTACCTGATTTCCAACTTCCTTAAATTCTGGTGAAATGATATTTTCCACCCTATCTACTGCAACGGCAAAACTGATTAAAGTTGGTGGCACATCTATATCCTCAAAGCTACCAGACATACTGTCCTTACCACCAATACTTGGAATATCCAATTTCTTTTCCACCAGAAAAGCTCCTAATAAGGCTGCAAAGGGTTTACCCCATTTCTTTTCGTCCTTACCTAATCTTTCAAAATACTCTTGGAAGGTTAGTCTAGCCTTTCTAAAGTCTCCTCCCATTGCTGTAATTTTAGCTAAGGATTCAATGACTGCATACATTCCTCCATGAAAAGGACTCCATTTTGAAAGATTTGGGTCGAAGCCATAAGTCATTAAGGAGCAAGTACTGGTTTCTCCTTTTAGTACTGGAATCTTAGCAGCCATCCCTTCAGTAGGAGTTAGTTTGTATTTTCCTCCCAAGGGCATAAGAACTGTTCCACTGCCAACGCTATGGTCAAACTTTTCTGCTAATCCTTTCTGGCTAGAGTGGTTTAGATAAGTTAAGTTGTTGATCCAGTTTTCCTTTATATCTCCGTTTAAATAGGAAGGTTTAGTGTGAATATAATTCTTTCCTTCAATTTTTGCTACCTTTACCCTTGTTTTCTTTCTTAACCCGTTGGTATCTAAAAATTCCCTAGATATATCTACTATATTTTTCCCCTTCCAGTTCATAATTAGCCTTTCATCTTCTATAACTTCTGCTACCACCCTAGCTTCTAAATCCTCATCTTCCGCATGCCTAATAAAAGCCTCTACATCCTTTTTATCGATTACCACTGCCATCCTTTCCTGAGATTCGGAAAGAGCAATTTCCGTTCCATCTAGTCCTGGGTATTTTAATGGCACCTTATCCAAATCTATTCTCAATCCTGCCGCTAACTCACCTATGGCAACAGAAACTCCCCCTGCACCAAAATCGTTACATTTTTTAATCATCTTACTTACCTTTTCATCTCTGAAAAGCCTTAAAATTTTCCTTTCAAGGGGGGGGTTTCCTTTTTGAACTTCTGCACCAGCTTCTTCTAAAGATTCTTCGGTATGTTTCTTAGATGATCCCACAGCACCACCTAATCCATCCTTTCCAGTTCTACCACCTACTAGTATTATTAGGTCCCCTGGTTCTGGCGATTTTCTTACTACATTTTCCATTGGTGCTGCTGCAACTAAAGCCCCTACTTCCATCCTCTTGGCTACATATCCTTCATGGTATATCTCCCTAACATAACCAGCTGGTACTCCTATTTGATTACCATAGGAACTATATCCTTCCATAGCCAACTGGGTAATCTTCCTTTGGGGTAGTTTACCGGGTAAAGTTTCCTCAAACTTCTGTCTTGGATCTGCTGCTCCAGTAATTCTCATGGCCTGATACACATAAGATCTACCAGAAAGAGGATCTCTAATACAGCCTCCAAGGCAGGTAGAAGCTCCACCAAAGGGTTCAATCTCCGTTGGATGGTTATGGGTTTCATTTTTAAACATTAAGAGCCATTTCTCCATCTTACCGTCCACATCTACTTCTATTTCTATACTAGCAGCATTAATCTCTTCCGATTCCTCTAAATCCTCTAACAATCCCTTCTTCTTTATCTCCTTGGTATTTATAGTTGCCATGTCCATTAAGGACATAGCCCTTTCTTTACCTTCATATACATAGGCTCTGGTTTTTAAATACTCTTCAAAGGCCTTTTCGATTACATCCTTATATTTACTTTCTTCAAAATCCACCCTTTCTATTTCTGTCATAAAGGTAGTATGTCTGCAGTGGTCTGACCAATAGGTGTCAATTACCCTTATCTCTGTAATGGTAGGATTGCGCTTCTCTTTATCCCTAAAGTATTTCTGAGTAAATAGTAGGTCTTCCATATCCAGGGCCAAGCCATATTTTTCTCTCACTTGAGAGATTTCCTCTTCAGCCATATGGATGAATCCTTCTATAATCTCTATGTCATCTTTAACTTCCTCCTGCTTCCCATAGGGGATATAGTCCATATCCACTTCTCTCATCTCAACAGGATTCATATAATAAGCCTTAATTAATTGAAAATCCTCATGGTCTACCCCTTCTACAACTATTACCTTGGAATGCTTTACCCTTATATCCCTTTTTCCAAGCAAAATATATATAGATTGATTAGCAGCATCTTCCCTTTGATTATATTGGCCGGGAAGAAATTCAACTCTGAAGGATTTTTCTCCATCTTTTAAGGGAAAGTTTGTTTCATATAGATTGTCTAAATTCGTATCCGCAAGTATTCTTTCAGCTATAAATTTGTAATCATCGTCATCAGCATTAAAAATATGATAACAATTTAAAACCCGTACCTTCTTTAGGGATTTAGTCCCTAAGTAGTTTTTAAAATCCCAATATAGATTAGATGCCTCTATATTAAAGTCTTCCCTCTTTTCCACAAAAACTCTTTTAATATTCACATTAAACCCTCCTTGAAAAAATAAAGCCCAGTCAGGTAGGCAAGCGAAACCTACCCGACTGGGCTTTTATCCCTTCGGTGTAATATTGTCCAACGACAACATCTGTACCGCTCGGTCCAGACAAGGCAAAGCCTTCGGAACCCTAGGTACACTTTCGCTCATAGCTCAAATGATTTACGGTCATTTGGTAGAAACTTCTCAACCATATTATGAGAATTATATGAGCTTTCTATTCAATTATTATTACACTTCCATCTTATCAACCGTGGCAAAGTAAGTCAAGAATTGTTTTTAACTTTCGACAATGTTCTTAATAGCTGCCCGCTTAATAAAGCAGATATAGTAATAAACTTCCAAGCTTATTAATATTATTTATTAAAACTCAAATTTGTAAGGGAGGAATTCTATGTTGGAAGGAAAAGAATTTATTCAAAAGTCACTAGAGCTTAATTTATTTTTTGGCCGAATCATGAAGGAGCATATGACTTTCATCCAGGTTAGTCTACCCATAAAAAATAGCAATTATATCCTAGAAGCTGATGAATTGAAAAGATCCTTTGAAGGGGTATTGTTTGAAACGGTAGAGGTGGCTAATGGTGCAATAGCTAAAGAAAGTATCGATTCCAATGAATTGGTAACCCCTTTTACACTAGATGCAGAAAGAATATTGGAAGACCTAACAGGCGTTTGCATAAATAAGGATTTAACCCTAGCTGAACTTCAACTTGTTTCAGACCCTGATTTTAAGTTTACACCTAGCCTAGAAAACTACGTTTTCGATTTGAATAATAGGTATATCAATCTAATGCAGGAGACTATCGATTTCAAAGAAAGATTATCAACCCAATTCAGGGACTGTGATATATTCATGTTTATATATCCTAGTATGCTGCACCACTTAATAGAAGAAGGTCAGTTTTACTTAAATACCCTATTTAGACTTCAGGAAAGAAGGAAAATTACAGAGGATATGTTGAAAAAAGAAATATTTTGGGATGAAATCATGGGTGAACACGCCCAGTACATAAGAGGCCTATTGGATCCCAGCGAAAAAAAGCTCTTCCAAGTAGCTGATTCCTTTGCAGAACTGTTTGAGAAATTGCTAAAAGAAACCAAGGAAACTGATAAAAAGGATATCTGCAAAATTACAAAGAAGAACTTTCAAGCAACTAAGGAAATTAAAGAATTTAAAGGCGATAGTACAGAAGGCATTATTCAATGTAAAATCAAATCCATTATAAATCCACTACTGGCCGATCATACTCTAAGGGAGGCTAATAGATATCTTAGAGTATTGAGAGAATATTTAAAGAAATGTTAAATAAATTAAAAGTCAAAAAGGGGAGACTTATTTTGTTATCCGGTAAAGATTACATAAAAAAATCCCTGGAATTAAACCTCTTTTTCGGTAGGATAATGAAAGAGCATATGATTTTTATGGAAGCTGGGCTATTAATAATAGATAGTACTTCTGTATTAGGGGGGGATCAGCTTAAGGTGAAAGGGATATTCCGAGGATAACAAAAGAGACCTTAAGGTTAACCACCGAAATTAGGGATTTTAAAGCTACTGGTACAGAGGGTTTAATAGCTTGCCAAATAAAAGCCATGGCTTATCCCTTATTAGGAGACCATATACTTCGAGAGGCAAATCGATATATTAGGGTTTTAAATAGTTTTTTAAAAAAGTATTAGGTAGAAATAATAAACCTTGGCGTCAATGCCAAGGTTAATTTTATGGTCAAAGATGGATTTTATCCAAATTTACTCATTATATTCGCCTAAAATTACATCGCTAATCAGCCAATTGCCATCTATATTTTCTACTGTTAAGGTTATAGGTCGGCCTATGCCTTCTTCGTCTTCATTGCTAGTGATTTCAACAATTTCTCCTTCAACACCGTACTTGCCTTCAGCTAGCTTATCTATTGCCAATATTTCAATACGATCAGGCCATGGGCTGGAAACTAGTCTACCTGGAGCATTTTCAGGATCTTCAAGCCATTTTTCGATTAGATCTTGTGATACTAATTGGCCATAGTTTTCTTCCATAGACTCTTTTAATATATCTTCAGGAGCTAATAGGGATACTGATTGGAGCTTCCCTCCAAAATCTTCTACTAGACTTCTAACTTCATCTAGATTTTCTTCATCTACTTCTACCTCTTCAATTTGTTTTTCAGCCTCAGCTATTTTATTTTCACTAGGAGTACATCCTAGAAGGGAAACAGTCATAGATAAGGCTATTCCATATACTAGTAATCTTTTCATGTAATCATCCCCTTCCATTTCTTATTACGCTTTTATAGTACCATGGATTTTAAATTAAGTATTTACAATAAGGTTGCGGATAGTTTTCAATTCGATTAACAATAACTTAGACCTTCCTAGTATTAAAAGCTCCTCTAATCATTATATAAACCTCTTTCTTTTTTCTCTTTAAAGTAGTTCTAGTTGCCAATTGTTCGTTACAATTTGGACATAATAAGGCTCCTTTATGTTTTGAAAAATCGACAGCACCTTCAATAATCCTATCTATATACATTCTTAACAAATTCCCCCTACCTACCTTTTGATATTTGGCAATATCCGTCTTACAATGTCCACAGGAAACGATTAATAAAAAGCTACCCTTTACTTTCTTACAATAAGGATTTTTGTATAACAAAGAATCACCCTCTTCTTAATTCCAACAATCAAACTTTAAGTTTCCATTAAGCTATTTCAAAGCAACCTATATTATATCATATAAGACCATAATATAAAGATGGTCAAACTTTCTGCCTTCTATTGCCCATAGCTAGTATAAAAGAGTACTAAAAAATATTTTTTTAATTTATAGGCTGTACTTTTTGA
>ERZ773359.5434-NODE-5434-length-12200-cov-4.344669_pt1 | contig 12200 bp, 10 predicted proteins | sample MGYA00374955_ERZ773359 | MGnify/ENA primary metagenome ERZ773359 (study PRJEB29098, sample SAMN04486028) | biogas fermenter metagenome | study: EMG produced TPA metagenomics assembly of the Biogas fermentation microbial communities from Germany - Plant 4 DNA1...
CTACCCGGTCGCAAATCTGCTGGATTACCGGCATTTCGTGGGTGATCAAGAGGATCGTCAATCCCATCTTGCGGTTGATATCCTGGAGCAGCTCCAAGACAGCAGTGGTGGTCTCCGGATCCAAAGCAGAAGTGGCTTCATCACAGAGGAGTACCTCTGGGCGGTTGGCTAAAGCCCTGGCGATACCTACCCGCTGCTTTTGGCCGCCGCTGAGCTGGGCAGGGTAGCTGTCGGCCTTATCTTCCAGGCCGACCAGCCGCAAGAGTTCATCAACCCGCTCCTTGATCTCTGCCTTGGGCACACCGGTGATCTCCAAGGGGAAAGCGACATTGCGAAAGACAGTCCTGGAAGACAGCAGGTTAAAATGCTGAAAGATCATGCCGATTTTCTGGCGGGCTGTCCTCAGATCCCCTTTGCTCAAGGCTGTCATCTCAACACCGTTGACCAGCACCTGCCCCGCTTGGGGCCTTTCCAGCATATTGATGCAGCGCACCAAAGTGCTTTTGCCTGCGCCGCTGAGGCCGATGATGCCGAAGATCTCCCCAGGCTTGATCTGGAGGCTGACATCATCCAAGGCCCGGAGTTCCCTTTGGCCATCGCTGTATATCTTGGTCAAGTGGTGAATCTCAATCAAACATCCCCACCCCCTATTTCTCAAACAGCTTCAAAAAAATCCTCTTCCAAGACGGAAGAGGATTATACCAATCACTTCAATTCCGTCTCTCATCTCTCCAGCGTCCTAACCAGACACCAGCAGGAATTGGCACCTTGCGCCGCAGCGCCGGTTGCCGGGTTTCATTGGGCCAGTCCCTCCACCTCTCTTGATAAGAGCAAGAACCGCTTATCGGCTATTTAGTTGTTAGACCAAGTATAGCAGTAGCAGTTTTTCCTGTCAACAGCTAATTCTGCCATTTATATTATCCAAGGCCTTGAGGGGCTGCTAACCAAAGAAAAACGGTTTGCGTCTGAGCTCTGCAGCAGACTCCAGCAGATACTTAGCTTCTGCCTCTGTCTTGCAGCTTGTGGCCAGCAGCAATCCCTGATGGGGAAGCACTTCCAAGAGCTCCAAGACAGTCTTCCAATCCGGGATATGCATAACCAGGTTCTTCTTCTGCAAGATCTTCTTGAACAATGCTATGCTCTCGGAAGTCAAGTACTCATTAAACCTCACCGGGACCCATTGAATGCCCTGAATGCCGTCAATCTCCAGCAGCATGTCCAGATGGGGCAGCTCACCCGGGCCGTCCAAGTGATAGATGCTTGCCGGCAGCCGCCGAACCTGCTCCTCCAGCTGGGGAAGCACAAACCTTTCAAACATCGCCGGTGAGATCAGCGCGGAAAAATCACATTGAATCGGATACCAGGCCTCTTCATGCCAAAGGCCCATCCAGGCTGAGAAGCCGCTGCCGCTTGCGGCGACGATCTCTGTCAGCTCATCGAAACACTTGTGCCAGATGTCTGTTATCCAGGCGGAGACAGAAGAGATTTGATCGGGATTATCATATAGATCCATCAGGAGCTGCTGTGTGGTGCGCAAAGATGCTATCACGTCCATGATGCCCCCCAGATCTGTTACGCCTACAACAAACTCTCCCCGGCTTTCTTCGACAGCCATTGTGGTCACTTGCTTGGTATACTGCCACCAGCCGTTCCCTTCATCAAATTCCATGGATGTGATGGCGTCCCAATCTAATCCAACTTCAAACCAGGATGTTTCTGTCTTGGGATCATACAAGAGATGGTCGGTCAAATAGGCAGCCAGTACTCCTGGCCCTAAGTTCAGCCAAAGCAGTGGAAACGCGGTGCCGCCAAAGAACGTATTGGAACAGTAATTCCTAAACCTCTCCAGTTTGCTCTCTACGGCAGTGGGGTCTGGGGCTCTAACAAATTCCCAGTTGTTCCAGCTGCCCATGCCGCCAGTACTTGTTTTAGGAGCAGTCACGCTGATCAGAGCTGCTTGCTGTTCCTGCTGCCACCAAGCTCTGTACAGTTCTTTGACCTGCTCCCAGTCTTGTTTGTACAGCAATACTGACACCCCTTTCCCATTCATCCAGTACACGGCCAGCCCTTTAGCCCGGTAATTGATACACCCAGGAAGCATCTTTTTAAGCAGAATACACAAAACATAAGCGGGCCAAGGCATAGGGCAGCATTATCTAGAAAGTACTGCTCATGGAAAGCTCTGCTCACAGAATTCTCCACACTAATACCTTATCTAGTGGCGTTATTCCTCTTCTCGCCTATCTTCCATGGCCTCCTAGATTGGCAGTGTTGCCATGGCTCTGCCGTCAAGGGGCGGCTTTGAGCTGGTGGATTGACAAGTTAGCTCTTAGCGGAGGGAAAACAATATGGGGGCAGGGCCCAGAATGGATATATAGGTAGAGGTGTAATCGGCGCGGAAAGAATATGAGTACAGGCATCGATCGGGGAAAACTGGCAGGTAGACAGACTAGTTTCATCGATGCCTGGGGAAGGAAGTGCCCATTGGATGAGTTTCTTATACCACTTATGATCATGGGTACGCCGCAGGGCGGCTGCTTACGCCCCGGCTTGGAAAGGTTGTCTTTCAGCTCCCGCTAGAAAGGGCCGGTGTCAACAGTGACTCTATGGCTGTCCACATCTCCTTTATGGCGGAGGCAGCTGAACCGGCCTCCCTAGTGCCGTTCCTATCCTCGTAGGCGACGATAGGTACACCCTGGACCAATGCCGCCACCACTGTCTCATCAAAGGGGATTAAGCCCACGATATCCACCTGCTCCCGGCGGCAGTACTGTTGTATCTCTTCGGTATAACCGGGATGCAAATCATACTTGTTGATGCACACCAGGGGCTTGACGCCAAAATGGCGGGTCAACTGCAGGATTCTCTCTAGATCATGTTTGCCGGCAACACTGGGTTCGGTGATGATTAGGGCGAGATCCACTCCTGAAAGTGCTGCAATTACCGGGCAGCCTATCCCTGGAGGGCCGTCGGTAATGATGTATTCCGCCCTCTGCTCCTCTGCCAGAATCCGGGCCTGGCGGCGCACGAGGGCGACTAGTTTCCCCGAGTTGTCTTCAGCTATCCCCAGCCGGGCATGGACCAGGGCGCCGTAGGGAGTCTGGGAGATGAACCAGTGCCCCGACAGCTTGTCCTCCATTGCAATGGCCCTCTCGGGACAGGCGTGGAAACATACCCCGCAGCCTTCACAGTCGATCTCATCAACCGCCAGCCTGCCGCCGATCTCCTTAATGGCATCAAAGCGGCATACATCGAGACAGATACCGCAGCCGCTGCACTGCTGAGGGTGAATGACGGCCTGTTTGGAAGCGGAAAACTCGGTGGCAGCCACTGGCTGGGGTTCAAGGAGCAGATGCAGATCAGCAGCATCTACATCACAATCGGCCAAGACCTTGTTGGCAGCCAGCACCGCCAATGACCCCACAATGGTAGTCTTGCCGGTCCCGCCCTTGCCGCTGATTACCAGTAACTCTTTCACGGCTTACCAGCCTCCCAAGCCTGGAGCTGCCGGACTGCTCCACCCCTTGCCTCTTCCCCAGCGGCAGCCTCTATATGCCGCCAAAGCTGATGGAACCCGGCCTGTAATTCTGGGAACTTATCGATCAGGCGGCCTCCTGCAGAATACCAAGCAGCATACCGCCGATCAAAGGGGATTTCCAAAAGAATCGGTATGTTTGCGGCTTCACAATATTCCTTAAGGTTACCACTGCCCAAGCCCGCCTTATTGACAACTACCCCAAAGGGCACATCTAGTTTGCGGACCATACCCACTGCCAAGCTTAGGTCATTGAGTCCGAAAGGAGTCGGCTCTGCAACTAGAATGCAGTAGTCTGTGCCCCTGACCGCGGCGATAACTGGGCAGGATGTGCCGGGGGGAGCATCGATGATGGTCACCGGTTCAACGGGCATCTGACTGTGCCTGTCCATCTCCCCATCTGCCCCCGACAAAGCCTCTTGCCTAACTGCCTTGATCACCGGAGGCGCCAAAGGTGTACCCACCTTAATCCGCCCTTGGATGAGTTGAAGGCCATCGGCTCTGCCTATGGAGACAGTACCGATCTTCTGGAGAATCTCGCTGATGGCCCCTGTAGGGCAGAAGCGAGTACAGCCGCCGCAGCCGTGGCATAGTTCCGGGAAAACCAAGACCTGCCCTCCCAACACAGTGATGGCACTGAAGGCACATACCTCGCCGCACCGGCCGCAGGCTGTGCACTTTTCATCATCTACCACAGGTCTAGGCAGATTCACTGTTGTCTCTCTCTCCCACACCGGATCGAGGAAGAGATGGGCATTGGGTTCTTCAACATCACAATCCAAGAGCCGGACGGCCCGCTCAGCACTCCAAGCTAGAGCCAGGTTTACGGCTACGGTGGTCTTGCCTGTACCCCCTTTGCCGCTAGCCACTGATACAATCATTTTCCAGTCTCCCATTCCCATAGAACCTGCTGTCATGGTCCAGTCTTTTCCAGTCAGATCCCACCATCATGGCACAGCTGCCGCCCTAGACCCCCTGCAGCTCCCATTCGGCATCCTAAGCATGGTCGCAAAGGCTGGTGCGGCTCTTCAGCCGGCCAGATAGGTAGAGGTCAATGGCAGTATCCACCGATGTGTTGATGCCGGTAACGGTTTCAATCTGATGCTCGGCAAACAGCTGCTGAGCCTTGCTGCCCATCCCGCCGGCAATCACGCAGGATACTCCCCTATCGTGGAGATAGCGGGGCAAAAAGCCGGGCTCATGACCTGGATTAGGGATAACGCCCCGCTCCGTTACCCGGCCATCTGCTGTTCTAACGAGGGTATACTCTGGGCAGCGGCCGAAATGGACTGCCACCTGAGAGCCATCGGTAGCTATGGCGATTACCGTTTCAGTACCTGGCTTGCTCTTACCCAGCTCAGGTGGTGTTCCGCTGCTTTCCAAGTTAGAAGCAGCGGCGGTTTCATCGGCTGCCTCCAGCTCCCCTGCTTTGTACTTCCCCAGGGCATCTCTAACAGTGCCGCCGGTTGCGGCATACACCTTGATACCGCCAGCCTGCAGAGTGCGGGTGGCGTTGGGGCCGACCCGTCCGGTGACTACAGCATCTACACCTTGATTGACTAGAAACTGTGCACTCTGGATACCCGCGCCGCCGGCGGCAGAGAGGCTGTCATTGGCAGCCGCTATGTACTCGTCGGTGTCAGTATCAATGATGATGAAATACTGACAGCGGCCAAAACGGGGATCCAAAGCAGCATCCAAGTCTTTCCCTTGTGAAGTAATTGCCAGCTTCATGTAAACCCCTCCGGTACTATGGTAGGGGCGGTGGTTCACCGCCCACGTCTGCTGCACGGCGGCTGCAGCCGGCTGCAGCCGCCTCTTTGACTTGCAGAATATTAGTCGTCCTTATTGTCGTCCCGGTTGTGCTTACCTAACTCCTCCAGCCGCTCTTCGATACCGGCCAGTTCCTGCTCCAGAATCTCTGCCTGCTGCCGGAGGAAAGCAATCTCATCCTGGACATCGCCCTCATAGGCAACCGGTGCCGGCCCAGGGTAGGCTGCTGGAGCTGGTGCCGGCTGATAAGCTGCCGGTGCCCAAAACCCGGGATGAGGTTGACGGGCCCATCCCGGTGCGCCGGCGGCATAGTACATGTGCCGCCAGCCCCGGCCTCGGCCCCGCCTCCAGCCAAAACCCATTCCCCGGCGGGGCCAGCCCCATCCGGGGTTCATATATCCAGGGACACCGAAGCCGGCGCAGTATCCAGCCCCTCTTCCTGTCATTGGGCCATATCCCATGGGCCCTGTGGCATCTCCTCTAGGCATAGTGCACCTCCTCTCGCTCTTCTCCCGATACGGACTCCGCTGCTAGGTTGGTTGTTGGTGAGCATATGCTCATTATCATTTTAGAGTGCTTTTCCTATTTTGTCAAGTGTTCATAACTTTTTTGTGGTTAGTCTGTGATAGTGTCATGGTGCTAGGTGCTCTGAAAAGATGGCACCTGCGAGCGAGGAGAGCCTCAATGGTCCTGGTCCCAGATGCGGCCACAGCAGAGGAAACATGGAAGGACAGCATCGTAAACCGGATACGCCTACTAAAGTGATGAAACTACCCTATGTTTTTCCTGTTCGACATATAGCCAGCATTTGACTTCCCGTTCGTCTACATGTGTAATGGGAGGATCGCTCACTTCACAGATGGGCAGCCGGGAATCACAGCGCCCCGCGAACTTGCAGCCCAGCCTGGTGAACTCCCTTGCTTCCATTGTGGACAAAGTGATTTCCTCATCCCAGGATGCCTCGGCATGGGGCTGGAGAATGGATTCCTTGAGCAATCTTGTGTAGGGATGAAGCGCCTCTACGAGGACCTTCCTCACCGGGCCTATTTCAACAATGTGGCCCCGAAGCATTATGGCTATGCGATCGCTGATGTAATACGCAGTAGCAAGATCATGGGTGATGTAGATAATGCTTACTTTGTGCTCGTCTTTCAGACTCTTGAACAGGTTGACCACAGACATTCTAAGTGAAGCATCTATCATAGAGACTGGCTCATCGGCAACCAGTAACAAAGGTGAAGCGATTAGGGCCCGGGCCACGGAAACCCGCTGCAATTGTCCCCCTGATAACTCATGGGGGTAACGGCCTCGGATCTCCTCCATCGACAAACCAACCAGGTTGAGTACAGATTCGATGCGCTGGTCAATAGACTGTTCTTCTCGGCCTCTGTAATTTCTGGCGGTTTCAAACAAATACCTGTCCAGTTCCTTTAGAGGATTGAAGGTTTCAAAGGGGTTTTGAAATATGGGTTGGATATCCTGCATGAACTCCATCTGTTCTTTTCTATTACGTATCCCGATAATGTTTCGGCCTTTGTACAGAATGCGGCCGGAAGTTGGTTCCACAAGGCGCAGCACCATTCTCGCCAGGGTGGTCTTGCCGCTGCCGCTCTCTCCGGCCAAGGTCAAAATCTCCGGCTCTTCCGCTGACATGGTCAAAGATACATCGGCAACTGCAGAGATTCTCTCCCGGGAGAACAGGCCTCCCACAGAGTAGATTTTGGTGATGTTTTGAATGCTTAATAAGGCTTTGTCATGAGACATTGGCATTCTCCTTCGCTGCAAGAAAGCACGCAATTCTCCGGCCGTCCGCTATTGTGGTAAGCTGAGGAGCCTCTATGCTGCATATCGGTTTGGCATAGGGGCACCGTGGATGAAACCGACAGCCTGGGGGAGGGTCCGCGAGATTGGGCGGTGCCCCGGGTATGCCTTGCCTTTCCGACTTATCCCCTATGGCTGGAAGGGACTGAATTAGATGCCTCGTATACGGATGAAGAGGCTCACCGAAAATCTCCCTAACCCTGCCTTCCTCAACAAGCCTGCCCGCGTACATAATCCCGACGCGATGGGCGATATTGGCATGGATGCCCATGTCATGGGTAACTATGACCAGGGTGTTCTTTGTCTCCTGCTGGATCCTCCTTAGAAGCTGCAAGACACCCCTTTGGACTACCACATCCAACGCGGTAGTCGGTTCATCCGCCAAGATCACTTTCGGCTGAAATATGGTTGCTAAGGCGATCGCCACCCTTTGCTTCATTCCGCCTGATAATTGATGGGGATATGAATCCAGTACTTCCGCTGGAAGGCCCAGCCTATCCAGATGTCCCCTTGTGGTGGCCTCAAACTTCGCGGACTCAATAGTGGGTTCATGTGCCTTAGTAAAATCCCAGAAAGTCTTGCGGATTTTTCTGACCGGGTTGAGTAGACTCATGGAACCCTGAAGGATATACGAAACCTGTTTCCACCTAAGCTGGCGCAGAGTCTCTGCATCCGCTTGTGTGACATCGATATGATTGCCATCCAATTGATACAAAACCTTGCCGCCAACTATTGTCAAAGGAGGTTCAACAGCTCCGAACATCACTTTGATCAGGGTTGTCTTGCCGCAGCTAGATTCTCCGGCAATACCGTATATCTCATCGGCATGTAAGTCCAGCGACACTCCATCAACAGCCCTTACGTTTCTAGCTATCCCATAGAGGGTGCTTTGGTAATAGGCTTGTATGTTCTCTATCCTAAGCACGTTCATCGCTTAAGGCTCCCTTCATTCTCTGAATTCTTGTTCTGGGATCTAGATATGTTCCAAGGCCGACTACTAGTAGGTAAAGAGCTATAAAAAGCAAAACTGAGATTGCTACTGGGGCTGCAAGCCACCACCACACCCCGGAGATCAGAGCTTGATGTTGATTAGCCCAATAGATGGTGGTGCCGATTGTGGGAATGCCGATATTGGACAATCCCAATACCGCCAGGGTCACCTCCATACCTATGGCCCATAGTAGATTATTGATGGTAGTAGAAAGGACTATTGGTGTGACAAAGGGCAGGTGCTCCGATAGTAAAATGCGCGCTGTGTTTGTGCCGGAGAAAACCGATGTAAAGGTGAACTCTCTTTCCTTGAGACTTAGGACTTGGGAGCGGATTAATCTAGCATCCCATGCCCAGCCAAACAGAGCCATAATCATAGCCAATTCCATCAAACCCATTTGTCCCCGCATGATAAAGTTGATCAGGATGAGGATGGGCAAGACGGGGAGCACGACAAAGCTGTCGTTAATCACCATCATGATCCTGTCGACTATGCCACCCTTGTAGCCGGATGTCAGGCCAACAAAGATGGCAATGATGCGAGACAAGAATGCAGTTAGGATGCCGAAGGTCAGGGAATTGCGAACGGCAAAGGTCATAAGCCAGAAGATATCTTGTCCCCGGGAGTTGGTGCCGAAGGGGTGTTCTCTAGACGGAGGCAGGCTTGGCGGTGCGTAATATGACGAGCCGGGGTCATATGGCGAAACCAAGGATAACAATGCAAAGATTACTACAATGAAGATGACCGACAAGGCGAAGCGGCATCTTGGATCATGTCGATAAAGGTCACTGATGACACGCATACGGCTTCTCATTCATGTGTCTCCCCTCTACTGATACTTCACCCTCGGATCAAACAAGGGATAGGCAAGATCAATCAAGAGTACGGCAATAGATACTCCCACTATTGAAAACACCGCCACACCCATTATTAGGCTGTAATCACCGGCGAAGATCGCGTTATATGCCAGATAGCCCAATCCAGGGTAACTAAAGACATACTCTGTAATCAAAGCTCCATTGAAGATCAATCCCAGCTGCATCGCCAAGCCGGTAATCTGAGGCAGCAAGGCATTCCTCATCACATATTGATACATAATCACTCGATCACGGACTCCGGCGTATTTAGCATAAGTAACATAATCCTCGGCAATCACGTTGGTTACTAGTGTCCTCATTCCCAGAAACCAACCGCCGACCCCTACTAACAATAGGGACAGTGATGGAAGGATTGCATGCCTGAGAAGGCTGGAAAGATACACCAAGCTAAATGCCGGCTTAAGGCCGATATCAATTGCACCGCCTATCGGGAAGATAGGTACAACGTATGCTAGTAATACGACTAGGACGAAAGCCATGATATAGTAAGGGATTGGATGCAGGGCCATCGCTATAATCCCCACTATGCTAGCCCAGCGTTGGTTTTTGTAATAGCCGGCTAGGCTCCCCAACAGGTTTCCCAGTGTCCAGGAAATCACAGCAGTAGTCAAGAGAAGCCCCGCGGTCCAGGGAAGAGAACCTCTAATCAAAGTCATAACTGGTTTAGGAAAAGACGAAAGAGATGGCCCAAGATCTCCGGCTAAAAGGCCTTTCCAAAACCGTACATATTGCTGCAGTAGGGTACCATCCAGGCCGTACAGTCTAATTAGGGCTTCCTTCATCTCCCTCACTGCATCGGGGTGAGAAAACTGGCCCACCATGACAGCCTGATTGACTGCCGTTTCCACTGGATCGGTAGGCGAGAGCCGGGGTATGAAAAAAGTGATGGTGATTCCAATTAGGATAACTAATACACATTGTACGGCCCGCTGGGCGATATAGCTTAGGAAGGATCTAGGCATAAACTGTTCAAGCCTCCTCTATCTAGCGGTACGGCCCCCCGGCCGCTTAGACCGGAGGGCCTGTTGCTGCTATTTTCTGCCCGTGGGACGTATCATGGGGAACATGAACTTGGTGTTAGCCCAGTTAGCTACCGGATTGGTATACGGGTTATCTGCTGTGGGGAATCCTTCCCAGTAGTACCAATCACATACCGCAAAGACGTTGTAGGCCATCAATGGGATGATGGGCATCTCTTTCACACAAATCTTGAGATACTCAATCCCCAAGTCTACACAGGCCGGATCGTCAAAGTCCCGGCCCTTGATCTCTTCAATGATCCGATCAAGTTCCTCGTTCTTGAATCGCATGGGATTCTTGTTTACAACCTGCTCACCAGAGGGCCGGTAGTAGTCGGAGTGCCAGGATTCCAAGAACCAGAACAGATCGGGATGGCCGCCCCAAGTCTCAATACACCAGGCAAGGCATACATCATAGTCACCATAGTCCAGTCTAGTCCACAGTAGGTCTGTTGGCTCAGCCTTAGTCTCAATGCCGAATTTTGTCCACTGTTCGGCAATCATGGTAGCGGCCCTTGTCATGGTTGGTACAGTTGGCCCGTGGCATAGGATGGAGATTTTCCACTGCTCACCGTTTGGCAGCAGCCAGTTGCCCCGCCGGTCTCGGGTAAAACCGTTCTTAAGCAGCAGTTTCTCCGCCACTTCTGGGGCATATTTCCACCAGCCATAGCCCAGGGCCTTTTTCAGCTGTTCCGGATCAGTCGGCACCTGATCTCCAAGCTGCTTCCTGACGGTTTCGGCCACTCGACAAGCCACAGTGTCATCGTAGGGATAGAAAGGTTCGCCATCAACATCAATGGAGAAGCTCTGGAGCCAGCTTTCCATCGGGTCGAAGTACCATTCGAGATATCCACCGGTGGGCGGCACGTGAATGGCTGACAAAGTCGCTGCACCGTTATATGACGCCATAGACACATTGACGATGTCGATTGCCAGGGTAAGAGCCCAGCGAACCTCAGGCAGGTTCAGTGGATACTTTTCATTATTTAGCATCACCGCGGGCAGGGTTGGATCGGGGTGGGCCCACGGGAATCCGTCAAACCAGCCTTTGGATAAGGGGTTACGGTTGACTAAGGAGATCATGCCTTCTGGTGTCAGGTCATGAATAACATCGAGATCATGGTTAGCCTGCGCCATTACTCGTTTGTCCGCCGGTCCTGGCGCAATGTAAAGAGCATACTTGGGCTGCGGCATTCCGTACTGCATTCCTAGGCTGGTTCTATGCCAGTCTTCTCTTCGTTCCCACAAGTACCAGTATCCATTGGGATCATAATCCTTCAGCACATATGGCCCCAGGCTGACAAGGGGGTCGTTGAAGTCAAAGGCGACCGGATCATCCACCTTTTCCCAAATGTGCTTAGGCATGATAAAACAAGCACTCCAGCGCACCGTGAAAATGGCATGGAAGCGGGAATTTGGCTGCTTGAGGTCAAATACAACTGTGTAGTCATCGGTCTTGTATACTCTATCGACATTCAACTGAAATTGGGCCCCGAATGACATGGCGGGATTGGCCATTAATGTCTCGACAGTGAAGATTACGTCATCGGCAGTAAACTCGACACCATCACTCCAGTAGATACCCTTTCGCAGTTTGACCGTCATCTGGGTATAATCTTCGTTGTAGATCGGCGGAGCCTCGGCAAGGGAGTTGTTCCATGGATCATCAATCCCTGCATCAGGATCGATGTACCAGAGAGTGTCCAGTGCCAGCTGCTGCAGTCCTGTGGAGTTACCTCCACCCTGCGCCCAGCGATTAAAGCGTCCCGGATCAGCAATGCGGCCCTCTGGATTCTCCAAGATCAACGTCTCGTGCCTAGGCACGCCGGGCGCAACATCCAGGGTGGCACCTGGCTCTGCTGCCCATGCATAGGAACCAAGCATTGAAGCGAACAGCATCACCACAACAAACAGAATCAGCCTGCGCTTCCAACTCACTGTAGGACGCCTCCTTATGACTTGTACTCAGAGCTCCTTCCTAAAGAGAAACAACGGCCTTAACTGCGCACTACTATCTAGTTCGCTCACCTCCCTACCACGAGGCCCCCATAAATTGGCGCGACCTCATATCGGAACTAACCGATTAGTCAGTATTTTCTCTATTCGATGTAATTTTCCTTCTATATCATGTTAATCACATGGCCTCTCGCCGTGATAAATTAAAGGAGCTCGCCGGCAGGCGG
>ERZ773359.5435-NODE-5435-length-12199-cov-815.400362_pt1 | contig 12199 bp, 8 predicted proteins | sample MGYA00374955_ERZ773359 | MGnify/ENA primary metagenome ERZ773359 (study PRJEB29098, sample SAMN04486028) | biogas fermenter metagenome | study: EMG produced TPA metagenomics assembly of the Biogas fermentation microbial communities from Germany - Plant 4 DNA1...
CGTTTTTGAATTTAAAAGGGTAACAGGGCGTAGCCCTTCCCTATTCTTTGGTACAAGTACCAAAAAGTTGAAATTGCAAATTCCTTTTTTTGAATTTAAAAGGGTAACAGGGCGTAGCCCTCCCCATACTTTGGTACAAGTACCAAAAAGTTGAAATTGCAAATTACCGTTTTTGAATTTAACAGGGTAACAGGGCGTAGCCCTCCCCATACTTTGGTACAAGTACCAAAAACCTAAAAAGTTAAGATAGGGACTTTAGAATTTCTAAAGTGTGAGTATATGAAGATGCAAAGGAGGTTTTCATGTATGTTTAAATCAAAGCTTATTAAGAAAGGTGTTTATATTTTCTTTTTGGTCATGTTTTTATTCGTATTGACAACAAGTACAGTCTTTTGTAGTTCCAATACATATGTTAATTTGTTAGGAAATGAAGGTTTTACAACAGAGTTGTCTAAAAATCAGCCTGATGAAAGTGGATATCTTGATAGTGAAAACAGTTGGTCACTGTTCTTAAATCATGGGGAAGGGTTGGCGGAAGCTAAAATTAGTAACGAAATTCTAAAAGTCATTGTGACTGATCATGGACCAAATCAATGGTCTGTTCAATTACTGCAATCACCAGTCACGATTGAGAGAGGAGGTAAGTATAAAATAACCTTTGATGCCAAAGCAGAAGGCATGCAATCTTTAATGATTAAAGTAGGTGGAATAGCATCAAGAGGTTGGACAGCATATTCACAAAAACAATTTGACTTATCTCCACAATGGCGAAGCTATGAAATGGATTTTACAATGTATCAAGGTACTGATGAAAATGCTCGTTTTGAGTTTTGGTTTTTGAATAACGGAGTGTATTACATAGATAATGTGAAATTAGTGAAAATAGGTGAAGAATTCCTGCCAGAGGAAGGCTGGTTAACAGAAGAGGATGAAGACAAAGTGGAAAACTGGGTATTAGTTTGGGAAGAGAATTTTGATAGTATAAACCCTGATATCTGGACTTTTGAGATTGGAAGTCCTGATTGGGATGGAGATGGAGTGCCTGATCGTTGGGGTAACAATGAACTACAGTATTATACAGATAGAAATGCTTACGTAAAAGATGGAAAACTAGTCATTACAGCTAAAGAAGAAACCGTTTATGATATGAATACAAGATTTGATTATACTTCAAGCAGAATGATCACAAAAGGTAAGTATGAAGTGCAATATGGAAGGATGGAAATTCGAGCTAAATTACCAATTGGTCAAGGTATTTGGCCAGCTATCTGGATGTTAGGCAACGATATAGATTTCAATACATGGCCAGCATGCGGTGAAATAGATATAATGGAATATTTGGGGCATCAGCCTAATATCGTTTACGGAACTGTTCACGGTCCTATTTCAGGTGGACCTGGTGTAGGGTCTTATTATACCTTGGAAGAAGGGACTTTTCATGATGATTTCCATGTTTTTGCGATGGAGTGGGATGATGACGAAATAGAATTGTATGTTGATGATGATTTGTATCTTGTAGTTAATAAATATGAGATGGGTGAAGCAGATTGGGTATTCGATCATCCATTTTTCTTCATTCTTAATGTTGCTGTTGGCGGTAATTGGCCTGGTTATCCTGATGAAACCACAGTTTTCCCACAAATAATGGAGGTAGATTACATTAGGGTCTATGAAGACACCGATTCAAGAACTATTTCTGGACTGGAAGTCTGGGATTGTGAATATGAAAAGATGATCAAAGAAAAGAGAGGATCTATTACATATACTGAAGGAGAAGTAGTAAATGGAAACTTTGAAAGAGATATTGTAAACAAGCAGGAAGAATCCCCTGATGATTGGTACATCTGGGTTGGAGAAGGTGGAAAGGCTTCAGGAAAAGTTGTTAACGGAGAATTTAGAATGGATGTTGAAGAGCTGGGAAATCAAACATGGTCTATTCAACTAGCACAATTTATTAAGCTAGTAGCAGGAGATTATGTTCTTTCTTTCAAGGCTCGTGCTGATGTTCCAAGGGATATTCTTGTTTTGGTTCAACATGAAGGAGGAAGTTGGACTGTTTATGGTGAAAAGTATGCTGAATTAACCGAAGAAATGCAAGAGTTTACTGTAAATGTTTCACTTCCTGAAGATGATATTCCTAAACTTTCTTTTAATTTTGGAAAGACTCCAAAAGGTGTGCCAACTACTGTGTATATAGACGATGTATATATAAGACCAGCAGACTAAAGTAGACAAAAGCTTTGTAGAGATTGATTTGTGTCATTTTAAAAAATAAATTTTCACAGCTGACATGACAAATTTTGTTTTGAAAGTATTAGCGACTTTAGAAATGAAGATTTTCTAATAATGGAATTTTGAATTTCTAAAGTTAGTAATGTGAATATTGAGAGTATTGAAAGGAGGTTCAAAAATGGTTAAGAGAAAGATCTTTATCTTTATGTTCGTTTTACTTATGTCTTTAAGTTTAGCTAATTCTAATGATACTAAATCAAACCTTGAAGACATGTTTGATTACTCTTATCTTTTAGTTCCTCTTGCGGTTAAACCGTCGGTTGCTGGAACTTTGCGGGTTATAGAACATGAAGGCATAAAAACTATAGGAGATCAAAATGGAAATGTGATTCAACTGAGGGGTATGAGTACTCATGGGTTACAGTGGTATCCAGAAATATTAAACGATAATGCTTTTGCTGCCCTTTCAAACGATTGGGGAGCTAATGTCATTCGATTGGCTATGTATGTTGGTGAAGATGGATACGCAAAAGATCCCACAGTGATGAAAGAAAGGGTGATAAAAGGTATTGAACTAGCAAAAAAACACGATATGTATGTCATAGTAGATTGGCATGTTCATATTCCAGGAAATCCTTTAGCTGAAATTTATAGTGGAGCTTATGATTTCTTTGATGAAATTTCAAACCTTTATCCTAATGATCCTTACATCATTTATGAGCTTTGTAATGAACCTAGCAGTAATGATGGAGGTATTCCTGGTGGAGGGGTTCCCAATAACGAAGAAGGTTGGCAAATTGTAAAATCGTACGCAGAACCCATTATCGAAATGTTACGCAAGAAAGGGAATGAGAACTTAATTATAGTAGGTAGTCCTAACTGGAGTCAAAGGCCTGATTTGGCAGCTGATGATCCAATAGCTGATAGCAACACTGTATATGCAGCTCATTTTTATGCAGGTACACATAAACCTGATCCTAACGATTATGTGATGAGCAATATTTTGTATGCATTAGAAAAAGGGGTACCGGTTTTTATTTCGGAATGGGGAACAAGCGAAGCTACTGGGGCCGGTGGACCGTATCTTGAAGAATCTGATAAATGGATCAGTTTTCTAAACAAACAGAATATAAGTTGGGTTAATTGGTCACTTACAAATAAAAATGAAAGTTCGGGTGCTTTTAGACCATTTATCAGTGGACAACACGAAGCTGCCAGTCTTGATCCAGGAGAACAACAGATTTGGGATCCTTATGAACTCAGTGTCTCTGGTGAGTATGTCAGAGCGCGTATTAAAGGTATTTCTTATCAACCTGTTGACCGAGGAAAGAGTATTATATGGGATTTTAACGATGGTACCACACAAGGTTTTGTAGTAAATAGTGATAGTCCTATCAAAGATTTAGTTCTTCAAAATGAAAAGAAAAGACTGAAAATATCGGGTTTAGATTCTAGTAACGATGTTTCAGAAGGTAACTTTTGGGCAAATGCACGTATTTCCGCAGATAACACAGCAGTGAGAAAGGATATTTTAGGTTGTGAAGAATTAAAAATTGATGTTTTTGTTACAGAACCAACGACTGTTGCAATAGCTGCTGTTCCACAAAGTGCGACTCATGGTTGGGCTAATCCTAACTGCGCTGTAAAACTAACAGAAATTGATTTTGTGAAACAAGAAGATGGCCTTTACAAAGCAACATTGAGTATTACTACGGAAGATGCACCTAACTTGGGAGTAATTGCTACAGACCCTAATGATAGTACCTTAACCAACATCATCCTTTTTATTGGAACAGATAATGCTGATACCATTTTTCTCGATAATATCGCGATATTTGGTGAAAAGATGGTCACCCCTGTTGCACACGCTCCTTTAGGAGTTGCAAAATTACCTTCCGACTTCGAAGATGGTACACGTCAAGGTTGGGATTGGGATGGAACATCAGGGGTAAAGAGTGCTTTGACTATAGAAAATGTAAACAATTCTAAAGCTCTTTCATGGGAAGTAACGTATCCAGATGTCAAGCCAACGGATGGTTGGGCCAGTGCCCCACGATTAATCCTTGCAAATATAAACACAACTAGGATTGATAACAACAGGTTTGCTTTTGATTTCTATTTAAAACCAGAAAGAGCAAGTAAGGGAGCTATATCTATAAACCTGGCTTTTGCGCCACCAGCTTTAGGTTATTGGGCTCAAGTAAAAAAAACTTACGACATATCTTTAGAGGAACTGCAAGCTGCAGAATTAACAGAAGAAGGATTGTATCATTTCAAGGTTTCTTTTGATTTAAATGACATCGCAGATAATAAGGTTATAGGACCTGACACTGTTTTAAGAGACATAATAATAGTGTTTGCTGATGTAGAAAGTGATTATTCTGGAAAAATGTATATAGATAATATCAGGTTTGAAAAGTAAAAAGAATTAGTATTTTGTTAATTTTTGTGTGTTTAATTTATTAATTTAAGTAAAACTTCAAAAATTTAATTTTATTGGAGTTATTTGCCTCTAAAAAGACTTAAACCTTACTCTAAGTATGTAATTATGTTTTGAATGTAAACTGTTTCATAATAGAATGTAAATGATGAGAAGTTTTTTAGGAAGGGCCTTCCTTAAAAGAGATAAGTACCAAAAAACTGGAGGTGAAGAAAGTATGAAAAAAGGTTTTATGGTGTTTCTTTTATTGGTGATGTTGGTTACTGGGGGAGTAATGCTCGGACAAGTAACCCAGATTCCAAGGAATGAAGCTGTATATGTTGCCGGTTTTCAATGGGGACCACCAACATCGGACAACCCATTTACAGGATCTCCAATGACATTTGTATCAGACCCAAGGCAACATATTTGGATATATGAACCGCTGTTTACATGGGATTTTCTCAATGGGAAATATGTTCCAATTTTGGGAGAATCATACAAGTGGTTAGACGATATGCGCTTAGAAGTAAAAATAAATCCAAAAGCTTATTTTCATGATGGAGAACCCGTAACTGCTGATGATGTTGTATATTCCTTTAAATTTGGACAAAAATACCCAGTAGGATTACAGATTTGGGAATGGTTGAAAGATATCTACAAAGTAGATGATCATACAGTTATCTTTGAGATGAAGCCAGAAAATCCAAATCGTTTGATGGTTGAAGATGCTATCGGTGCAACATTCATTATTCCAGAACATATTTGGTCAAAAGTTGAAGCAGATAACGGATATGACATTGTAAAGATAAGACAGTTTAGAAATGAAAATCCTGTTGGATCAGGACCTTACAAAGTGTTTCATGAAAGTCCAGAAACAATTATCTTAGAAAGAGTTGACAACTATTGGGGTAACGAAGCACTACACGGTGGCAAAAAGCCATCAGCAAAATACATAGTTCATCCTATTTTCAAGAGCAATGACGAAGGTAACTTAGCTTTTGAAAATGGTGAAGTAGATATATCTCAAGAATTTATACCCAGAATTTGGGAAGCATGGGAAAAGAAGGGACTTCCAATAGGAACATGGTACAAAGAAATTCCTTATTATGTTCCAGCAACAATGCCTTCCTTATGGTTCAATGTTCACAAATATCCATTAAGTTTACCGGAAGTAAGAAGAGCAATTGCTTATTCAATAAACTATGCAAGAATTGCCGAATTGGCTATGTCTAATTATTCTCCAGCTGCTCAGGCTAGTTTGATCATGCCTTATGGAGGAGAGGCTAAATATTTCAATGAAAGTTTAGTAAAACAATACGGTTGGGAATACAATCCTCAAAAAGCAATTGAAATATTAGAAAAAGAGTTAAAAGCTACAAAAGGGAAAGATGGCATATACGTATTACCTGATGGAACAAGACTTGGCCCATTTAAGGTTGAATGTCCATATGGTTGGTCAGATTGGAATGCTGCATTACAGATAGTAGCTCAATCAGCTAAAGCTGTAGGAATAGATGTTCAAACTTCGTTCCCAGATGCGCCTATAGCATACGACAATAGACAAACAGGAAACTTTGACATGACAATGTGGACACCTTCTTCACCATGTCCAGCACAACCATGGTTGAATTTCCAAATTGTTATGTATTCAAAGGGAGTAGCAGAATTTGGAAAATTAGCATACAGCAACTTTGGAAGATATAAGAATGAATGGGTAGATCAATTAATAGATATGATACCAAAAGTTACAGATGAAAATGAGTTAAAGAATCTATATAACGAACTTGATCAAATTTACAGACAAGATATTCCAGTTATTCCACTTATGTACAGACCTTGGACTTTCTATGAGTTTAATGAAACACATTGGACTGGATGGGCAACTGCTGAAAATCCATATGCACCACCGATGCCATTAGTTGGTGCAGGTATGGAAATGCTTTGGCACATCCAACCTGTGAAATAGTGATAAATAGTTGACAAGGTACATAGAAGTTCATGGGGTGGATAAAGGTACCCCATGAACTTCTTTAAATATTATTGTGCTGAGAGGTGAACTGTGTGAAAGGATTTACAAAGTATTTTATACAAAAGCTTCTATGGTATGCACTCGCTTTTTTTATAGCACTCTTTTTGAATTTTTTTCTTCCTAGATTAATACCAGGAGATCCTATTTCGGTTATAGTTGGACGTGTGATGTCTGGAAATGTGGCTAGTGAAACACAAGAACGTATATATCAGTCTTATGTTCATGAGTTTGGATTAGATAAACCAATTATTGTTCAATTTTTTACATATATAGGAAATATTTTTAAAGGGAATTTAGGTACTTCATTTAGCTTATATCCACTTTCAGTGAATGAAGTAATAGGTAGCGCTGTTGTATGGACAATTGCATTACAACTTCCTTCAATTCTAGTTGGATGGATTATTGGGAACCTTTTAGGAGCCGCTGCTGCATATAGAAATGGTGTTTTTGATAAAACAATCTTTCCTTTGTCATTATTCGTAAGTTCAATACCATATCAGTGTTTGGCAATAATCTTATTATACTTTTTTGGAGTTAACTTGAGATGGTTTCCAATTGGAGGAGGTTACAGCAGAACCTTACTTCCATCATTATCTTGGACTTTTATCGTAGATGTATTGCATCATTATTTTTTACCTTTCATATCTTTGGTACTAGTTACGATAGGCGGACAAGCAATTGGTATGAGAGAAATGTCAATATATGAACTTAATACAGATTATGTTACCTACTGTAAGATGTTAGGCATGAAGGATAAGAAGATTCAAAAGTATGTATTTAAAAATGCTGTTCTACCTCAAATTACTGGACTTGCAATCAGTTTGGGAAGTATGGTAGGAGGCGCTCTGGTTACAGAGATAGTATTTGGATACCCTGGTTTAGGTACTTGGCTTTTCAATGGGATAAGGCAGCTTGATTATCCATTAATACAAGGATCAACTCTAATAATAGCGTTAATGGTATTATTAGCTAATTTCATAATGGATATGGTATATGGATTAATTGATCCAAGAATAAAAGCCGCTCAAATGGAGGAGGTTTAATATGACTACAATAAAACTATTACTAAAATCTCCTAAATTTCTGATAGGATTTGGAATATTCATTTTTTTGTTATTAACTGCCTTCATATACCCTGCAGTATCAACAAAAGATCCATTTGATATGGTAGGATTTATGTATGAATCACCCTCATCAACTTTTTTGTTAGGAACTGATAATTTTGGTAGAGACGTATTTGTTGAATTAATTCATGGAATGAAATCTTCTATAATTATAGGATTAATTTCCGGAATAATTGCTACAGTGATAGGTATAACTATAGGGCTTTTTGCAGGATACAAAGGAGGAATGGTGGACAACATACTTAATTCAATAACAAACATCTTTTTAGTAATACCGCCATTTGTAATTTTGATACTAGTTACAGTAAGTATGAGTAGTAGGTCATTAGTAACAATGGGATTAGTTTTAGGAATTACCTCATGGCCATGGACAGCAAGGGCAGTAAGGGCACAATCATTAAGTTTAAGGAATAGAGAGCATGTTGATATAGCGCGATTAAATGGAGCAAGTACTTTTGAAATAATAATAAAAGAAATAATGCCTTATATTCTTTCATATATTTTCATGGCATTTATCCTTCAAGTAGCAACAGCCATATTGAGTGAAGCAGGAATAAGTATGTTAGGACTGGGTCCAAGCAACATAGTTTCATTAGGAACGATGTTGTCCTGGGCGCTATTATTTGAATCAGTAAGGTCAGGAGCGTGGTGGGCATTTATACCGCCAGCAGTTGTGATTGCGTTAATAACATTTTCACTCTATATAATGAACACAGGGATGGACGAAATATTCAATCCCAAACTTAGGAGTTGATAAAGATGACGACAAAAAAAACTATGTTGGAAGTAAATAATTTAAAGACATATTATCAAACGAGGCTTGGAGAAAAGATAAGGGCAGTCCATAGTGTGTCATTTAAGTTGTATGAAGGAGAAATATTTGGTATAGCGGGCGAATCCGGATGTGGTAAATCGACATTAGCGATGAGTCTGTCTGGACTATTTTTACCGCCATTAAAATATGAAAGTGGATCAGTATTTTTAGAAGGAGATAATATATTTAAAAAAGATATAAATTATTTGCGAAAGGAAATATTAGGCAAAAAATATTCATATATACCCCAAAGTGCGATGAATGCTTTAAACCCCACCATAAAAATAAAAGATTTTGTGATAGATTTAATGAAAGAACATGAACCAGATATGAAAGAAAAAGAGATAATAGAACTAACGAAAAACCGTTTTGAATCGTTATCATTACCCTCAAGGGTATTAAACCTATATCCGTTAGAATTGAGTGGAGGAATGAAACAAAGGGTAGTAGTAGCGATATCGACATTGATGAATCCTGTTGTAGTAGCAGCAGATGAACCAACATCTGCGTTAGACGTATCTACACAAAAATCAGTTATACAATTAATAAAAGAACTATTTGATGATGGAATAGTAAAAAGCATAATATTTATTACGCACGAACTACCAGTTTTGAGACATATATGTGATCGAATAGCAGTAATGTATGCAGGGGAATTTGTAGAAGTGGGAAAGATGGAAGATGTAATATTCAATCCAATACATCCCTATTCCCAAGCACTGATGCAATCGATACTCGTTCCTGAAAAAGGTATGAAAGATAAAAAGTTGCCAAGTTTACCAGGATCCCCTCCAGACCTCAGAAAAATACCAAAGGGTTGCAGGTTTGCAGATAGATGTCCTTTAGCGATAGAGGAATGTAAAAAAGAAAATGTAGAAATGGTATCGCTAGATGATAGAAGTGTGCGCTGCATACGGATAAACCACATATTAACGCAAGGAAAGAAGGTGACTCCATATGGCACAAAATACTGAAGAAATAATCAAGGTAGAAAATCTTACAAAAGTGTTTGGTAGTGGTAAAAAGGCAGTAAAAGCTGTAAACAATATCAATTTTTCGATAAAGAAAGGCGAAATAGTTTCATTAGTAGGACAAAGTGGAAGCGGAAAAACAACGGTAACGAGATTAATTTTAAGGTTGCTGAAAGAAACAGAAGGGAAAATAATATTCGAAGGAAAAGATGTAACAGATATAAAAGGCAAAGAAAAAAAAGAATATTGGAAAAAAGTCCAAGCAATATTTCAAGACCCTTATGCATCATTCAATATATTCTCACCTGTAAAAAAAGTATTATTAGATACATTTAAATTGTTTAATAGTAGCTATAGCAAGAAAGAAAAAGAAAAGCTAATATGTGAAACCTTAGAATCAGTTAACTTAAGGCCAGAAGAGGTAGTGGATAAATATCCATTTGAATTAAGTGGAGGTCAAAGGCAAAGGATAATGATAGCCCGCGCTCATTTAATCAGACCCCAATTGTTATTAGCGGATGAACCAACATCGATGATAGATGCGAATTTAAGATCAGGAATACTAGAACTATTATTATCGCTGAGAGATACAGATGACTGTACAATAATGTTTGTTACCCATGACCTAGGATTAGCGTATTATGTGAGTGATCGAATTTTTATAATGCATGAAGGAGAAATAGTGGAGGAAGGAAGTGCTGACAAAATAATAACAGCGCCAGAACATCCATATACGATACAATTAATAAAAGACGTTCCAAAGCTTTCAGAGGAATGGCTTACAAGCTAATAACTTTAATATTTCATCTAACCTAATTAACCTAAGAAAAACTCTACAGTAGGAATATGTTTAATTATGTATATTAAAATACAGATAGAATAGAAGCTTTACAAATAATAACAAAAGTAGGCTTTTGTAACTTCTAAAGACAGTAAAGATAGTAAAAAAAGGAGGAGTTGCCCATTGTCGACAAAATATTTTCCGAAAGATTTCTTATGGGGTGCAGCAACTGCATCTTACCAGATAGAAGGGTCACCACTTGCTGACGGAGCAGGTTCTTCAATTTGGCATAGGTTTTCTCACACGCCGGGGAACATATTAAACGGAGATACCGGAGATGTTGCAGCAGATCATTATCGTAGATACAAAGAAGATATTGCTTTAATGAAAGAGATGGGTTTAAAAGGGTATAGGTTTTCTATAGCTTGGCCAAGAATTTATCCATATGGCAAAGGAAAGATAAATGTAAAAGGAATGGATTTTTACGATAGGCTTGTGGATGAGCTGCTTGAGGCTGGTATCACTCCATTCATTACCCTGTATCATTGGGATCTACCAGCCACTTTACAAGATTTAGGTGGTTGGGCAAACAGAGATATTGCTTGTTGGTTTGCAGATTATGCAGATTATATGTTTCAAAGACTTGGAGATAGGGTTGAAAATTGGAGTACTTTAAATGAACCATGGGTTGTTGCCTTTGTTGGTCATCTGTTTGGAGAACATGCACCTGGGATGAAAGATATTTATTCTGCGTTTTTAGTTACACATAACCAATTGAGGGCTCATTCAAAGGCCGTTAGGGCTTTCAGAGAGGCAAATATTGCAAATGGAAAAATTGGAATAACGTTGTCAAACACTTCTCATGATCCTGCAACAGATTCAATGGAAGATAAAATTGCAGCAAAGGTTGCACACGAATGGAATAATTACCCACTGTTCTTACATCCCATATACTATGGAGACTATCCAGATACTGTAAAAGAATTTTTAAAAGAGTATTTGCCTAAAAATTATTACAAAGATATGGAAGAAATAAAAGAAGAAATCGATTTTGTTGGAATCAATTATTATTCTGGCGATCTCGTTAAGTTTGATCCTGATTCACCCTTGGGTGGAAAGTCAGTTAAGAGAGGTCTTCCAAAAACAGAAATGGGTTGGGAGATCTATCCAGAAGGTTTTTATAAAATACTAAAAGGGCTTCAAGACGAATATAACCCAAAAGAGGTTTATGTAACAGAAAATGGAGCAGCTTTTGATGACAAAGTGGAAAATGGAGAAGTGCATGATCATAAGAGAATTGATTATCTAAAGAAACATTTTGAAATGGCTCATAAAGCGATAGAAGATGGTGTGAAACTAAAAGGATACTTTGTTTGGTCTTTACTAGATAATTTTGAATGGGCTTTTGGGTATTCAAAAAGATTTGGAATAGTTTATGTTGATTATAATACCCAAAAAAGAATAATAAAAGACAGTGGAAAATGGTATTCCCAAATCATTAAAAATAACTCTTTAGATTTTTGAGAAAAGGTTTTGAATTAATATTTATTTATGGTCGTGCCTTTGAATCCTTTAGTAGGTAGGTACCTAAAAATATGTAGGCAACATACATATGCTAAAAGGTACCTATTTTATGAAATTCAACTTTATTATTTTTCTTTAAATTAAAAAATCCACGACAAGTGGGATAGGGGATTTCAAAATATGTTTACCTAATTTTCAAAACAAGGATGTGAAAAAAGTGGAAAGAGACATAAAAAGTCTAATCGCACAGATGACACTTGAAGAAAAAGCGAGCTTATGTTCAGGGTTAGACAATTGGCACA
>ERZ773359.5436-NODE-5436-length-12199-cov-9.171196_pt1 | contig 12199 bp, 9 predicted proteins | sample MGYA00374955_ERZ773359 | MGnify/ENA primary metagenome ERZ773359 (study PRJEB29098, sample SAMN04486028) | biogas fermenter metagenome | study: EMG produced TPA metagenomics assembly of the Biogas fermentation microbial communities from Germany - Plant 4 DNA1...
CTTTGCCACTTCCGTCGCTAATGTGCTGGTTTCCGAGGAGATGGTGCTCAGTTTCACGCTGGCATGATCCAGCGTGAGGGACTGGCTACTGATGTTTGTAACCAGTCCCCGCAGCCCCGTGATGGCCTCGTTGAGACCGCTAATTGCTTCGGCGGCTTCTTGCGAACCGGTGGCGATGATGGTATCTTCGGACAGGTCGCCGGTCTCAAGGGATTTTACCCTTTTGACCATATTCTTAAAGGGAATATATATAGAGAAGGCGATCAGCAGACCGATTAAGGATATGGACACAACACCACCGACCACCAACCTTCGATTGGACTTCCGAAGCTTGGTGGCAAAACTTTCGCTGTCCAAGTATAAATTATAATTAATGCTGGCGGTAATATTACGGATAAACCTTAATGAGCTATGTAAATTATCTACTTCGCGACTGAGCGCTTGGAAATTTTGGGGACTAACCGGTTTTTCCATAATAGCTCTGATGTTAGCGAAGGTTTCATCCAGTCTTTTGTTGGTAGTATCATCAATATGTTTCCGGGCCTTTATTTTGTTAAACAAAATATTCAGGTTGCTTTGGGATGCTGACCCCCCATAAGATTCACCAGCCAGTAGCGCCAGATATTGCCCGCGGATTCTTTCCACTTCGAGCTCAATATCGATGCTGTCTTGGGCTGAGATGGCGGCGGTATTGTCGTAAATTGTTTTCGTATTCTTTTGAATCATATCCATCGCTTTGTTGCTGCTGATACTCTGCCAAACCATAAAACCCACCATTAGGATGATAATAAAGAGGATTTGGTAAAATACGCTGATCTTGGTTAAAGTTCTCCGTAAGGACGCAAAGAAGTTCTTCATTACGGTTGTGCCCCCCCCCAGGTTAGAAAAAGATATCTTAAATTAGGTTTTCTTGGTTGCCGACAAACCTCTATGTAAAACAATATACCCGCGACAACATATTACAATTATTTAAAACATCGGATTAATAGACTTTATTCTTTAGGAAAATGGAAAGGGGTCTATGCGGAAGCAACCCCTTTGTGCTATAATGTTAGCAACCTAACAACCGGGAGGTGGTGGTGTGTCCCCGCCCAAGACCATTGCTTTCGAAGTTAAGTCCTTGGGTAATCTGATTATCCGCTGTATCCAGGAGAGCGCTGCCCGGAGTGGACTGGATGGCCTGACCGGGGTGCAAGGATGGATCATTGGCTATCTTTATACGCATAAGAACGGGCCTGCTGTATACCAACGGGACATTGAAAAGGCCTTTAAAATCAGGCGTTCTACCGCCACCGGTATATTGCAGTTGATGGAGAAGAAGGGCTTAGTGACCCGCGAACCGGTGGCTCACGATGCCCGCCTGAAGCGGTTGCAGTTAACACCGAAGGCCATTGCCCACCATGAACTGATTATGGAAAAGATTCAGGAGGTTGAAAAAAGATTGCGCCAGGGCTTAAGCGAAAAAGAGGTGGGCCTCTTTTTTATGTTGATGGATAAGATCAAGCGAAACCTGGAAGAAGAGAATACAGGATAATAAATAAGCATAAACGGAAAGGCTTATTGTGGCTTAAAAACGGAGGACCGAGATGATTAAACAATTATTTAATTGTATTGGTGAATATAAAAAAGAATCGCTTCTGGCTCCGCTTACGGTCACCGGCGAGGTGGTGCTGGAGGTCTTAATCCCACTCATCATGGCGGACCTGATCGACAAGGGGATCGTGTTAGGGCGGATGGATGTGATTTTGAAACTCGGCGGGATACTGGTGGTCGCCGTGTTGTTCTCTTTGACCCTTGGGGTCTTGGCTGGTTTGTATGCGTCCCGTGCTTCAGCCGGCTTTGCCGCAAATTTACGGCAGAGAATGTACTATACGATACAGGATTTTTCCTTTTATAACATTGACCGTTTTTCCACGGCCAGTCTGGTTACGCGGTTAACTACGGATGTGACCAACATCCAACATGCTTACCAAATGGTGATTCGGGTTGCGGTGCGTAGTCCGATGATGTTATTCTTCTCGCTATTGATGTCTTTCCGCGTTAACCCCCGTCTTTCCTTGATTTTCCTAGTGGTGATCCCCTTTTTGGGAGGGGGGCTCTACCTGATTGCGCGGCGGGCCTTTCCCATCTTTAACCGGGTCTTCCGGACCTACGACCGGTTGAACCGGGTGGTGCAGGAGAATTTGCGGGGGATACGGGTGGTTAAATCTTTCGTCCGGGAAGAACATGAGAAGAAGAAGTTTACCGAGGTTTCGCAACAGATCTACACTGATTTTACCAGGGCCGAAAAGATCCTCGCCTTTAACGCTCCTTTGATGCAGTCGGCCATCTATATTTGTCTGCTCTTGATCTCATGGGTGGGAGCCCGGATGGTGGTGGCGACGACGATGACCACCGGCCAACTGGTCAGTCTCTTCTCCTATGCATTACAGATCTTAATGAGCCTGATGATGCTTTCCATGGTTTTTGTGATGATCACCATCTCACGGGCTTCAGCCGAACGGATTGTGGAAGTATTGAACGAAGAGAAGGACCTGCACAATCCGGAACACCCGGTCATGACAGTGAAAGATGGTGAGATCCGTTTTGAGAAGGTGAGCTTCGGCTATTCAAAGAACCCGGACAAATTATGCCTGGTCGATGTTGATCTGCGGATCGAATCCGGTCAAACCGTGGGGATCATTGGGGGCACCGGGAGTGGAAAAACAACTTTGGTGCAATTGATTCCCCGCCTTTACGATGTTACCCATGGAGCGGTTTATGTGGGTGGAATTGATGTTCGCTCCTATGATCTGCAGGCTTTAAGGGAGCAGGTAGCGATGGTTCTACAGAAGAACGTTCTTTTCTCCGGCACCATTAAAGAAAACCTCCGGTGGGGGAACGCCAACGCCACCGATGAAGAGTTGATTGCGGCTTGCCGCTTAGCGCAGGCTGATGAGTTTATCCGGGCTTTTCCCGAAGGATACGATACCTATCTGGAACAGGGCGGTGTTAATCTTTCTGGTGGACAGAAACAGCGCCTTTGTATTGCCCGGGCTTTGCTGAAAAAACCGAAGATCTTAATCCTTGATGATTCGACCAGTGCGGTGGATACGAAGACCGATGCTTTGATCCGGAAAGCTTTCCGGGAGATGATCCCGGAGACCACTAAATTGATCATTGCCCAGCGGGTGGCTTCCGTCATGGACGCCGACCAGATTATTGTTATGGACCAAGGCCGTGTGGCGGCAGTCGGTAAACACGACGAGCTTCTGGCGACCAACCAAATTTACCGCGAGGTCTATTATTCACAGCTTAGAGGGGGAGATGACCATGGCGCCGCCTAATACGCGAATGTGGGGGCCCCGCGGGAAAGCAGCGGGGCAGGGACAAACCCTGAAACGCCTTTTTTCCTATATCACCCGTAAATACAAGGGTTATTTCGCTTTGGTCCTCGTTTGTATCTTGCTTAGTTCCTTGGCCGGGGTGGCCGGCTCCCTTTTTCTCCAGGTTCTTATCGACGACCACATCACTCCGTTGCTGGTCATGCCCGAACCGGACTTTAGCGGGCTGCGCAATGCTTTGTTAGTCATGGCCGGAATTTTTCTGCTAGGAGTGGTGGCGACTTATCTTTTTTACCGGCTGATGGCGGTTATCGCCCAGGGAGTGTTAAAAGAGATCCGGGATGAAATGTTCGCCCATATGCAGTTACTGCCGGTTAAATACTTTGACACCCATACCCATGGCGATCTGATGAGCCGTTATACCAATGACACCGACACCCTGCGGCAGATGATTTCACAGAGCCTGCCCCAGATGTTTTTGTCGGTAGTTACTGTAGCCAGCGTCTTCACGGCGATGGTGGCGACCAGCCTGCTTTTGACCGGGGTTGTTCTGCTCTCCCTCGGTTTAAGCCTCTGTGTTTCCAAGCGAATCGCGCAAAACAGTGGGAAGTACTTTATGCGACAGCAAGCCTCCCTCGGGAAAACCAATGGTTATATTGAAGAGATGATCCACGGGCAGAAAGTGGTAAAAGTCTTTTGTTATGAGGAAAAAGCGAAAGAACGGTTTGACCTTCTAAATGAGGAGCTCCGCGTTAATGCCACCAAAGCCAACAATTATGCCAATATTCTGATGCCGATCATGGGTAACCTCAGCCATCTGCAGTATGTACTGCTGGCCATCGCCGGGGGTGCCCTGGCCATTGGCGGGGTAGGGGGTATCACCCTCGGGGCGATCGCCAGTTTTCTTCAGTTGAGCCGGACCTTTAACCGGCCCATCGCGCAGGCCTCACAACAGCTTAATGCGGTGGTGATGGCGTTGGCGGGGGCGGAACGCATCTTCGCGCTGCTGGATGAAGAGGTTGAGCAGGACGAGGGCACCGTCACCCTGGTGTATGCCGAATATACCGACGATGGAAGTCTGCGGGAAACGGACGAACGGACCGGGATTTGGGCGTGGAAGCAGCCACAGCCCGATGGAACCGTCACCTATACAGAGCTTAAGGGGGACGTGCGCGTTTGCGAGGTGGATTTTGGCTACGATGGGGAAAAACAGGTCTTGCACCAAATCTCGCTTTACGCTAAACCCGGACAGAAGGTGGCTTTTGTTGGGGCGACGGGAGCCGGTAAAACCACTATCGCAAATCTCCTCAACCGGTTTTACGATGTGGAGCATGGGGCGATTTTCTATGATGGGATCAACATCAAGCAGATCAAAAAGCCGGATCTCCGCCGGTCGCTGGGGATTGTCCTCCAGGATACCAACCTTTTCACCGGAACCGTGAAGGAGAATATCCGGTATGGCCGCTTGGAAGCAACCGATGAGGAAGTGTACGCCGCGGCGAAACAGGCCAATGCCCATGGCTTTATTTCCATGCTACCCCAGGGGTATGACACAATTTTAGAAGGGGACGGTTCCGGCCTTTCCCAGGGACAAAGGCAATTGTTGTCAATCGCCCGCGCTCAGGTGGCCAACGCCCCGGTCATGATCCTGGATGAGGCGACTTCCAGTATTGACACCCGGACGGAAGCGATTGTGCAAAAGGGTATGGATACGTTGATGGAAGGGCGGACGGTTTTCGTCATCGCCCACCGCCTGTCGACCATTCAGAACGCGGATGTCATACTTCTCCTGGAAGGCGGGCGGATCATCGAACGGGGGACCCACGAAGAATTATTGGCGCAAAAAGGCCGGTACTATCAACTGTACACCGGCACATTTGAGCTGGAGTGAGGCCTTAGGAAGCGGCTCAACCCGAACGGCGTAAATTAGTTGACCCAGAGGAAAATTTCAACCCCATGCTTGTTTAGCCCTTGCGGTATGGGAGTTGATTCCGCTGGGTCTTCAATTTTTTGGGCGCTTAGTTTCATTTCTGTTGGGAAAAATATTTAAACCAATGGTAAAAGGATTGACAAAAAGGATCATCAATGCTAAATTTATGGTAATGATACAACATTATAACATTACCAAATAATAGTAAGCTGACGTCCTGATTGGCTCCTATCAACCCGCCTATGCGGTTCCACTAATTCGTGAAATAAATCAAAACGGGGGGAGCCAACCTGCTGTCCTGTAAGGTGAAGCGCATATTCCCTCTTTACATAAATAACAAACGAAAGGATGTTGCGAGGATGAAGAAAGTCATTAATGATCCTAAAAATGTCGTTCAGGAAACAATTGCGGGTTTTGTCGCGGCAAATCATGCGCACTTTCATCAGCTCGAGGGAGTTACGGCGGTTGTTAAGAACAAGTTGGATCCGGATAAAGTTGGCTTGTTGATCGGTGGTGGCAGCGGGCACGAGCCTTTATACCTTGAGTTTATTGGGGAAGGTTTTGCCGACGCCGTTTGTCAAGGTAATATTTTCGCCGCCCCTTCCCCCGATATCGTTTTAGCGGGCACGAAGGCGGTTGACCGGGGGAAAGGCGTCTTATATCTATACGGGAATTACGCCGGTGATAACCTCAACTTTGATATGGCAGCTGAACTTGCCGAGATGGAAGGGATCCGTACGGAAACCGTCCGGGTCATGGATGATGTTGCGGCGGCGCCGCCGGAAAGGATGGATGACCGGAGAGGGGTGGCCGGAGCCTTTTTTATGATCAAAGTGGCTGGTGCGGCCTGTGATGTAGGCTTAGACCTTGATGATGTTAAACGGGTGACCATGAAAGCGCGCGACAATGTGCGTACAATGGGTGTTGCCCTGGCCCCGGGGACGATTCCGGGCGAAGAAAAGGCCCCGTTTGAACTAGCGCCGGATGAGATTGAGATCGGGATGGGCCTTCATGGCGAGCCGGGAGTACGGCGGGGCAAGTTGCAGCCGGCTGATCAACTGGTTGATGAGATGTTGGAGCTTATTATTAATGATTTACCCTTTAAATCTGGGGATGAAGTTTGTGTCTTAGTCAACGGCTTAGGTTCGACGACAAGAATGGAGTTGTTTATCGCACTGCGGCGGACCTTGCAGTCCCTGGCCAACATGGGCATCAAGGTGTATGATTCACAAGTCGGAAGCTTTGCCACTTGTCAGGAGATGGCCGGTTTTTCCATAAGCTTGATGCGTTTGGATGATGAATTGAAGAAGTATTATGACTGGCCAGCATGGTGCCCGGTTTTCTGCACAAGATGAAAGCAAGGAGGTATGAGTTCGGATGGAAACATTAAATGCAACACAGATGAGAGATATGATGCTTCAGGTGGCCGATGCGGTAGTAGAAGCGAAAGAATACTTATGCGAGGCTGACCGGAACATTGGCGACGGTGACCACGGCATCGGGATGGCTGGCGGGTTTGAAGGAGTCAAGCAGGAGCTAGCAGGGAAAGAGTTCGACGATGTTTATCTCGTTTTATCCACGGTTGGTCGGACAATGATTCGCATTATGGGTGGGGCTTCTGGAATCATTTTCGGCCTGTTGTTTTACGCTGGAAGTAAGAATATGACGGCCCAAAAGGAGATCACGACGGCCGAATTTGCGGAGATCTTTGAGAAGGCTTTAGTTGAGATCCAAGCTAAAGGACAGGCCAAAGTGGGTGATAAGACGGTTATCGATGCTTTGGATCCGATGGTTAAGGCTTTAAAGGAAAGTGTGGCGCAGAATCTTTCCTTCAAAGAAATGTTAAACAGAGCCTACTTGGCTGCGGAAGAGGGTAAAGAAGCAAGCAAGGCTTATGTGGCAAAATTCGGGAAGGCAAAGGCCCTTGGCGAACGGGCGGTCGGTTTTCCCGATGCGGGTGCTGTTTCTTTAACAGTGATTACCAAAGCAATGCGCGACTGGGCGCAAGAAAATCTATAAGCGCAAAAACTTAAACGTAGCAAAGGGGAAAACATGGAAGAATATGTTATCGGGTGTGTCAATGGAGGACAGACGAAGAAACTATATACAGAAAGATCGAGGGCTGATTCGTCAAATGAAACTAGAGAAGTTGTATCTTGGCACAAATTTAAAGATGTATAAAACCACCCGTGAAACTTCGGACTATTTAAGGAGTTTAGTCGAGTTAACCAGTGATCTACCGCGGACGGATCTCTGTACGTTTGTCATTCCTTCGTTTACTGCTTTGTCTCAGGCAAAAGCAATAGCGGGGAATCTGATTGAAATCGGCGCGCAGAACATGTGCTGGGAGGATACGGGCCAGTTTACCGGGGAAATTTCACCCCTGATGTTAAAGGAGCTGGGGATTCAGCTTGTGGAGATCGGTCATTCCGAAAGGCGACAACACTTTGGCGAGTCGGATCCGATCGTTAATAAAAAGGTGCTGGCTGGACTCGGCCATGGTTTTACGGCCTTAATATGTGTCGGGGAAACTGCCGAAGATAAAAATTTTCAAGTAGCAGTAGAAAAGATTAGGCAACAAGTGAAGATCGCCTTACATGGCGTTACGGAGGAGCAGCTTTCCAGGGTCTGGATCGCGTATGAACCGGTATGGGCGATTGGGGTGCACGGTACTCCCGCAAAAGCAGAATATGCCAATGAAATTCACAAAGAGATTAAGAAAGTGTTGGTGGAGATGTTTGCGGAAGCCGGAGCGCGGATCCCTGTTCTGTATGGTGGGAGTGTGAACATGGGCAACGCCGTTGAGTTGATTTCCCAACCGGAGATCGACGGGCTCTTTATTGGCCGCGCGGCTTGGGATGCCGGGGAGTTTAACAAGATAATCCGTGCCACCTTGTCGTCTTGGCAAACGAAGAACATCGCATAGGTTTTCCCTAGGCACGCTGAAGGAACGCGCCGAATTTGCGCTTAACGTTTGCTTAGAGCGTGCGGTTAGTTTATAATAATTGTTTGAGCTTAATCATACTTGCTAAAAACCTTACTAGCCGGGAAATTATTGGTGATTGGTATTGTAGGGGATGGAATCTAAAAACGCGATGAAGGAAAGCTGTAGTTTAAAGAGTGAGATGAGGGGTAAAATGGATCGATTGGACATGGATAAATTAAAGGAAAACCTGATTTTAGAAGATAATCCTCTAATACCAATGTACCATCGGCTGGCCTCCGCCATAAAAAAACTGATCGTAAATGGTTACTTTCGGGAAGGAGATTATATTCCAACGGAAGCCCAATTGGCGGAGATGTTTGAGATCAGCCGGACAACAGTACGGCAGGCCATTTTGAAGTTGTGCAACGATGGCCTTTTGGAGCGGAAACGCGGGAAAGGAACGATCGTTAAAAAGCAAAAGTTGATGCGGGAATTTCCCGGCTGGTCCAGTTTTACCGATGAGATTAAACGGATGGGGAAGAAACCCGGAACCTTGGTGGTTGCGTTGGAAATAGTACCACCGCCATGCCGGGAAATTAAAGAGGCATTACAACTCAAATCTGGGGAGAAAGTAATCTATTTGTTACGGAAGCGTTATGCGGATGATGAGTTGTTGGGGGTTTCCGAATCCTATTTTAATAAGAAAATTTGGGATGATTTTTCCATTGAGCTTCAGGACCCCGCACAGATCAATAACCGTTCGATTTATGCCTTTTTAGAAGAGAATGGCCTTGAACTTATTTGGGCCGAAGAGTGGGTCGAAGCGGGGATTGCGGACAAAAGGATTGCGGAACTTCTCGATACCACGGAAGGCATCCCCATGCTCTTACTGACCCGGGTCGTTTACGGTAGGGATAATGCCCCCATCGAGTACGCGGTTAATAAATTCCGTGCGGATAAATATAAGATCAATATTAACCACAAACGTTATCAATAATTAGGCGTTAGGATCAATCGGTTTGACCAAGTGTTATTCGGAAAGGCAGCAGCGCTTTGAAAATACGCCTCTGCGAACAGGAAGACCTCTAATTACATAATTTTGAGGTCTTCCTGCTTTTTGCAGGGAAACAAGGTCGTTTTCGAGAATAACACCTTTCAAGAATAAAACCAGGGTGAAAGTTGCTCGCTGGCCAACAGGCAGTGGGCAGGCGAAGCGTGTACCACCATTGGTTCATAAAACAAGTGGAAGGGAGTGGACACGATGACTTTTTCTACGATGGACTTGCTTTTTGCTTTTGGTCTAACCTTACTAGCCGGACTTTCGACGGGGATCGGTAGTGTCTTGGCCTTTTATACAAGACAGACCAATAAGAAGTTCCTATCAGCAACACTGGGTTTTTCGGCCGGGGTTATGTTGTATGTTTCGATGATTGAGATCTTTGCAAAAGCCCGCGCCTCTTTGGAGGCGGTTTTTGGGGCGTCTAAGGGATTTCTTATTACGACCATTGCTTTTTTTGGGGGAATCTTTTTAATTGCTTTGATCGATAAATGGGTGCCTGATGTTGAGAACCCCCACGAAATGCGGGATGTGAAAGAGATGGAGACATCGGAAGCGGATGATCCATCTTTGCTGAGAATGGGCTTGTTTTCGGCGCTCGCCATTGCGATCCATAATTTCCCGGAGGGACTCGCCACGTTTGTCAGCGCACTACAAGACCCGACCCTCGGAATTAGCATTACCGTGGCTATAGCCTTACATAACATTCCGGAAGGGATTGCCGTATCAGTTCCGGTTTACTACGCCACGGGAGACCGGCGGAAAGCCTTCTGCTACTCTTTCTTGTCGGGGCTCTCTGAACCGTTAGGCGCGATCCTCGGCTTTTTCCTGCTCTATAACTTCTTTAGCCCAGCCATGTTTGGTGTGATCTTTGCCGGAGTTGCCGGGATTATGGTCTACATTTCTTTGGATGAGTTACTGCCGACCGCGGAGAAGTACGGGGAGCATCATATCGCCATCTACGGCTTGATCTTAGGCATGATGGTGATGGCCAGCAGTTTGGTGATGTTTGCGTAACACGGCGGCGGCTGGTCGCTTTGACCGCTGGTATGCTGTTGGGTAAAGGGCTTGTTTTGGTCGAACGAACAAAGCAAGCCCTTTTTTGGTGACGGTGGGTATAAAACTTATAATTTGTAATTTGTTCCTTAATTACTTGACCAAAGAAAACCTTGATAAAAAAACGAGGTGCTCTACGGGGAGGGTTTTTTAACATAACAACGTATTGAGCTAAGCCGTAGAACAGGGTATAATAATATTAGTGCGAGTTTAGCAAGGATGAAGCCCTCCTAAACGGTACCCTAGTTATCATGGGCTGGTGGAAACGGGGATAATTTGGCGTAAACTAAGGAAGGTACTTTTAGGAGAGACCTTCCTTGTTTTTTGTTGGATGTAACCTGTTGCCGGGAGAAAGGATCAAGACAAAAGAAAGTGTGGGAAGCTCAGTGAATGTATTGGTGACACTAGATTCAAATTACCTCAGACCACTCAAGGTCATGCTTTACTCCCTTTATTTCAACAATCCAGGTGCAAAGATCGATCTTTACTTGTTGCATTCGCGGATTAAACCGGACGAGCTTAGTGATCTCGAAGCATACATTAACCAACACGGACAGCGTCTGTTTGTGCTTACAGCTGGGGACGATGATTTTGCGGATGCACCGGTGGTCAAACATTACACGAAGGAGATGTATTACCGGTTGTTGGCCTTTAAGTACCTCCCCGCTGACTTGGACAAGATTCTCTATCTTGACCCGGATATTTTGGTTATTAATAGCATTAAGACCCTTTATGATCTGGACTTGTCGGAGTGGATGTATGCCGCGGCATATCATGACCGGTTGATGGTTAAAGAGTTAAATAAATTCCGGTTTTTAGAGTATGATCTGGAAGAGTATTTTAATTCCGGCGTCTTACTGATGAACCTGATGCGCCAAAGGGAACTCATTAAAGAAGAGGAGATCTTTGCCTTTGTGGAAAAAAACAAGAACCGTTTGATCCTGCCGGACCAGGATGTTTTGAATTCCCTTTACGCGAAACACATTAAGAAGCTGGATGAGATTGAATATAATTACGATACAAGGTTTTATAAGTATTTCCGCTTTTTAAGCAAAGGGAAGATTAATATGGATTATGTGATGCGAAACACCGCAATCCTCCATTTTTGTGGAAAGAAAAAACCGTGGCACGATAACTACAGTGGTGAGTTCCACTCCCTTTACAAGCATTACGAGAAGCTTGCTTTCCAAGGCCGTTAAGGCCTTTTTTCTTTTCTAGCGGCGCTTACGCCAGTGAACTTTACAGGTTCGTGTATTGACAGGAAGCAGGTTCTGGGGTATTGTCCTTTTGAGGTGATCGGACAAGCAGCCGCTCTTATTGGCGAAAGTTGGAGAAAGTATTTTCTATGCAGGAAAGGGGTAAGACGATGCCTTTCAACGTGAACAATCTGCTGTTTGCTTTTGGACTTACTTTATTTGCGGGTCTCTCCACCGGAATCGGAAGTCTTGTGGCTCTATACACCAAAAAACCAACGAATAATAAGTTTCTTTCGGTCGTCTTAGGCTTTTCCGCCGGGGTAATGATCTATGTTTCGATGATCGAGATCTTCGCGGAAGCGCGGGTTTCCTTGGAAGCCATTTATGGTTCGCCGCAAGGATACTGGGCAACAACAATCGCCTTTTTTGCCGGTATCGGGTTGATCGCTTTGATCGACCGCTTTGTCCCAAGTCCGGACAATCCCCATGACATCCATAATAAAAAAGATCTTGATGAAATGGAAGCCAATGACCCGGCTTTACTCAGACTGGGTCTGTTTTCGGCGTTGGCTATTGCCATCCATAACTTCCCAGAAGGGATTGCCACTTTTGCGAGTGCGATTAAAGAACCGACTTTGGGCATTACGATTGCAATTGCCATCGCCATTCATAACATTCCGGAAGGGATTGCCGTTTCGGTACCGGTTTACT
>ERZ773359.5437-NODE-5437-length-12196-cov-6.243967_pt1 | contig 12196 bp, 8 predicted proteins | sample MGYA00374955_ERZ773359 | MGnify/ENA primary metagenome ERZ773359 (study PRJEB29098, sample SAMN04486028) | biogas fermenter metagenome | study: EMG produced TPA metagenomics assembly of the Biogas fermentation microbial communities from Germany - Plant 4 DNA1...
CTCGCCTAAGGTGATGCGCGGCGGTTCCCCCTGCTGGCCTGGTGTCACCAGCAGACGATCGCCGTCGCTCAAGGGCGCGCCCAGGTCACAGGGTTCGCCGTTTTTGGTTAAGACTGCGGCCTTTCCTTTCGAGCCCGGCAGGGTTATGCAGCGGCCGTTCAGCTCCACCGTGAAGGCGGGGCCAGGCCTGCCAACCAACTCAGATGGGATCAAACCAGCGTGGAGCAGCGCCTCGGCCACTGTGGTGGTGGGCATGCTCAGCAGCTGCAGGCGGCGGTCGTTCACCGTCACATGGATGAGCTCCATGGTCTTGCCATCTAGATGTGCACAACCGATGCCAATGGGGGTGATGGTTTCCGGTCCGTTGAAATCGGGGCATCCCCTCACTGAGCTGAGGCTGGCTCTATCCCTGATGCGTACCAGGTTCTCAGGCAGGTTCAGCTTCTGGGCTACGCGCTGGGCCAGCCCGGGCACGCGGCTGCCGCCCCCGATGAGGATCACGCCTTTGGGTGCGCAGCCGTTGAGGGCTATAATCTCCTGGGTTATCTTTTCTGCCAGGGCATCCACCCTGGGTTCCAGGACGGCCACAACTTCTTCGTAAGTAAGGCTGAGGTCGTTGCCGAACACATCCTGGCAGTGGGAGAGTTCGTCGGGGCGGAGTTCCACTTTGAGTCTCTCCGCAACCTTGAAGTCCAAAAGGAAATGCTCCGCCAGGGCGGCGGTCATGGCATCGCCGGCATAGGAAAGCATGCCGTAGGCCTTCACCCGGCCTTCCGCCGCAATGGCCAGGTCCGAGGTGCCTGCTCCCACATCCACCAGGGCGATGTTGAGCATGCGCATGGTGGGGGGCACCACCACATGCATGGCGGCAATAGGCTCCAAGGTAAGGGAAAGCATCTCCAAACCAGCCCGCTCCAGGGCGGTGCTCATTGAGTCGATCACGATCCGGGGCAGGAACGTGGCGATCACGTCCACTTGGGCAGTGCGGCCTTGATGGCCCTCCAAGGAGCCAATGGGCTCTCCGTCAAGGTAATACTGGACGACGCTGTAGCCTACGCACAGGTAGCTGTGCATTACTCCCCCTTGCTGGTCCGGGGAGAGCTTGTCCACAGCCACGCGCACCGCATCCAGTTCTAGCGCCCGCACCTCATCGGCACTCAAGCGGTGGTTGGAGGCAAAACTTAAGGTGCTGCTGCCCGTTTCGGTACGCAGGGAACGGCCTGCGGCCGCCACGGCTACTCTGTGCAAGGTCCTGCCGCAGCACTCTTCCAGTTGGTGCTTGATCTTCCTGATCACCTTGGCCACAGCATCAATGTGGTGGATCTGTCCATCGGCCATGGCGCCGGGAAGCTGCTGTTCTACGATGGCTTGCTGCAGATCGTAGCCTTCCTCTGCTGCGGTCAGCAGCAAGCCAGCGATCTTGCGTGTGCCGATATCTAGGGCAAATACCTCAGCCGTATTCATCTGCCTCACCTCATCCCTTGTATTTCGCCACGAAGGGAGCTGTTCCTGTTTTTGGGTGGGTAGGGGAGGAGAGATTGGGGAGATGGAGAATCTGTGTGAGAAAGACGAGAATGGGAGTGAAGCAAATGGGCAAGCTGCCAACGCGTGCCGAAATTCCAGATGAGCTGAAGTGGAGACTGGAGGACATTTTCGCAACAGATGAAGCTTTTCTTGAGGCCCTAGAGCAGGTCAAAGCCGGGAAACAGCGGATTTTGGCCCTGCGGGGCACCATCACTTCCGGCGAGGCGCTCTTGAACGCCCTGAAAGTGCGCGATGAGCTGATGCAGCTCATGGATCGCATTATCGCCTATTCCTATATGCGTAAGGACGAAGACAACGGCAACTCCAAATACCAGGGCTTCGCTGACCAGGCCATGGGTGTGGGCGTGGAGCTGAGCAGTGCCGGCGCCTTTTTCGAGCCGGAGATTCTGAGCCTGGATCCGGATGCGGTGCGCCGCTGGATCGAGGAGATTCCAGGTCTGGCCGTGTACCGCCATTACCTCGAGAACCTACTGCGCACCAAACCGCACATTCTCCCCGCGGAGCAGGAGCAACTGCTCGCGGCCGCAGGAGAACTGGCCAGCGCGCCCGGGAACATCTTCCGCATGTTCAACAACGCCGATCTGCGCTTCCCGGAGATCCCAAACGAAGAGGGCCAAATGGTGGAGCTCACCCACGGGCGCTACATCAAGTTCCTGGAATCCCAGGATCCCAAGGTGCGGGAAGCGGCCTTTAAGGCCATGTACGAGACTTACTCGGCCTGGAAGAACACCTTAGGCGTGACCTACATCTCCGCCGTAAAAAAGGAACTGTACTTCGCCCGAGCCAGGAAGTACAGCTCTTCTCTGGAAGCTGCCCTGTTCGATGATAACGTGGATCCCGAAGTTTACACCAACTTGATCAAGACCATCCACGATCATCTGCACCTACTCCACCGCTATGTGCGGGTGCGCAAGAAGCTCTTGGGTCTGGATGAGCTGCATATGTGGGATTTGTATGTGCCCATGGTGGCGCTGGATGAGGAGCAGATCCCTAGAGAAGAGGCTGTGGACATGGTGCGGGAAGGCCTCCAGCCCCTGGGCGAAGAGTACCTCAGCGACCTCAATCAGGCTTTCAGTGAAGGGTGGATTGACTGGTTGGAGAACAGGGGCAAGACCAGCGGCGCCTATTCCTGGGGAACCTATGGAGTGCATCCCTATGTGCTCATGAACTACCAGGGCAACCTCAAGGATGTGTTCACGCTGGCCCATGAACTAGGGCATGCCATGCACACCTACTACTCCAACAAACACCAAGAATTTGTCAACGCGGATTACCGGATCTTCGTTGCGGAAGTTGCCTCGACTCTGAACGAGGCTCTCCTCAACAACGATCTGCTGAACAAGACCACAGACCCGCGCCGCCGCGCTTACCTGATCAACCACTACCTGGATGAGTTCCGCGGCACAGTGTTCCGCCAGACCATGTTCGCCGAATTCGAGATGATCGTCCATGATAAGGTGGGCCGGGGCGAAGCGGTCACCAGCGAGCAGCTCATGGAGATCTACTACGATCTCAACAAGAAGTACTTCGGCGATGACATCGTGGTCGATGAGCTAATTGCCATGGAATGGGCGAGAATCCCCCATTTCTACAGGCCTTTCTACGTGTACAAGTACGCAACTGGCTTCTCGGCAGCCACTGCCCTAGCCAAACAGATCTTGGAGGAAGGGGAGCCAGCGCGGCAGCGCTACTTGACCTTCTTGAGCAGCGGTGGTTCCGATTACCCACTGAACTTGTTGCGCAAGGCAGGGGTGGATCTGAGCAAGCCGGAACCCATCGTGCAGGCTCTCCAGGTCTTCGCAGAGATGTTGGACGAACTGGAAAAGCTGGGCGAAGTCCAGCAGTAATAAGGGCAGTCAGGGTGGGCAACCAAGGCCCACCCTTTCTTCTTGCCCACAAGAATTGGCAGGATAATTGGGAATAGAAAAATAGAAATGCTGGGATGGTACAATGGAGTTTTCTGGCAGGGCAATTTGCCCACGGTGGGGAATTGGTAGATACTTTTCAGTACAAACGTTTTCCCACAGTGGGAAGTGTGAAAATAAGTTTGCAGACCAGGATTGGGCGATCGAGGTGTCCAATTCTAAACGGGGGAGGATGTTGTGGTGAGTCAACTGACCAATGCTTTACTACACATTCGGGGGGCTTATCCCACGCTCAGGCCTGCAGAAAAAAGGGTGGCTCAGGTGATCTTGGGTGATCCCCGGGAGGCCGTGCATTATTCCATCACTGAACTGGCCAAGAAGGCCGAGGTCAGTGATGCTACTGTGGTCAAGTTCTGCAAGCGGCTGGGTTACAAGGGGTACCAGGAGTTCAAAATCATGCTCGCTCAGGACGTGGCTGTGAAACCAGCTCTTATTCACGGTGAAGTGGAGCCGGGCAACGATGTACATACGATCAAGGAGAAGATCTTCCAAGCCAACATCAGCGCTCTCCAGGAGACAGCCCAAGTTCTGGACAGCCAGGCGCTGGAACAGGCCGTGCAGGCCTTGGCCAGCGCAGGAGAGATCCACTTTTACGGCGTGGGAGCCTCCGGCATCGTGGCCCTCGATGCCGAGCAGAAGTTCGCCCGGATTGGGCTGAGGGCCAGTGCGTTCCGCGATCCCCACCTGCAGATCGCCCGGGCGGTACACCTCCGCCCCGGTGATGTGGCGGTGTGCCTCTCTTTTTCGGGAGAAACGGAGGAGATCGTGGAGGCGCTGCGCACTGCCAAACAGGCTGGAGCCCTGACCATCGCCATCACGAGTCACTCCGGGTCTACGCTGGCGCGCGAAGCCGATATCCTGCTGCTCACTTCTACGCAGCAGAACCTCTTCAAAAGCGCGGCTATCGCTTCCAGGCTGACCCAGCTCAGCACGGTAGATGTGCTGTTTATCGCGGTGGCACTGGTGGATCACCCAAGGGCCCAGGAAGCCATAGCAAGGACTCAGGAGATTCTGGCCCAGCGGCGCCAAGAGCGCTTGAAGGGGTTATCCTGATTTCTAGAACGAATAGAGGAGAAGTGCGATGAGATACGGTTACTTCGATGATGTGAACCGCGAGTACGTAATCGAGCGTCCCGATGTTCCTGTTTCTTGGACCAACTACCTGGGAGTGCAGGACTTCTGCACGGTGATCTCCCATAACGCTGGCGGCTATTCATTCTACAAGTCGCCGCAGCATCACAGGATCACGCGGTTCCGTCCCAACGGAGTGCCGCTTGATCGCCCCGGGCACTATGTGTACCTGCGCGATGATGATACCGGTGAATACTGGTCTGTTTCCTGGCAGCCCGTGGGCCTCGACCTCAGCAAGGCGAAGTACCAGTGCCGACACGGCCTTTCCTATTCTAAGTTCTTCTGCACTTACCAGGGCATAGCAGCGCAGCAGCTGCTGTTTGTTCCTTTGGACGATGCTCTAGAGCTCTGGGATGTGCGCATCAAGAATGACTCAGACAAGGTTCGGCAGCTCAGCGTGTTCTCCTACGTGGAGTTTTCCTTCCACCATGTGGATATTGACAACCAAAACTTCCAGATGAGCCTGTACGCCAGCGGTTCCAGCTATGAAGATGGTGTGATCGAGTACGACTTTTTCTATGAGCCGTGGATGTTCCATTACTTTACCGGCAACTTCCAGCCAGACAGCTATGATTCCCTGCGTGATGAGTTTGTCGGTGCGTACCGGACCGAAAGCAATCCCTTGGCGGTGGAAAGGGGAGTCTGCTCCAACCGCAGCGAACTGGGGGGCAACCATTGCGGAGCCCTGCATAAGCGCATCACTTTACAGCCGGGTCAAGAAACGCGTTTGATCTACCTCTTGGGCGTAGGTGACCGGGCGGTGGGTTGCCAGATGAGGGAGAAGTATGGTGATCCGGCCAAAGTGGACCAGGCGTTCTTGGAGCTGAAAGAGTACTGGCGGAAGAAGCTGGAGGTTTTTCAGTGTGCCACGCCCCATCCTGGCCTTAACACCATGCTGAACACCTGGAATCTCTACCAAGCGGAAACCTGTGTGGTGTGGTCCAGGTTCGCCTCCTTCATCGAAGTAGGCGGCCGCACTGGGCTGGGCTACAGGGATACGGCCCAGGATGTCTACAGCGTTCCCCATACCAATCCCGGGAAAGTGAAACAGCGTCTTGCGGAGTTGCTCAGGGCCCAGGTGAGCCAAGGGTATGGCCTGCACCTGTTTGAACCAGAGCTCTTTGACCCGGATCGCCCGCCTCGGCCCAAGTTCAAGTCTCCCACAGTGGTCCCAGAACCGCCCAAGAGCAGCCTGATCCACGGCCTGGAGGACACCTGTTCAGATGATCATCTCTGGCTGGTGCCTTCTGTATGCGAGTATGTGAAGGAAACGGGGGACGTTGGCTTTTTCGACGAAATCTACCCCTTTGCCGATGGCGGGGCAGCCACAGTGTATGAGCATCTCAAACGGGCCTTGGACTTTTCAGCGCAGCAGGTGGGCGAGCGCGGCATCTGCAAGGGCCTGCGGGCGGACTGGAATGACTGCCTCAACCTGGGCGGCGGGGAAAGTGCCATGGTTTCCTTCCTGCACTATTGGGCTCTGCAGGAGTTTGTCGAAGCCGCGCAGTTTTTGGGCCGGAGCGGAGATGTCCAGCATTACTCTGCTTTAGCGGAAAACGTGCGGAAGATATGTGAGGAAGTACTCTGGGACGGCGAGTGGTATCTGCGGGGCTTTACGGCCCAAGGGGAGAAGATTGGCAGCCGGGAGAACGAAGAGGGCAAGATCCACTTGGAATCCAACTCCCTGGCTGTGCTTTCTGGAGCAGCAGCGCCAGAGCGGGGCCGCTCCTGTATGGATGCGGTGGACCGCTACCTTTACTCCCCTCGGGGTCTGCACCTTGTTTGGCCGGCTTACACCAAACCCGATGACCAAGTGGGTTTTGTCACCAGGGTGTATCCTGGGGTGAAGGAAAATGCGGCCATATTCAGCCACCCCAATCCCTGGGCCATCATCGCCGAATGCCGTTTAGGCAGGGGCTCCAGAGCAATGAAGTTCTACGACGCTCTACTGCCCTATAATCAAAACGATGAAATCGAAATCCGGCAGGCTGAACCCTACTCTTACTGTCAGTTCATTATGGGCCGCGATCACTCCGCCTACGGCCGCGCCCGCCATCCCTGGCTGACAGGCAGCGCCGGTTGGAACTATGTGGCGGCAACCCGCTGGATTTTGGGGGTCAGGGTGGGCTATGACCGCTTAACAGTTGATCCGTGCATTCCCGGCCACTGGCGGGAGTTCACTGTCACCCGCCGATGGCGGGGAGCGGAATACCGGATTACGGTGCAGAACCCCAACGGCGTTGAGCACGGAGTGAAGTCCATTCTCCTCAACGGACAGCCCACTGCCGGTGACATACCGGTTCAGCCTCAGGGAACTGTGAACGAAGTCCTGGTAGTCATGGGCTGATCAAGAGTACGCAAAGGGCAGCTCAACGGCTGCCCTTTTTTTAGCCTATTTCTGGTATGGAGGCCCGGATACCCAGGGATTCCAGGGTACGGCGCACCTCTTGTTCCTCAAAAGCCAAGCGCCCCGCCTGCCAGCAGCAGTAAGTGGGCACGCTGCGCTCAATGGTGGCAAGTTCCAGGTACAGGCGGGCGGTCTCCTTGTTTTCTGCCAGGTTACGGCCAGCCTTGCCCGGCAGCAGGTCGGCATTGGCGAGGAGTTCATCGAGGGTGCCGAACATGTCCAGCCATTTCACGGCCGTCTTGGGGCCAACGAGGGGAATGCCGGGTATGTTATCGCTCGTATCGCCAACCAGGGCTTTGTAGTGGGGAACGAGCTCGGGGGCCACGCCCAGCTCGTACTGGACTAGTTCTGGAGTGAACATCTTGTTGGCCCTGCTGTTGGGAACCACTACCGTCACGTTGTCCGATACCAGCTGCAGGGCATCTCGATCGGTGGTGACGATATAGCAGTGGGTGCCTGCTGGCGCATAGCTGCTGATAGTGCCCATGATGTCATCTGCTTCGTAGCCAGCGAACTTGACCAGGGGAACGTTGAAGCTGGCGATCACTTCCTCAACAAGCTCGATTTGGCCGCGCAGTTCTTCCGGCATGGGCGGCCTGTGCTGTTTGTAGTCGGGAAACAGCTCGTGGCGGAAGGTGGGGCTGGGATGATCGGAGGCCACGAAGAGGAAATCTGGCTGAAACTGCTGCATTAAGCTGGTGAGGGTATTATAAAAGCCGAGAACGGCGTTGATTACTTGTCCGTCCTGACGCTTAATAGAGGTTGGTAATCCGAAGAAAGAACGGTATACTAAAGAAAAGCAGTCCAAGATCAAGCAAGTAGACAAAGCGCTGGCTCCTTTAGGTGGCATTTAGTATTTATTATAACATACCTTTTCTGCTTGGGCTGAGGAAGGAGTGGAATTTCGTGCAGAACGCGATTGAGAAGGCACTCAGTCTGCTGAACATTGCTGTGGTGGGCTTGAGCAGAGACCCCTCCAAAGCAGCGCATACCGTTCCGGCCTACCTGCAGCGGGTGGGCTATAAGATTTACCCTGTAAACCCTTTTGCCGGGCCCGAACTACTGGGGGAGAAGGTGTACCACAAGGTCAGCGAGATTGATGGGCCGGTGGATCTGGTTGTGGTTTTCCGGCCTTCCGAAGAAGCCTTGGCCGTGGTGGAAGACGCCCTGCAGCGTGAGGATATCAAGGGCATCTGGCTCCAGGAAGGAATTGTCAACGCTCAAGTGGAAGCTCTGGCCAAGGAACGAGGCTTAATCTTTGTCCAGGACAGATGCACTTTTAAGGAACACCGCAAACTTAACCGCTAAGGGGCATCACTGAATGAAGAAGCTGATCGCAGTTTGGTCTGTGCTCTTGCTGCTGGCTGGGGGGTGCTTGGCGGCCCATAGCGAACTGGGCGAGGTGGCTCTGGGCTGCGACGAGCCGCTCGCTTTGCCGGCTGATAAGATTCTGCGCATTTCCCCCAGCTTGGTGGAGTTCGAGCATCATGGGTTTTTGCCCATCAATAGCGACGTGCAGTGTTATCAGCACTGGGAAGACGAGGTCGCACCCATACCACTGGATGCGGTCAAGGTGGGTTTTGAACGGGTGGTGCCAACCGTTTTCGCCGGGGAGATTGTACGTTTTGACGTGTATGACCCCCTCTATATCCGCACCATCCGGGTGGCCATCAGCACGGACCAGTTTAGGAGCATTGAACATAAGGAACTAAGGTTTTCTCCGCTGACCAGGTTGTATGTGGAAGAAAAGGGTACTGGGCGCGGTTTTCAGCTGCAGGCGGGGGAAGAGGCAGTGGTGACTGTCAGCAGCGGGAAGTTCCAGGTGGTAGACAGCAAGGGTACCCACTGGGAGTTTGGCCCGCGCATTTACGTGGAGACGGAGCCGCGAGGCCTGATCCAGATCAACTCGTTCCAGCGCGGTACAGGTACCCGTTTTTTCCCGCGCTATCGCGGGCGTTTCGAGCTCACGGTAGCGGGAGAGGATGTGTTCCTGGTCATTAACGAGGTCAGTTTGGAAGACTACCTGATTCAGGTTGTACCCAGCGAGATGCCGGTGACCTGGCCCATGGAAGCCCTCAAAGCCCAAGCTGTAGCCGCGAGGACCTACGCGGTGGCTCAGGCAGTTTACTCCCGGCAGGGGCACCTAGGGTTCCATGTGGCGGACAGCACCAGTTCCCAGGTGTACAACAACGCAGCGGAATCGGCCCGGGCCACCCAGGCCATATTAGAGACCGACGGCGAAATCTTGGTCAACGCCGATGGTACGGTGAGTTCCACCTACTTCTATTCCACATCGCCCAGGGGTTTGCTCACTGACCTGCGTGCCTGGCAGGACGTGAGTCAGCTGGCCTTGGAGGGCAACTCGCCCTGGTTCCGCTGGAAGTGTTCTTTCACCAGGGACGAACTGGTAAAACAGGTTACGCCTCTGCTTCCCGCCGGCTTTGGTGAGCTGGTGGGCGTGGAGGTGGCGGAGCGGGATGCGCTGGGGAGAGTGGTCAACCTGCGCATCGTGGGCACTAAGGGCGAGGTTTCCATCACCGGCGAACTGAACGTGCGCCGGGCCCTCCAGCCGGCTGCCATGCAGCGCGTGCAGGATAGGGTTGGCCACCAGAGCCTGCTGCCCAGTGCTAACTTCTTTCTGGATGTGCAGAAGGACAGCAGCGGTAGGCTGCAGTCTGTGCACATCTACGGAGGCGGGGCTGGGCATCAGCTGGGCATGAGCCAGTGGGGAGCAAAAGGGCTGGCCGAAGCCGGTCATGATTATCTAGCCATATTGAGTACGTATTACCCAGATTCTCGGATAATAACCCATTCCGAACAGTTGAGGTACTAGGCATGGACAAGACAAGCAAGCCGGAGTGGAAGGTACCCTGGCGCGGCATGCTGCTAGCTTTGACGGTGAGTGCGGCGGCGCTGGTTGTGATCTTCTGGCAGATCAGTAATCCCAAAGACGTCCTGCAAGAGCTGAGGGCTTATCCCCTGCGCTATTTTTTGGGTGCCCAGTTCTTTGTGCTGGCAGCTTGGCTGGTGGACGGGCAGCGCATCGGTACCTTGGCCCGGGCCTTGGGCCAGCGGATTCCCTGGTGGGAACTGGCCATCATCCTGGGAGCAGCTAATTTCCTGACCTTGGTTACTCCCTTTGCCGGGGGCGGAGGGGCGTTGATCGTCTATTATCTCTACCGCCGGGGTCTGAAGTCTTCCCAGGCTACCGCTGTGGTGCTGGGCGGGGGACTCGCGGGGCAGTCGGCCCTGGCTCTGCTGGGCCTGGTCACTTCGTCCATCCTGCGGGGCGTTCCTGGGGATCTGGCTTCCTATTTTACCGCTGTCAAGATCGGAGCCCTGGTCTACCTGTTGATCTTAAGCGGCCTGCAGGTGGGGATCATCAAGAGCGAGCGGCTGTTCAAGTGGGTTTTCAGCAAGACTGGCAGTAAATCCCGTTCTGCCGCGTGGGTTGCTGGCTTTCGCTCTAACTACGAGTTCCTGATCACCAAGCGCAGCGGGCATTATGCGGTGTGCGTGGCGACGGCTTTTACATACTATGCGGTCTACTACCTAGGCAGTTTCCTGCTGCTCAGTGGATTCGGTGTGTTTCATCCTTGGCTCCGGTTTGCCGTGGCCGTACTTTTCGGTGTGGCGCCCGTGTTCTCTCCCATCCCCGGCGGAGCCGGCCTATCCGAAGGGATCTCCTGGGCTGTGCTGGACAGTGTACTCCAGCCCGACGAACTGGCCAGCTTCATCGTCCTCTGGCGGACTGTGGTTTTTTATATCCCCATCTTATTAGGGGGCGCGGTTTTCGTCTTCCTGGTCATGCGCTGGGCTTCAGGTAGTAATATTACGAAGGGAAGCGGGCCATACTAGTCAAGGAGCAGGAGGCAGAAAGCTGCACGTTGCAAGTTAGGTTCTGCGGATCTGCCGCCTGCTACCACTTGCTACCTGGAAGGGTGATGACCATGGGTTATCGGGAACAGCTCAGGCAGGCCCGGGAGCTCCTGCAGAACGAAATCGCAGAACTGCAGAGCAAACTAGCAGCTAAAGAACAGGATCTGCGCAAGCTGGACAGTCTGCTCCGAGAGTCGGGCAGCCAGAGGGGCTCGAGGCCCTCTCTCACGGCCCAGATTGTGGCCACACTTTACCTTTTGGCCCAAGAAAGCCCTGACGGGGTTCCCGCCAGGGCAGTGGTGCAGAAGTTTGCGCAGCTGCGCGATGATGTGAATGAGTCCACCATCCGCTCCACCCTGTACCAGGTGACCCGCAAGATGCGGCCCACCGAGATCGTGGTGGGGGATGCGGTGGAAAGGGTGCGGGTGGTGAAAAACGGCCCCCTCTATGATGTGCAGCTAGTTACCGAACAGAGTGCGGAGCTCGTCTAGTTCGCGGGTAAAGCGCGCGGGAGGGAGCGACTCCAGGAAGCTCGCGCCGTAACTGGCGCTGAGGATGCGTTCGTCAAGGATGACGACACCACCCCGATCCTGTTTGGTCCTGATCAGCCGGCCAAAGCCCTGTTTGAGGCGGAGAATAGCCTGGGGCACGCTGTATTCTAAAAACGGGTTGCCCCCAGCTTGGGCAATGGCCTCCAAACGGGCAGCGGTTACGGGGCGGTCAGGTACGGTAAAGGGTAGGCGGGTGATCACCACGGCTTTCAGAGCCTCCCCGGGCACATCGATGCCTTCCCAGAAGCTGTTGGTGCCAAAGAGCAGGGAACGGGGATTGTCCTTAAAACTCTGGATCAAGCTGAGCCGGGGCCCATCCCCTTGTTTATAGAGGGCATAACCTTCTGCTTCCAGTTTGGGCCAGATGGCTTCAGCTACTTCGTCCATCAGGCTGTAGCTGGTAAATAGGGCCAGGACCCCGCCGCGGGTAGCTGCCGCAGTGCGCAGAATTAGATAGCCCACGTAATGGGCGTAGCGCGGGTCCTTGGGGTTGCGAGCTTCCTTGGGCACGCAGAGGATGGCTTGGCGCTCATAGGCAAAAGGTGAGCCTAGAATGAGGCCGGAAGCCTCCTCCAAACCTAGCTGGCTTTGGATGTAAGCGAAGGATTGGTTGGTGCTTAAGGTGGCGGAAGTGAGAATAACGGAGGGCGTCTTGCTGAACAGGGTTTCCTGCAGCAGCGGCCCGATCTGGATTGGAGCGGCGTTGAGGCAGGGCTCCCCGTTTTGCATTTCCGCCCAATAAGCAAAGTTCTCGTCGC
>ERZ773359.5438-NODE-5438-length-12189-cov-9.623372_pt1 | contig 12189 bp, 6 predicted proteins | sample MGYA00374955_ERZ773359 | MGnify/ENA primary metagenome ERZ773359 (study PRJEB29098, sample SAMN04486028) | biogas fermenter metagenome | study: EMG produced TPA metagenomics assembly of the Biogas fermentation microbial communities from Germany - Plant 4 DNA1...
ATAACAAAATATACCTTATAATTAAAACAAAGATATAAAAATTCTTTACATTTTGGATATTTTTGATACAGTGTAGATTCGCACTTCTAAGTTGAACTTACGCAAAGCATGAAATGAAAAGCAAAAACGGCTTTTCATGCAAATTAATTCGTCAAATTTGATTAAGTTTGTATTCAGATAAATAGAAAATCCACATGAAATCGGCTATTTCCAAATCAGTTGTTAAGGCTCACGACATCAGACAGTTTCAGTTTCGTGATACCCCGTTCGTCAAATTGATGAACAAGCGCATCTATAATATTCTCATGATAGCTTCGCGCTACGATATGTTTATTTTGCAAGACGATGGTCGTGTAGAGGAACAGATTTTCAATGAGTATGCATCGCTCAACCTTCGTTATCCGCCGCTTTTCACTCAGGTAAGTACCGGGAAGGAAGCCATGAACGAGCTGAAAACCAATCGTTATGAATTGGTTATTTGCATGCCGAACATGGACAACAGCGAGGTGTTTGAGGTGGCAAAAAACATTAAGGCCAAGCATCCTCATATTCCCATTGTGGTTTTGACCCCTTTTTCCCAAAGGGTTACCAAAACCTTGGAAAAAGAAGATTTGAGCGGAATCGATTATGTTTTTAGTTGGTTGGGCAATCCCGATTTGCTGCTGGCCATCATCAAACTCATCGAAGATCGCATGAATGTGGAACATGATGTAAAAACTGTTGGGGTGCAGACCATCATGTTGGTAGAGAACTCCGTTCGGTTTTACTCGTCGGTGTTGTCGCTTTTATATAAGTTTGTATTGTATGAATCGAAAGAATTTTCGAAAGAAGCACTCAACGAACACCAGCGCATGCTGCGGATGAGAGGCAGGCCCAAGATACTTTTGGCACGAGATTATGAGGAAGCAATGGATCTTTACCAAAAGTACGGAGACAATATGCTTGGGGTTATTTCCGACATGAGTTTCAATCGGGATGGGGTAAAAGATAAACTGGCAGGGAAAAAACTGGGCGAATGGATTCGTAGCCAAGACAAGTGCATTCCCATTATTTATGCTTCGTCTGAAAGTGAAAATGAAAAATATGCTGCCGAAATCAATGCTTCGTTTATCGATAAAAATTCCAAAACATTTCCTCAGGATCTTCGCAAAGTGATGAAAGAAAATTTTGGTTTTGGTGATTTTGTTATTGTCAATCCTCATACGAAAGAAGAGATTTTTCGAATAAAAAATCTGAAGGAATTGCAGAATACTATCCGTAAAATACCGGACGATTCGCTGTATTACCATCTTTCACACAATCATTTTTCTCGTTTTTTCTATTCGCGTGCCATGTTTCCTGTTGCAGAAATGCTGAAAAGGATAGATGTTTCGGAGTATGAGAGTATGGAAGAGGCACGTGAATTGATATATGATGCCATTGTTCAATATCGGCGCATGAAAAATACGGGTGTGGTGGCGATTTTCGAAAGAGATCGCTTCGATCAGTTTTCCAATTTTGCCCGTATCGGAGAAGGTTCGTTGGGTGGCAAGGGGCGTGGACTGGCCTTTATGGGGAGTATGGTAAAAATGCACCTGGAATTTAATGCCTATGAAAATTTTCCGGTTCTTATTCCGCGCACGGTGGTGCTTTGTACCGATATTTTTGATGAGTTCATGGAAACCAACCAATTATATCCTGCGGCAATGTCGGATTTGCCCGATGAGGAGATTCTGAAACTTTTTCTGGCTGCACAATTGCCGGAAGGGTTGGCCAATGATTTTTTGGTGTTTCTTGATGCGATTAATGGCCCCATAGCCATTCGTTCTTCCAGTCTTCTCGAAGATTCCTGTTATCAGCCTTTTGCGGGAATTTATTCCACTTATATGATTCCTTTCACGGAAGATAAGCGTGAAATGGTGCGGATGATCAGCGACGGTATCAAAGCCGTTTATGCTTCGGTTTTTTACAAAGATAGCAAAGCTTATATGGCGGCTACCCGAAACTTTATCGATCAGGAGAAAATGGCGATTTTGTTGCAGGAAGCCGTAGGTTCTCAGTATGGTTCGCGTTTTTATCCGACAATTTCGGGTGTGGCGCGCTCAATCAATTATTATCCCATCGGGAACGAAAAGCCGGAAGATGGAATAGTGAACATGGGGTTGGGGTTGGGAAAATACATCGTGGACGGCAATATGGGATTGCGCTTCTCTCCTTTGCATGCTTCCAATATTTTTCAGCTGAGTACATTGGAAATGGCTTTGAAAGAGACACAAAAACGTTTTTATGCGCTCGATATGAATACTATAATCGACGAATTTCCTATTGACGATAGTTTTAATCTTTTGCAATTAGGATTAAAAGAAGCAGAGAATGATGGGGCATTGCGATATATTTCATCGACTTACGATCCGTTGGATCAAGTTATTCGTGAGGGGTATTATCCCGGAGGACGCAAGATCATTTCTTTTGCCCATATTTTGCAGCACAATATGTTTCCGCTGGCCAAGATTTTGGATAAAGTTTTGAAGGTAGGGCAACGGGAGATGGGGCGTTCGGTGGAGATTGAGTTTGCGGTAAATGTTAAGGATCAAAACAAGGGAGCATTTTATTTGTTGCAAATTCGTCCTATCGTTGAAGGCAGGGAAGTGGTTTCGGAAGACTTGTCCAAAATCGAAAAAACAAAAACCGTTCTGTATTCTGAAAGTGCTTTGGGCAACGGTATTTCGAATGATGTTTACGATGTGGTTTATGTCAAGACGAAATCGTATGATGCAGCCAATAATCCGCAGATTGCCCGCGAGATAGAAAAGCTGAACAAAACCTTTGTCGAGAACGACCGAAATTATATTCTCATTGGTCCCGGCCGGTGGGGATCATCTGATCCCTGGTTGGGTATCCCGGTAAAATGGACCCACATCAGCCGGGCACGACTTATTGCAGAGTCCGGATTGGAGAATTATCGGGTAGAGCCAAGTCAGGGTGCGCATTTTTTTCAGAATTTGACTTCTTTGGGCGTGGGATATTTTACCATTAATCCTTTTTTGGAAAATGGAGGATTTTTTGATGAGGCATTTTTGGATGCGCAGCCGGCTGCACACGAAACCGATTTCATTCGTCATGTGCATTTTGATACACCCTTAACCATAAAAATAAACGGCAGAAAGAAAACAGGGGTAGTCATGAAACCGGGAAAATAACTTTCCTCCTTCTGACCTTAGATCTTGGTAAATAAATATTTACATGCAAAAACATGCGGCTTGCGACTGTTTAAGGAAGCCGTGAATGCGTTAAGTATAGTTAAAGTATACGCTTTTGTGCAGCGTTTTGCTTCTTTACCCATCTATTCTTATGTGTATACGAGATCTCAACTACACGAATTACACTATTTTTTAACTATTAAGAAAAAAAGTTATTATGAAAAGATTTTCCGTTTATGCATTAAGTGTATTAAGCCTGATGTTATCAGGAGTATTTTTTGTTGCTTGTGACGATGATGATGATAGCAATGGCAAATTGACTTTTGACAAGAATGACGTTGAAGTGTTTGTCGGTGAGGAAACTGTTGTTAAGGTAAGAGGTGGAGTGGCTCCTTATGAAGCGACACCTGCCGATAAGACGATTGCCGAGGCAACAGTGGACGGCGGCGATATCACGATCAAGGGACTGAAAGAAGGCACGACTACCGTAAAAGTAACGGATAAGAACGGTCTTGAGGCTACCATAGCCGTTAAGGTGAAAGAAGATCCCTATGAGGATGAAAAAGGAGATGCTACCGTGCGGATCAAATGGGATACGTACGAGAAGATAGAAGGCAGGGATGAAGGAATCTTTTTGTTGACCAAAGCAGAAGACAAAACGGTTACTTTTTCCTGGACAAACGAAGAGGAAGATGAGTCTCTGGTGTTGACATTTAAGGATACCGAAGATAAAATCGGCGCCGAGGGTAATGAAGAAGAAAGCGCTTCCGGAAAAGAGGAAGATGCAACTCCTGTAGGTAAACTGACGGTAACCGTTGACGGAGAAAGTACCGATTACGATGTAACTTCATGGAGGCTTGTGCAAGCCAAACCGGCCGACGATGAAGAAGGAACTCCGATTACTTACTGGATTGCCTTTACGGCAGACGATAAATCGGGACTTGCTGTTGCTCCGCTGACAGTAGAGACGGAGTAAGCAAAAGTTCGATTTTTTTCTTTACCGGTATTTTCTTTCATGGTATACATTGAAAGAAGATACCGGCTTTTTGGTTCTTTCCGGCGATCCCGGCCCATTGTTCTATTTCCTTGTTCCTTTTGCATCTGTTCATTGTTCTATTCCCTTTTCAATCAAAACAAAAAGTAGCTGAAATTGTTAAAAGAATAGTCGATTCAATCATTCGCAAACAACGCACCTATGAACAAAATTTACCTTACATTGCTCCTTCTGGCCTGTGCTGCAGGAGTTTTTCCCCAGAATAACCTACCGATGAATTATGAAGACGAATGGATAAAAGTGGTCGAATTCGAAAAAAAATCGCTACCCCGATCGGCTTCGGAAGTTGTAGACAATATTTTACGCAAGGCAATTGCCGAAAAAAATAGTCCGCAGGTGATCAAAGCCCTCATTCATCAAGGAAAGTATGTGTTGGCTACGGATGCCGAAAACGATACGATTGTATTTGTGAAGTTGAACGAGATGCTGTCGAGGAGTACGGACGACGTGGAAAAGTCGGTTTTGCATTCCCTCCTGGGTGAGCTTTATTTGCAGTATTATCGCAAATATCGGCATGAGATTGATCGCCGGACCGCTTTAACCGGATACGTACCTTCGGACATGAAAGAGTGGACAAGCAATATTTTTTTCGATAAGGTTGTCGAGCATCTGAATGCTTCCCTCGCACCTCGTTCCGAATTGGAAAAAACGAAAGTGGAAACGTACGCAGCCGTAGTGGAGTTGGGAAAGGATTCCCGTCGGTTTTTCCCTTCGATGTACGATTTTTTGGCATGCCGGGCAATCGATTTTTTCCGGCAGTTGACCGGCAATGAAGATTTAAGCATAACACTGGCGAAGAAAAATATTCGGCAGGAATCGTTGTTTGCACCTGCCGAGGTGTACATAACGTTGGTATTCGATCCTTTGCCAAGCGAATATCCTATGTGGACATTCGAAACGTATCGCAAGCTGTTGCTATCGTTGCTGGAGCGGAGGATGGACCAATCTGTGCTGCTTGTCGAGTTGAGTAAGCTGGAGTATTTGCGAAATTTGCCGTCGGCCTTTGATAAATATGCGTTGCCTGCGTTGGAGAATCTGCTCACGCAATGGGAAAACAATCCAATGAGTGTGGAGATTATCGATAAAATAGCCGATTTCTACCTGGATGCACCTGTGCACACGTTGAATTATCGTTCTGACGATTCGCTGCAAGTTGCAAAAAACAAAAAGGCATACGACCTTTTGCAAAAAGGGATAGAGCGATTTCCGCAATATGAACGTATAAGCATTTTACAAAACAAGTTGAACGTCCTTACCCATCCTTCACTGGTTATCGAGGGTGAAAAAACATTCACTCCGGGCGGCGAGAAGAAACTGAGTGTTACGTATAAGAATCTTCGGAATGCAACAGTCAAACTGTATCGTATCGACACGCCTGTCTCGTATCGTAACGATGAAGGATTGATGAAAAACGAAAAGAAGACGTTTGTCGGAAATAGGATATTGGAGTTGCCTCCTCTCGAGCCTTACCGATTTGGGGAAGCGTCGTTTTTTGTCGATATACACGAGTATGGGACGTATAAACTGGAATTCGAGACAGATAAAAAAACGGACGACAAAGCTGCCTATTATTTCTCGGTTTCGGATTTGTCTTCCTTCTCCCGGGCATTGAATTCGAATAGCTATGAGTTTTTCGCGGTAGACAGAATAACCGGAAAACCGATAAAAAAGGCGCAGGTTCATCTTTATTCACTGAAAGGGGATTGGCAAAACCGCTATTATCGGAAAGAGAATGTGCTGACAACCGATAAGTCGGGTAGGGCTTCGTTTGACTTACCGGATAAAAAAGAGGGTGGAAATTTGTTTTATCGGGTGGTTTCGGGTAAGGACAGTTGCTCTTTGCTTTCTCCCTTGCCCTATCGGTATGAACGATATGTATCCGGAGAAAGTAGTCGTGAAACCGTCAATTTGTTTACCGACAGAAACCTGTATCGTCCCGGGCAGACGGTTTATTTTAAGGCAATCGCTACGCGAACGGATGGAAGCACTTCGGTTTTACATGAAAACAAAACGTTAGCGGTTGTTCTTAAAGATGCCAACATGCAAGAAATAGCAAAACAGCAGTTGAAGACCAATGAATATGGTTCTGTTGCCGGAGAATTTGTGCTTCCACGCAATGTGTTGTCGGGATATTTTCAGCTTGTTTGTGAAGATCAAGCGGTAGGATTCAGGGTGGAAGAGTATAAACGCCCTACTTTTGAAGTGATTTTCGATAAAATCAGTCCAACCTATGCTTTTGGAGAAGAAATTACGTTGAAAGGCAAAGCCGAAAGTTTTTCGGAAATAAAGATCCGGCATGCGGGCGTGAATTATCGCATTGTCCGTCGGCAACCTTGGTGGCGATCGTGGATCGGTACTTCCGAATATTTCGATGGGGGTACGGTGGTTACCGACGAAAATGGTGAGTTTGAAATACGATTCATTCCCCGCAAATCGGATGTCGATCCTATTTTCCCTGCCGTATATACTTTTTCGGTGAAAGCGGTGGTTACCGATATAACCGGTGAAAGTCAGACGGGGAATTATGATGTTGTCGTTGGCGATGTTTCCATGATATTGGATATCGAGATGCCGGAGAAATGGGAAAAGGGCGAAGCCCCGTCTATCGTCTTTTCTGCCAAAAATCTCGATGGGAATGAAATTGCGACAAAAGGAACCTATCGGGTTTTTTCCTTGTCGGAAAACGATTCTGTTTTGCAACACGTGTTGGAAGGCGATTTTGTAACCGGCGAACAAATGGAGTTGATGGCAAAACTGAGTCGATTGTCTTCGGGAAAATATTGTATTCGGCTGTCGGCCGAAGACGATAAAGGGAATACGGTGGAAGCGGAAAAAAAGGTGGTGTTGTTTTCTTATACCGATAAAAAGCCGCCTTATAAAACCAATGAATGGTTGGTAGCAAAAAATACCACTTTTGGTGAAGGGGCGAATGCGGAAATTATTCTTGGAGTTTCCGAGAAGAACGTTCCTGTTTTGTATGAAATATGGCAGGGGGATGATTTGTACAAAAGAGAGTGGGTTACATTGAGCAACGAAAACCGACTATTTACCGTACCTTATGAATCCCGATTTAAAGATCAAACATCGGTTGTTTTTACTTATGTGAGAAACGAAAAATTTTACTCTCATCGTGTGCATTTGCAAACCGAAAAGGAAAAGAAGGAATTGGTGGTAAAATTGGCAGTCTTTCGCGATAAGATACACCCCGGTGCACAGGAAGAGTGGCGATTGACCGTGACTGATTTGGCCGGCAATCCCGCAAAGGCGGAAGTATTGGCTTCCATGTACGATTTCTCGTTGGATAAGATTTATCCGACCACAGATTGGAAATGGAAAGTGTTGGATGGGAGAGGGGCGATAGGCAGTGTGCCGGTTATTTACAAGGATGTTTCTTTCGATAACGAAATTGTCGCACAATATTTTCCGTTTGATGAAATAAAGATTGTGCCTTTTGTTTTCGATACCTTCAATTGGTTCGGATTCAGTTTGTTCTCGGGGAGGAATTTTATGACCAGAGGATTATCTTCGGATGCACGAGTGAATTTGCTCGGAGCTGCTTCGATGGGAAAAAGCGATAATGTTGCCGAGGAGGCTCTTGCATTTGCCCACGATGTGAAATTTCAATCCGGCGGTGCAGCAAACGAATTGCAAGAGGAGGCGGTTTCGGCCGACGAACAAAGTGAATTGCCGGGTTTCACGGATATCCAACAACCTCGACGAAATTTCAACGAAACCGCATTTTTCTTTCCTCAATTGCGAACTAACGACAAAGGCGAGACGCAGTTGGCGTTTACGGTTCCCGAGAGCAATACCCGCTGGCGTTTTCGGGTACTGGCTCACGACAAAAAGTTGAACGTCGGACAAATCGAAGCATTTGCCGTATCGCAGAAAGAACTGATGGTTACGCCCAACATGCCGCGATTTTTTCTTCAAGGCGACAAGACGGGAATTTCAACAAAAATATCGAATCTTTCAGATAGCGATATCGCAGGGAATGTGAAAATCGAATTTTTCAATCCCGTAACCGATGAAGTAATGAGCAACATTGCCGTTCAGCAGCAAGTGCACACGTTTTCGCTTGCAAAAGGGGCTTCATCCGCCGTATCATGGATAGTTGATATACCGACCGATATCGATGTTCTTGGCGTACGTATTGTTGCCGAAAGCGCATCGTTCAGCGATAGCGAACAACACGCCATTGCCGTGCTTCCCAACCGTATGCTTGTTACCGAAAGCATGCGCTTGGATGTGCAGGCCAATGAAACCAAGGAATTTACGATGGATCGGTTGGCAAATCGTTCTTCCGCTACTGCCCGACCTTATCGTCTCACGTTGGAATTTGCCTCCAATCCGGCATGGTACGCCATACAGGCTTTGCCCGTAATGAGCAATCCCGAAAGCGACAATGCGGTGAGTTGGTTCGCTTCGTACTATGCCAATGCCTTGGGATATCATATTTCGCAGGCTTATCCTCAAGTGGCCAACATGATTGAGGTATGGAAAAAACAATCGCCTTCGCACGAAACTTTTCTCTCGAATCTCCAAAAGAATGAAGAACTGAAAAATGTCTTGCTGGAAGAAACTCCATGGGTGTTGGAAGCTAAAAACGAGGCAGAGCAAAAGGAAAAACTGGTGTTGCTGTTCGATCGGAATCGTGCAAATTTGCTTACCCGACAGGCTGTCGATAAACTTCGCGAATTGCAAACTCCCGAAGGAGGCTGGAGTTGGTTTAAAGATTTTCGCCCAAGCCGGAGTATCACGCAATATATTCTTTACGGATTCAGCCAATTGAAAGAACTGAAAGCTGTCGAATTTACCGACGATATTCGCACGATGCAGGCGAAAGCCGTTTCGTATATCGATTCGGAAGCATTGCGGGGTTTTGAGCAATTGAAAAAGCACGATAAGAATTGGAGAAACATTGAAGTGATTTCCACGCCCGATTTGGAATACTTATATGTACGGTCGGCATATCCGCAGTATGCTTTGAGCAAGGATGTGCAAGAAATGGTGAATTTTTACACGGCGTCATTGGCAGATAACCAGACAAAATACGGTTTATATGAGCGTTCGCTTATTGTTGTGCTCATGTCACGCCAAGGCAAGCAGTCTGTAGTGTCCGATATCTTGGACTCATTTCGCGAACATGCGACGGTTAACGATGAAATGGGAATGTATTGGGCAAACAACCGTAGCAATGTATTTATGTCGCAGTCGGCAATTTCGGCGCACACGTTTATCATGGATGCATTTCGTATTGGTGGTGCAAAATCGGATGAAATGGATAACATGAAACGGTGGCTTTTAAAACAGAAACAGACATCGATTTGGGAATCTACCCATGCTACGGCCGATGCAGTATTTGCGCTGCTGAGCACGGGGAGCGATTGGTTTTCTTCTTCGGGAAAAACGGCCATCAAGATAGGTGGAGAGGTTATTGAACCCGAAAACGAAGAACAGGGCACAGGCTATTTCAAGAAATCGTGGAGTGGGTCGGAAATTAAACCCGAAATGGGAAAGGTGCAAGTTGTGCATCAAGGGAATGTGCCTGCATGGGGTGCTTTGTACCGGCAGTATTTCGAGGATATCGATAAGATAGCCAAAAGCGATGCTTCGCTTGATGTTGAAAAAGCATTGTTTGTTGAGCAAACAGGTGCTTCGGGCAAAGAACTTGTTCCTATTAACGGAAATCGTCCTTTACAAGTGGGGGATAAGGTGGTTGTCCGGCTTACCGTTCGTACCGATCGCGATATCGAGTTTGTACACCTGAAAGATTTGCGTGCAGCCTGTTTCGAACCGATTGATCAAATTTCGGGTACCTGTTGGCAGGGAAGAACCCTTTATTATCGGACTTCGAAAGATGCTTCCACACATTTCTATTTTGATCGCTTGGCTCGAGGCACTCATGTTTTTGAATACGGCGTTTATGTTGACAGAGCAGGCAGTTATTCCAATGGAATGGCAACCATCCAATGCCTGTATGCTCCCGAATTTTCTTCGCATACCGCAGGAATAAGAATTAATGTTAAAGAATAAGTGTGTTTAAACTTATTGTCTATTTTTGTATCATAAAATAAAATAAAGAAAGAATCTTTAATAAAAAAGGATAGACAAATGAAAAAGTTGGGTTTGTTGTTATTGATATGCGGTATTACGACAGTGGGATTAGCTTTTACTCAATCTCAACCCGAAGCCAAATTCGACAAGACCGTGCATGATTTTGGTTCTATTAAAGAAGAATTGGGGGCTGTAACCACGATGTTTGAATTCACCAATGTGGGGTCGAGTCCACTCATTATCCAGCGGGTATCGGCATCATGTGGATGCACCACGCCAAGTTATCCTCGTGAACTCATTTTGCCCGGCAAAAAAGGTGCAATTTCAGTGAAATATTCTACGGTAGCTCGTCCGGGTTCTTTCAATAAAACGATTGCCGTGTACACCAATGTCCCCGATACGGTTTACGTGTTAACCATTAAAGGGAACGTAATCCCGAAGAGACACTAAGTTCCTTTGCTATGAAACATCCCGAAAATGATCCCAAATATAAAGGGTTAACCGTGAACAAGGGCATCACACAACCACCCAGTATAAATCCGTATTTGAAAAAGAAGGCGAAACGGCGTCAATATACGGTTGATGAATATGTTGACGGCATATTGGCCGGGAATATACCGATATTGAGCCAGGCAGTAACGCTGGTAGAAAGTTCAAAACCCGAGCATGAGGAAATGGCTCAAGCCATCATCGAAAAATGTTTGCCCCATTCCGGAAATTCCATTCGGGTAGGAATCACCGGTGTTCCCGGTGCCGGGAAAAGCACTTCCATCGATGCTTTCGGCATGCATCTGATCAATAAGGGGAATAAACTGGCCGTGCTTGCCATCGATCCTTCGAGTGAACGATCGAAAGGCAGCATCTTGGGCGATAAAACCCGCATGGAAAAATTATCCGTTCAGAAAAACGCATTTATTCGTCCGTCTCCTGCGGCCGGTTCGTTGGGTGGTGTTGCTCGAAAAACACGAGAAACCATTATTCTTTGCGAGGCGGCCGGATTTAACTATGTTTTTGTGGAAACGGTAGGGGTGGGGCAGTCGGAAACTGCCGTGCACTCGATGGTCGATTTCTTTTTGTTGATACAGCTTGCCGGTACAGGGGATGAGTTGCAGGGCATTAAACGCGGAATTATGGAAATGGCCGATGGTATCGTTATCAATAAGGCCGACGGCGACAATATCGAGAAAGCCAAAATAGCACAACGCCAACTGCAAAATGCGTTGCATTTGTTCCCGGTTCCCGAATCGGGATGGATACCACGCGTACTGACCTATTCGGCTTACTACAATATTGGGATTGAGGAAATTTGGGATATGATTCACGAATACATTGCTTTTGTGAAGGAGAACGGTTATTTTGAGCGTCGTCGAAACGAACAGGCAAAATATTGGATGTATGAAACCATCGATGAGCAGCTAAAGAATAATTTCTATCGCAATCCGGTTATCGAAGAGCTTATGCCCCGGCTTGAGAAAGACGTGCTTTCGGCGCAGAAAACTTCATTTGCCGCAGCCAAAGAAGCATTGGATATCTATTACGGAATGCAACAAAGATGAGTTTTTTCATTGGCTAAAACGGCTAAAAAATGATTCCCATTCATAAACATTGCGACTGTTTTTTTGCGTAAGTTCAATTTAGAAGTGCGAATTTCCGCGTAAGTTCAACTTGGAAGTGCAACTTTTCCGACTAAGTTCAACTTAGAAGTGCAACTTTTCCGGAAAGTTTTATCGAGGTTTTTTTGAAAGAATAGAGAATTTATTTACTTTTGTGCTTCCCAAACATTCTTTGTATTTATTCTTTGTATTTATAAATGGATTTAATCTAACGGCGCACTCTTCTAACGGTTAGGAATCCTGCTTCTCACGCAGGCAATAGCGGTTCGATTCCGCTGTGCGCTAC
>ERZ773359.5439-NODE-5439-length-12187-cov-8.147132_pt1 | contig 12187 bp, 8 predicted proteins | sample MGYA00374955_ERZ773359 | MGnify/ENA primary metagenome ERZ773359 (study PRJEB29098, sample SAMN04486028) | biogas fermenter metagenome | study: EMG produced TPA metagenomics assembly of the Biogas fermentation microbial communities from Germany - Plant 4 DNA1...
TTGGTTTGGTAAAATTTACAATTAAAGTTTAGACTTTTTCAATGAGAACTAATTAGTAAAGATAGCCGTTTACTTAGGCTATCTTTTATTTTATTATATAATGTAATGAGTATTTCAAGATAATAAAAAATACAGGTGAGCATGATGGAAATGATCAGATTAACGGATAATAAATTATCCATATTGTTCTTTGTAAAAGCATTAAACATACCCCTGCTCAATGAACATATTACAGAGTATTTCATAAAAAAGTATCTTATATCATATTTCGTCCTTCAGCAATTACTTGCAGAACTGGTGGAATCAAATCATCTGAATTATGTTAAAGGCCGGCAGAATCACTATTATACAATTTCCGAAAAAGGAAAAGAAGTATTGAACTTTTTTCAGTCCCGCATTGATTATAATATCAGACAGGACATATTGAATTATGCAAGGGAAAACAGGGACCGGCTCCGAAATGAGAGTCAGTTAACTGCAAATTACAAAAGATTGGATAATAATGAATATGAAGTAATCCTTCAGGTTATGGAAGACGATATTATTATTATGGACCTGAAACTTACCGTTGCTAATGCTGATCAGGCTCAGACCATATGTTTCAACTGGAAAACAAAAGCGCCGGAGGTCTATAAAAAAATAATGGAATCCCTGATCTAGGATTCCATTTTATTTTTGTTTATATATTAAGATCGAGCATTTCACGCAAAATTGTTCTTGCTTCACCGATTAAATACAAAGAACCGCTAATTAACATTACTTTCTTTTCACATTGATCTTCATGCTCATTTTTTTCCTCCCGCAACCATTTTAATACTGAGTGAAGAGCCTTAGTCAAATCCGGTTGCACATATATATCTGTATTATATTTTTGTACTATCTCCCTTAATTGCTCGGCCGCCATAGATCTGGGGCTGTGCGGCATGGTGACCATGACCCTGTCTGCCAATGGGCAAAGAATTCCGGATACACCTTCCACATCCTTGTCCCGAAGCATACCAAAAACCAGATACAACTTTGAATCAGGGAAATAATGACGAACAGCATCTGCCAAAACTTGTGCACCGGAAAGATTGTGAGCGCCATCCAATATAATCACAGGATCTTTGCTTATCATCTCCATGCGACCCGGCCATTTTGCTTTTTCCAAGCCTGTATATATATCCCTTTCTTCTATTGGAAAGCCCTTATCTTTTAATAAACAAATGCACGCAAGTGAGCAGGCGGCATTTAAAAGCTGATGCTTCCCGGATAAATGAATAGTCAGGTTTCTCATTGTTTTTCCGAGAAAAGTGAAGTCAAAATTTTGTGTAGAAAATGTATCGTATCGTACTGTAATTTGCTCGGGTGAGATCGGGTAATATTGGCAGCCTCGCTTTGCAGCCAATCTTTCAAGGACCAGCCCTGCTTCTTCTTTCTGGGGATACGAAACCACAGGCACACCAGGCTTGATAATGCCGCCTTTCTCGTAGGCAATCTCTTCCAGGCTATGTCCTAATACTTTTGTATGATCATAGCTGATCGATGTAATAACAGAAACTAAAGGATTTATAACATTGGTGGCATCCAGCCTTCCTCCAAGCCCTACCTCAACAACAGCAATATCTACATTCTGTCTGGCAAACCAAAGAAACCCCAGTGCCGTAATAACCTCAAAGAATGTAGGATGATTATAGCCGTCATGAACCATTTCCTCTACATGCATCCGTATTTCATCGATAAGCGCAGCTACTGATTCCTGAGGAATCTCTTCAGAGTTAATTTGGATCCTTTCAGTAAAGCGCTCCAAATAAGGAGAGATAAACATTCCTACTCTATAGCCGCCTTCCCGGAGGATGCTGGCAGTCATTGCGGTTACAGAACCTTTTCCATTTGTTCCTGCTACATGTACTGAAGGATAATTATTCTGCGGGTTACCTAAACGTCTAAGTAATTCGGTTATATTAGCCAGCCCCAGTTTTGACCCGAACTTGACAGTACTTTCTATATATTTTAAAGCTTCCTCGTAATTTATAGCCAACACCTGCCTTTCTCTTTTCTTGCATGCTCGAATGTCAAACTTTCAGTTTGGAAATTTGAACCATTACCTTATCCATCATATCTTTGTACTTTCTCTGTTTTTCCCGTTCTTCCTCCACTACTGCTGCAGGGGCCTTTTTAACAAAGTTATTATTGGACAATTTGCCCGCTACCCTTGCAAGTTCCTTTTCCAATCTTGCTTTTTCCTTTTCTAAACGCTCCAATTCCTTATCGAAATCGATTAAATCCTCAAGAGGAATGAACATTTCTGCCCTGGCTGTTATCAAAGACATAGCATTCTCGGGGATGCCTGCTTTGTCATGCCGAATCTCAATTTCGGATACGCCGGCAAGCTTCTCAAAATAAGTATCAGCATTTCTAAATAGACCGGCATCATCCTTCTTGCATACAAGAATCAGTTTAGCTCTTTTAGATGGAGGAACATCCATTTCTGAACGGATATTCCGTATAGAACGAATGGCTTCCATAATGGCTTCCATATCTGCTTCTGCTTGTAAGTTAATTTCTTTCGGAATCACCTGCGGCCAGGAAGAAACCATTATACTTTCTTCCTCATTAGGCAAATGCTGCCACAGCTCTTCCGTTATAAAAGGCATAAACGGATGCAACAATTTTAATGTATTGGATAGAACATAAATCAATGTATAAAGAGCAGTACCCTTTGCCTGTGCATCATTCCCATACAGTCTGGGTTTTACAAGTTCTATATACCAATCACAAAACTCATTCCAGGCAAAGTCGTATATTTTTTGTGCTGCAAGACCCAGCTCATACTTATTTAGATTATCAGTGACTTCTCCCGCCAGCTGATTATATCGGCTGATAATCCACTTGTCAGCAATTTCCATTTTCTCGGGTTTTATGGAATCCAGCTCAGCATTTTGCAGATTCATCAGTATAAATCGGGTGGCATTCCACAGCTTATTGGCAAAATTTCGATTGGCTTCTACCTTTTCATAATAGAAACGCATATCATTTCCCGGGGAATTCCCAACAGTAAGACTCATTCGCAAGGCATCTGCACCATACTTATCTATAATCTCCAGAGGGTCAATGCCATTGCCCAAAGATTTACTCATCTTTCTTCCCTCGGAATCCCTGACAATTCCATGGATAAATACATCGCGGAAGGGAACTTCATTAAGATGTTCAATGCCTGAAAAAATCATGCGGGCTACCCAGAAAAAGATGATATCGTATCCGGTTACCAAAACATTGGTTGGATAGAAGTATTTAAGTTCTTCTGTTTCTTCCGGCCAGCCCAGTGTGGAAAAGGGCCAAAGAGCAGAACTGAACCATGTATCCAAAACATCTTCATCCTGTCGGAGTTGTTCGCTGCCGCAGCTGCATTTTAAGGGCTTTTCTGCTGCTATAATGGTCTCACCGCAACTGTCGCAATAATAGGCCGGTATACGATGACCCCACCAAAGCTGCCTGGAAATGCACCAGTCTTTTATATTTTCCATCCAGTTAAAATAGATTTTACTAAACCGTTCAGGTATGAATCGTATTTTTCCTGATCGCACAGCATCAATGGCAGGTTCTGCCAAAGGCTTCATTTTTACAAACCACTGTTTGGATACTATGGGTTCTACTGTTGTTCCACAGCGATAACATTCACCTACATTATGTTTATGATCTTCTATTTTCAGCAAAAGACCCAAAGATTCTAAATCCTTTACAACTGCCTTTCGCGCTTCATATCGGTCCATGCCTTCATATTTCCCGGCTTTATCGTTCATCCTGCCGGCATCATCCATTACACGGATAACCGGTAAATTATGCCTCTGTCCTACCTCAAAATCATTTGGGTCGTGGGCAGGTGTAATTTTTACAACTCCGGTACCAAAATCCTTATCTACATAGGAATCCGCTATAATGGGAATTTCGCGGTTCATCAGAGGAAGAATAACTGTTTTTCCTATCAGATGCTGATATCTTTTGTCTTCAGGATGAACTGCTACCGCCGTATCACCTAACATGGTTTCCGGGCGGGTAGTTGCTAAAACAACGCGCTCTTTGCTGTCTTTTACAGGATAAGCAATATGCCAGAAATGACCCTGCTGCTCCTCATATTCAACTTCTGCATCAGACAAGGCAGTCCTGCAGTCAGGACACCAGTTTATAATTCGATCTCCCCTGTAAATAAGCCCTTTGTTATACAAACGAACAAACACTTCGGTAACTGCTTTGCTGCAACCTTCGTCAAGAGTGAAACGCTCTCGTTGCCAATCACATGACGAACCAAGTTTTTTTAATTGTTCTACAATTCTGCCTCCATACTTTTCTTTCCATTCCCAAGCTCTTTCCAGAAACTTTTCTCGTCCGAGATCATTTTTAGTAAGTCCTTCTTTTTCCAATTGTTCTACAATTTTTACTTCCGTGGCTATGCTGGCGTGGTCGGTACCGGGTAACCATAGTGCAGAATACCCTTGCATACGTTTCCAGCGGATAATGATATCCTGCAGGGTATTATCCAGGGCATGACCCATATGCAGCTTTCCTGTTATATTCGGAGGCGGTATCACAATACAAAAGGGTTCCTTATTATCATCCACTACTGCATGGAAATAGCCTTTTTCTTCCCATTGTCTATAAAGCCTGTCTTCTACTTGTTTTGGATCATAAGTTTTCGCTAAACTTTGCTTATTTGCCAAAATTCGAACCTCCCATTCATACCTTATTACCATTAAATTGATTCTGATAAACTAATACTTTAAATCTATGGTTTAATTATTCATTGTTCATTTTCTCTAAAACAAAAAAACTTTCGTCATAAAGGACGAAAGTTATTCCGCGGTACCACCTTTGTTCCGGCCGATTTAAAAACAACCGACTCTTTATACTCTGTAACGGGAGCACCCGTTGCAACCTAACCATAACGGCTTCAGCTGCAAGGCTCGAAAGCGACCTTCCGCACTGCTAACTCCTGAAAGCCTTTCAGCCGATGAGCTTTCTTCTCTGTAGGATGCCTGGTGCGTACTCCTCTTTCTCACTGCCTTTAATCATGTTTTATTATACTCAAACTATAAGCTTTGTCAACTATTCTTCCCCTTTGGGTTTTCTCCTCTGAAATTCAAAACAGCATATTGGACTAATGCCAAAACAGTACTTATAACTGCTATTATCATTATATGCTTGGCATAAACAAAGTCAAGGACAAGTGTAGTAATAGCAATATAAAACAAAAAGGTAGCCAGCTTTCCATAAATATTTGCCTGTACTACTACTTTGCGATTCTTCAACAGAAACGCTGCCCCTGCTATCATAAGTAATTCTTTTAGGGCAATTATCAGAATAACCCATAATTTAATTATTCCATCTATGAAATAACAACCCAACACTGTAAGCAACATCAACTTATCGGCAAGGGGATCCATTAGCTTCCCCCATTTTGTGATCAGATTATAGCGCCTTGCAATATATCCATCCAGAGCATCCGTCAACCCGGCAATCAGGAAAACGGCAAAAGCCCATATTTTATTATAAGGCATCCCTTTGTTGAAATATAAAAAAGGATAGAGACCTACAAGTAAAAAGCGAACCAAAGTTAAAGCATTTGGTATGTTCACTTACATGCCTCCAGTCTGCATATCCCTTTTAACATATCTTCGATTTTTATGTCTGATAGATATAAGACATCTTTATCTGTGCTCCGGATTTCAGCTATCCAAGTTTTCTTGAATTTAATGGAATCCAACTCCTAACTATATTATACATTAAACATAATTATACATGCACTTTAATGCATGCTTCAATATAATTTATTAATATTCGACTAAAACAGGTGAAAACCTTCCATATTATTAAACTCCTATTCTTTTTAATTCTACATTGATTTACGCCCAACCCCGCAGTCTGACTGCCTCTGCTACCCGTTTGATAGCTATTGTATAAGCAGCATCCCGCATATACAGTTCTTTTTCTGTTGCAAGACTAAATACCCCATGGAATGCTTTTACCATTGTATGTTCTAATTTATTAAGGACTTCTTCTATATCCCAGAAATAATTCATATTGCATTGTACCTGTTCGAAATAACTGCATGTTACTCCGCCTGCATTGCATAAGAAGTCAGGAAGCAGGCTTATTCCACGTTCTTGAATTAAAGGATCACAATCCGGAGTGGTTGGACCGTTTGCTGCTTCACAAATTATTTTTACTTTGGAAGATATATTCTGAAACACAGCAGGAGTAATTTGGTTTTCAAGTGCAGCAGGTATTAAAATATCTACCTCTTGTTTTATCCAATCATCTCCAGGTAAAAGACTATATCCCAGATCCAAGGCCTTTTCCTTGTCTATGCTGCCGAAGGAATCTTTTATCCTGGCTAATTCCTCAATATCGCAACCTGTTTCTTTTTTGAATGTATAGGCCTTGCCTTCCGATGAATTCCAACAGGAAACCGCAATAACCCTGCCGCCTAATCTCGTGTACATACGGGCAGCATATTCTGCAACATTGCCAAAACCCTGTATGCTGGCTGTTGTGGATGATATGGGTATTCCTTTTTCTCGCAGAAACTCTCTTAATACGTAAATAACACCATAACCGGTAGCTTCTTTACGGCCTAAAGAACCACCCATACCTACAGGTTTTCCTGTGATCACTCCAGGATAACTGCCGCCTACGATTGTTTCATATTCGTCAAGCATCCACAGCATATGCTGAGAATTTGTCATTACATCAGGCGCAGGAACATCAATATTAGGCCCTAGTTGATTGTGTATCTGGCGAACGTAGCCTCTGCACAACCTTTCCTGTTCAGAAAGAGAGAGATTCCGAGGATCGCAGATTACACCACCTTTTCCTCCGCCAAGCGGAATATCTACTACTGCACATTTCCATGTCATCCACATAGACAAAGCCCTTACAGTATCTGCTGTTTCATGAGGGTGAAAACGTATACCGCCTTTGCTTGGTCCCCGCGCATCATTGTGCTTGATACGAAAGGCTTTGAAAACTTTAGTTGAACCATCATCCATTTTTACAGGAATAGTAAAATGTATTTCTTTCATTGGATAACGAAGCAACTCCCGAATGCCGCTATCCAATTCTAAACTTGCAGCTACCTTGTCAAACTGCTCCTGGGCAATTTTGAAAGGATTATAAGTCGTAACTGACATAAATAGCCCCCTTACTCACCAGAAACTTATAAAGTTGATATGCGTTCCTGAATATTAATATGAAAGATTATAACCTTCCAGTTTCATAAAGTCAATAAAATGTACATAAGTTCTCAATTTTTTGTCAGATTCATAATATTACCATACTTCTGAAATTTATCCAAAAGCAATTTATATTTATATTTGTAACAGAAACTTTTTTATAAAATATACGTCTCTTATATATGATATAATAAGTATCATAATTTAAAACCTGTGCTTCATGTCGAATCTCAAACAACTTTATCTTTAACTAAATCAAAAAACTTTCAGTATTGTACTAAATACTTAATAAGAAAGGAACATGTAAATTGGAATTATTGAGAGTTAATAACCTGACAAAAATTATTAAGAAAAAGAAAATCTTAGACAAGATATCTTTACATGTGAACTCCGGAGAGATTGTCGGATTTCTCGGGCCAAATGGTGCCGGAAAGACCACTACCATAAAACTGATAATGGGTTTGTTCCGCATTACTGAAGGGGAAATCAGCATTTGCGGCCATGACGTTGCCTCTGATTTTGAAAATGCTATGAAACATGTAGGCGGCATTGTGGAAAATCCGGATCTCTATAAGAGAATGACCGGAAGAGAAAACCTTGAGTATTTTGCCTCTATGCATGAGGGTGTTACAAAAGAAAGTATTGACGGGATTGTAGAACTTGTAAAAATGTCGGACCGAATTGACGATAAGGTCAAAACATATTCATTAGGCATGTGTCAGCGCATAGGTATAGCACAGGCTTTGTTGCACAATCCTAAGCTTCTGGTCCTGGATGAGCCTACTAATGGTTTAGATCCTATTGGAATCAAAGAATTAAGAGATATGCTGAAATATCTTTCAAAGGAAGTTGGGGTCGGTGTATTCATTTCAAGTCATCTTTTATCAGAGATGGAATTGATGTGTGACCGCATTTACATAATCGATAACGGCGTTATAATAGGAGAAAAGAGTATTCATCAGGAAGAAGAATCTGTTGATGATGTTATCTATCAATATACTTTTGTTACCAGTAATAATATGAAAACCCTGGAATATTTTAAAGAGCTTCAGGCAAACTGCGAAATTGCCAATGGCGGTGTCAATGTGATAATGAAGCGAGGCGAAATTCCGAATATTATTGCGAAACTTGTTCAGGAAAATATCCTGATATACGCAGTAAACCAGAAACACAGATCCCTTGAACAAGACTTCATATCAATGACTACCGGCAGTAAAACACAGATCAGATAGAATAAGCTATAGGAGATGATTTTATGAAAGGCTTTGTAAAGCAAATTAAGTATGAAATTAAAAATATAATAAAATCAAAATTTTTATTCATAATCAGTATTTTGCTGCTTGTAACAGCTGTTGTTTTACCCGTTTTTAACCTTATTTCAAGCAAAAAAGCACCCGACGGTATAGGGGATTACTATCCCATGCCTATAGTTGCCACAGCAAAAAGAGGAATAATAGAAAGACCGGTCTATCCTGGGATGGATAATGAAACCATAACCATAGACGGTATCACAATCGATTCAAGCAATCCTTTCTTCTGGAACTTAAGCTCCATTGTTAATGAAATGGAATATATTGAAAATGACAAGGACAGATTCGACAGCATAGAAGCATTGGATTTAACACTTTCGTTAATGGAAGCTGAGCTTCAATATTATTTAAAATTTGCCCAGGTAGTAACTGATTATACCGATTACCGGACTGAACTGGCCTGGCGAGGCATGCAAAGCGTATATGACAAATTTATATTCGAAAATATTAGTGTGCCTGAAGAAATTCTCCTGGAAAGTTTAAACTACAGGATGGGCATGGATCCTGAAATGCTGAAAAACAAATATTTGGAAATCAGTTCTGAAGAACAGCTGGCTGCTCTGGACAAAGCCGAGGAGGATCTGGCCGCCTTATTTAACATCCTTGAAAACAATGATTTTACTTCATATATAGAATTGCGAATTGAACAGGAAAAGAAAACTATAGAAGATCTGAAAGAACAGATTGCCATCCAGGAAGAGGAAATAATCAAGAACCCTTCCCAGGAAGATATCATAAACGATATGATTATGGAGCTTAAACGTCAGATCACCAACATAGAGGAAAATACAATACCTATTTTGCAACTGAGATTGGAAAGAAATATTATACCAGGAGAAAACACTTGGCAGAACCGAGCGATATCAGATATCGAAAACAACCGCCAATTTTTGTCCTATAATCAAATTGTCACCGAAGAAGAATTCAGGCAACAGCCCTGGCTCGTGCAACAGTATAAAACCTATACCAGATATGTAGAAGCTATGCAGGCTCAGATTGACGAGTATAAAAACGCTATTTTAATCGCTGAGCAATCTATAGAAGCTGACAAGCCGGATATGAAATACGTGCCTAAAGGCTCTAGATACAGAACGGTACAGTTTCTGAATTATTCCGTATTCATTACCTTATTTGCTGTCCTGATTGGCGGCTGGCTAATCGCCAGTGAATTCCAACAGGGAACCATTCGCCTTTTGATGATACGTCCTAAATCCAGAATAAAGATTCTGATGGCTAAGTTTATTTCCGCTATAGTCATATGTGTAATAATCTATATATCCGGCAGTTTGTTGAATGCAGTAACAAACGGAATATGTTTTGGTTTTTCCGATTTTGCCTTCCCCAATTATACGATTTCAGGAGAAATTAATTTCGTCTCCTACTACCTGCCGAAAATGCTGGCCTGCATAATTCCAATTATTTTTGGCTATTCTTTCGCTTTCCTGCTGTCTGTATTAATTAAAAATGCAGCAGTCGCCATTGCCATTCCCGTCGCAGGATTCATTGGCGGAAGCATTCTTATGGCCACATTATCTTATGGAGGTGCTGCACGCTGGATTGCGTACACACCCCTGCCTTATATGCAGCTGTCTTCGATTTTTATACAGGATTCCTTAATACAATACTATATAAGAAACGGTATGCCCATCAATCTAACCTATGGTATAATGCTAATGATAGTGTTGTCTGCAATATTTGTAATCCTGTCATCTGTTTTATTTGAAAAAAGAGATATACTGCATTGATATAGTAAAATATAAATATGAAGGGAAAATGCAATGGATACAAATAATCCTTTTTTCGACTCCTATAAAAAGAAAATGGAAGAGCAAAAAACAGATGATCATAAGACATCATCTTCAGAAACAGACAAGCAAACCGGCCTTCGATTCGAAGAAAGAAACGGCTTTGTTAAACCTGAAAGAACAGATACCAGACTGCCTGTAAAAACACCTGCAAAAAACAGGAAAATAATAGCTTATATTGCAGGTTCCATATTGCTGGTATGTGTTATAACAGGGATTTTCCTACTGTTAAATCGAGGAATTGAAATGATTCAGCTTGTAGGATGGACAGAGAGCGATGCACAGCTCTGGGCCAGAAATAATGGTGTTATGCTGCAAATCTCCAAAGAATATAACGACGAATATGAAGAGGGTGTTATATTCTCTCAAAATATACCCGAAGGCACCCGCATAAAAAAAGGAGATTTTGTAGCAGTAACAGTATCGTTAGGACATGATTTGTCTGTTACTCTGCCAATACCTGATTTTCTTTCCATGACAAAAGAAGAGATAGAAGCCTGGGCTGCCGAGAATTATATGACCAGAGTCCGTATAACAACGGAACACAGCGATACGATAGAAACAGGAAAAGTAATTCGTTTTGAAATCAATGATGACAGAGTGGTAAACGAAGTCAGAAGAGACAGCCCGATTTATGTAATTATTTCAAAAGGACCTGAAGAAACCAGCAAGGCCGCAGTCGAAATACCAAATTTCAAAATCATGTCCATCGCCGAAGCCTATGCTTTTGCTGATGAGAATGGCCTCGTGCTGACAATTGAAGAAGAATATGATGATTTTGCTCCTCAGGGATCGATTATTTCCCAAAGCATAAAAGCAGAGGAAAAAGTGCCGGAAGGTACTGAAATCAATTTGGTTGTGTCCAAGGGAAAAGTGATTCTTGTACCCGACTTTTCCAAGGTGTCCAAAGAAATGGCTGCCTCTGTTGCCGGAGAAAAAGGCATACTCATAACCATAAACGAAAGATACTCAGGTCAGCCGGCAGGACAGTTTATCTCTCAAAGCGTTAAACCTGATACTGTATACGAACAAGGCACCATAGTAGAACTATATTACTCCATTGACAATCGCATTGCCATTCCTTCATTTATAGGCCAAACCCGAGATGCCATTGAAAGCTGGGCAAAAGAACTGAATCAGCAGGGGGCTTCCATTTCAATAAAGGCAACCAGTACCAGAAGCAACCAACCGCCGGGAACCATCCTTACTCAAAGCAAAGCTAATACACTTATTAAAACAAATGCTTCAATTTCTATAACTGTATCAAGCGGCAGAGTAATATATGCTCCTGATTTTGTGGCACCGGCCGGTTCCGGTTATGACCTGGCAATGACCAGGGAAAAAGCATTGGCCATTTGTGAAGAACTGAATATAATTCCTATTTTTGTAGAGGAACATAAATCGGGCAGGCTGCCGGGAGAGATATGGTATCAGAGCATAGCTGCAGGCAAAGAAATGAACGAAGGCTCCACCATAACGTTGAAACATGCACCTGCAAATGTACAGTTAACTGTGCCGGATTTTACTAAAATGACACAGGAAGAGATTCTGGCGAAGAATTACCATAGAAGCTTTGATATACGATTTACTGAAGGCCCGGAGTATAAAGAAGGTTATGAGGGAAAAGTATACGAGCAGTCTTTGAAGGCCGGAACCAAAACAGCCTCAGGCAGTGTTATTACGCTGACCTTAGGGCCCAAGCAGATAAGTTCTGACCCAGGCAACGATCTCGGAGAATCCTAATACAACATAAATAATTACGAATCCTATATTATAAAAGATCGCCTTAAAGCAAAGGCGATCTTTTGTTTATAAAATAATAGTTTTTTTCTTATTGATATTATTGATAGTTCCTATTGTTCTT
>ERZ773359.5441-NODE-5441-length-12186-cov-5.515127_pt1 | contig 12186 bp, 10 predicted proteins | sample MGYA00374955_ERZ773359 | MGnify/ENA primary metagenome ERZ773359 (study PRJEB29098, sample SAMN04486028) | biogas fermenter metagenome | study: EMG produced TPA metagenomics assembly of the Biogas fermentation microbial communities from Germany - Plant 4 DNA1...
TACCGGCAACTGGATTCTCCTTTCCTGTATCAGCAGTTAATAGCTTCCGGGCCAAAGCAACTTCCTGTTCCCGCGTCGTAATCTGCCCGTCAAGGCGGGCAGCGCGCAATGCTTTTAAAACCAGATGAAAACGCGGACCGGGACGGAAACCGAGAGCTTCCAAGTCATGACCGTTAAGGGCTGTTTTTAGATGACGATAATTTTGCCAGTAATCCACTATATATTGCCGGAACTTTTGCTCATCGGCACAAACCAGGAGAAATAGAAGTGCTTCCGGATATTGGTGGCTAAATAATTCATCTAACCGGCTGGGTTGCAGCTTTTCCTCACCTTTGAGCTCATGCAGCAGCCAGTCAATATTCTCCAGGATTGCCAGCACTTTGCGGCTGCTTTCCCGTGGCAATCGCAGACGCCGGCAAAGATGTCTTGCCTCCTGAAAGGGCAAATCTTTCATTACTGCCGCCAAGTATAAGGCATCCGGCAACAACCGGGCATCAGGCAAGTGCTCCTGAGCCCAGGTCAAAACATCTGTGGTTTGATATAAACGCCTGTACATAGATTTACCAGCCCGCACACCGGGAAATAAAACACCGGCAATTCCCAGTTCAAACAGCCTGGCCAATATCAGGGCCGCCTTTTCTTCCTGAAAGATCAGGGCAAATTCTTCATACAGCCTTTCTTTTGTTACTTTTTCCAAAACACGTGTTTGGACGGCATTTTCCAAAAGCGATCTGGTGGTTTCATCAAATTGAAAACCAAAGCGCTGTTCAAAGCGAACTGCCCTTAACACCCGCAGGGGATCTTCTACAAAACTTAAATTATATAAAACACGAATAATTCCCTGTTCCAAATCTTTAAGTCCGCCAAAAAAATCGGTTAGGCGGCCAAAATGCGGGGCATTAAGAGAAAAAGCCAGCGTATTAATGGTAAAATCACGCCGGAATAAATCATTTCTTAAACTGCTCATTTCCACTTCCGGCAGGGCGGCAGGCCTGGCATAAAACTCCTGCCTTGCTGTAACTAAATCTATGACTTCACCGCTTTCCAAAGTCAGTGTGGCCGTCCCAAACTGCTCATGGGTGACAAGTTTGCCTCCCAGGTAGTTTTTTAGTTTTTGGGCAAAAGGAATGGCCAGGGGCTCCACCACCAGGTCTAAATCATGTGTAGGCCGTCCCAGCAAAAGATCCCGGACAAAACCGCCCACCACATATACCCGCACTTTTTCCCGGTCGGCTTTTTGCCCGATTAAATATAACTGTCCCTGTTTTTTCTCCGGCAAACGTTCTTTAAGCAGAGGCGTCAGATCATCAGCCGCCACAGGTCCCGTTTCAGCCACAGGCGCTTCATCTTTTTCCCAGGCCCGCAAAATATCAGTGCGTGTCACTATACCGATTACAGCCTCTTTTTCCACCACGGGGAGGCGTCCAATATCATGAGCAATTAGTAAATGACGAGCCTGGGCAATTGTCGTTTCAGGTGTAACTGTATACAGCTTTTTGCTCATGTAGCCTTTCACCGGCGCATGCCCCAAACCGTGGTGGACGGCTTTGTCCAAATCACGGCGCGAAATCAAGCCCACCAAGCGCCCCTCTTCCACCACGGGAAAACCGCCGTGACCGTACCGCAGCATCAGCTGATAAGCCTCATCAACAGTAGTCCCGGGTTGTACGGAGCGTACAGGACTTGACATAATTGCACGCACCGTAGGAGCTGCCGGCACCTGATCCTGCAGGGCTTTTTGCAATCTTTTCTGCACTTCAGCGACGCTTGTCCCAGACAAAACAGCAGAAGCGGCGCCACGGTGGCCTTTTCCGCCCAAAGGCGCTAAAAGTGACGCCAAATTAAGGCGCGGGGTACGGCTGCGGCCGCTTAGATAGATCTTTTTCGCCATGGCCACTACGGCAAAGAAAGCATCCACATCCTCAATTTCCAGTAGTTTTTGGGCCACGGCGCCCAGTCCGTCCACATATTCTTCATTTTCTAAAGCAGCTATTCCTATCTGCAGATCCTGAATCTCATGGTAGGCGGTGGCGGAAAGCAGCTGATCAAAAAGATTGCGCTGTTCCAAATTAAGGGGCCGGCGCAAAAAAGTTCCCAGGATGCGCGAATCAATGCCTGCCTGCCATAAATCATAGACAGCTTTTACATCCCTGGCGGTAGTAATATCAAAAGTTAAGCAGCCTGTATCCTCAAAAATGCCTAAAACAAAAAGAGTAGCCTCGAAAGCAGTAAGGGAAATACCTTCCCGGAAAATTCTTTCCACTAAAATTGTGGTAGTGGCACCTACTTGCTCCACCACTTCCAGCCGGGCCGGTAAATCATCGGAAGTTTTGGGGTGATGGTCATAAACAAATATTTCTTTAATTTTGTCCAGGTGCCTGTGGAATAAAGGCAGCCGCTTACGTTGCCTGGTATCGGTCACAATTAACCTGGTGCTGCCTTTTAAATCCACTTCCCGATGTGTTTTTATCTTTAAAACATCTTTATATAAAGAAACAAATTCCTGCACATTGGGGTTAAGGTTACCGGGATAGACAGCTTGTGCCTCCGGGTAAAGTTTCGCAGCGGCAACCATTGATGCCAAAGCATCAAAATCTGCGTTTTCATGTGTGGTAATTACCTGCACAGCATCCCCTCCCCCGGGCTTTCCCTTATACTATAACAGAAACAAGCCCTGCGCAAAATACTAATAAGCATTTTTAAAAACCGGAGGTCAAGCCCCTCCGGTTTGCCCAGATGTTTATAATTTCAATGCTTACCCATTATATTCCTGCCGTCCCTGAAAGTTTCATCTCCTGGCCGTGGCAAGTTTAAAAGCCTGGTTTTGCGTTTTGTGACGGCGCTGCTTTAATAAATCTAAAAATGCTTCCAGCCGGGTGATAAAACCGGCTTCCCCGGACTGTTCATCTAAAGAAACAGACAGGTAGGGGATGCCTTCCTGCCGGCTTACTATGGGTAAAATGCTTTGGGCCACAATTTCCGGTGTACAGGTAAAAGGCAAAATATGAATGACTCCGTCAAAGCCCCGGCGGGCAAAGCGCACCATATCACCCACAGATTCACGCCCGTGGCCGCCCACAAATTGTTTTATGTACTTGGCAGCAGCCTTTTTGGTGGCCAATCCTCCCGGCAGCCGCAGGGAACTTAAAATCAGGTGTTCTGTAATCCAGGACGACAGGTAAACTGACCGTTCCACCACCACTCCCATTTCCCCCAACAGTTTTTCTACCTGTAGATTGGCAAACGGTTCCAAAAGCATATAAACTTCGCCGATTAAACCGACACGCAGGGCGTCTTTATTTATCTTTTGCTTCACGCCGGCCAAAAGCTCCAAGCCTTTTTTGAGACCGGTTTTTACCTGTGCCGGGGTGCGGGCTGCCTGTAAAAAAGATAAGCCTGCTTCATATGCTTTACTGGTTGCCCCTTTTTCCAGCTCAAAGGCACGGCACTTTAGAACTTCTCCCTGCAGTTTATCCAGCGCTTTAATTTTGTACCAAGCTGTAATTGCTGCCTGCAAAATCTCTCCTGGGCGCTTATTACCGCACAATATTTTTAATTTATCCACCAGCTTACTCACTTGTCCCTGCGGCGGCTCCAACACAATCATTTGGAAATTAAATCCCAGATCCTGCAAAATTTCCCGTTGTACCTGGGCGTAATAGCCAAAACGGCAGGGCCCGGTACCACCGCCCATGACAATAGTGTCTGCCCCCAGCTCCAAGGCTTCAATAAAATTTCCCAAATTAATCTTTAGAGGCAAACAAGCAAATTCCGGTGCATGCAAAACCCCCAAATCAATTGTCTTTTTTGTTATGGGAGGCGGTGGTATCACTTCCAAGCCGAAATCCTGCAACAGCCCGGTTAATACTATTGACAAAGAACCTAAATGGGGAAAAGTTACTTTCATTTTGCCTCCCTCCAACGCAGCATATCCACAAAGGCTTCCAGGCGGGTAATAATCCCGGCCTCACCCGTATGTTCATCCAAAGTAAGCAGTAAAACCGGAATTTGCTGCTGCCGTTTATAAAACCTTTCTATTAATTCACAAATAAGTGAATCTGGTCCGCAGCCAAAGGAAACCACCAATACCAACCCGGCAATTTTATTTTCCTGCAGCCAGTAATTCCCCGCCCCTAATAACTTGTGACCAAAAGTCCAAAAACTTTCCTTGGGCAGAACTTTCGCCCCGGTGGCAATGGCTTCTTCCGGCAGCATTTCCGCTGTAAGCACCTCCACACCCAGGGCACGTAGTTTTTTTAAAATATTTAAACTCAAAAAATGATCATTGAGATTATAGGCATGCCCCAGCACAGCCACACGCATTTTACCGGCAGGCAAGGGCGCTTTTTTACCGTCCAAAATTTCCTGTGGCGTCAGGCCCTGTCGTAGCCTGGCTTCATAGCTCCTTTGGGCTTCTGTCGCCGCCTGCAGCGCACAGCGAAGCATCGCCGGCCTGCCGTCAAAACGGGCAGCCAGTTTTTTCAGTTCAGCCCAGGTTTTATCTTCCTCTTGCCCCCAATTGATTGCTGGTGCCAAAATTTCCGGCAGTTTTGGCAGGCAGCAACGGGCAATTTCCGGCAGTCCTAAAAACTTGGGACATAAATATTTTTTCCTTTCCACGGAAATAACACGCGGGATAAAGATATAATCTACAGCTTTGGCACATAAATTGGCCACATGGCCTAAAAATAATTTTACCGGCAAGCAAGCTTCTTCCACAGCGGCACGCACACCTTGATCGAGAATAGTTTTGGTCGTCTCATCAGACAAAACTACTTCTGCGCCCAGAGTTTGAAAGAAAGCTTTCCAGCCCGGGTAATAGTAGTAATAAAGCAGTGCACGCGGAATCCCTACTTTAGTACTCATCTTACACCTCCATTTTCACCTACTTTTGCGGCACTTTATCCTCATCAGTGGGCTGCAGCGCGGCTGGTCGCCGCTTCTCAAAGGGGAGTGGTTGCCGCAAAATTACACTAAAAAAACCTTGCAGATTAAAAGGAATCAGCGGCCATAGGTAAGGCACGCCAAAAGAATTATTGGTAATTAGACGCAAGAGAATCAAAACTATTCCCGCCACAAATCCCGGCAGTTTAAAAAGGCCGGTTACAAGCAGCATAAATAAATGCACCAGCCGGTTGGCCTGACTTAATTCCCAGCTGGAAGTGGCAAACATGCCCACAGCCACCATACCGCCGTAAAGCAGCACCTCCGGTGTAAAAATGCCCACATCAATGGCAATTTGGCCGATGAGCAGTGCGGCAATTAAACTTAATGCAGTAGTTAAAGGATCAGGTGTATGAATACCGGCGATGCGGATTAAATCAATACCGAAATGAATGAAAATAAATTGCACAAAAAGAGGAATTTTGCCTACTTTTTGCGGACCGATAAACTTTAATGCTTCCGGCAAGAATTCAGGCTGTAGGGACACCAAGAGATAAAGCGGTGCCAGAAAGACTGAAATAAGCACAGCGAAGAAACGAATCCAGCGCACATAAATTCCGGAAAGAATATTTTGCCTGTATTCTTCAGCATGCTGCAGGTGATGAAATAAAGTGGCCGGCAAAATCATCACCGCGGGAGAACTGTCAACCATAATCAGCACATGCCCCTCAAATAGATGTTGTGCCGCCACATCAGGACGTTCCGTATAGCGAACCAGGGGAAAGATATTCCACCTGTTCAAAGTAATAAACTCTTCCACTGATTTTTCCGCCATAGGCAACCCGTCCACATCAATCCGCTGTAAGCGACCACGAATATTGTCAACCAGTTTAGGATCGGCAATATCTTTAATATAAACAAGGGCTACATCTGTCTTGGAACGGCGTCCCAGACGTATGCCCTCCACACGCAGTCCCGGATCGCGCACACGACGCCGTGTTAAGGCGATATTAAACATCATTGTTTCCACAAAGCCGTCCCGGGAGCCTCGCGTCAGCCTTTCCGTATCAGGCTCTTCCGGACTGCGGGCCGGATAAGTCCTGGTATCAATGACAATTGCTTCCTTTTCTCCCTCCAAAAAAAGCGCCATTTGCCCCGACAAAACTTCATCAATAATGGCAGGGAGCTCTGTAAAAACTTCCAGTTCCATATAGGCAATTTTTTGCGTGGCAAGTTTTTGTATCGGGTGGGGGCAAAGCTCTGTGCGTGTAATTTGCGTCAGCTTTTGTAAAATAAGAGCCACGACTTCTCCTTCAGTCAAACCGTCAATATAAAAGAGAAAGCCTTTTTTCCCGCCTAAATCAAGATCTTTTGTTAAAACATCAATGCTCTCCCCTGCTCCCAACTTTTCTGTCAGGTATTTTCTGTTTTCAGATAGTTTGGAGCTAACTTTCAAGGAAGGATCAGATGTTTTCATTTCCCACACATCCTTTCAAGAAAGGCGCTTGTCCTGACCACCCCGCAAACTTAAGGGAGAATGAACAAAAACCCTCCGCAGTTGGAGGGCTAAACTAACGATCTTCCACTCTGAAAGCAATTTTTACATTTGCTTTATACTCAACAAGCTCGCCGTTGTTAACATTTGCGGTTAAATTTTTAATCTCCACCCCGGCGATATTGTCAATAGTTTTGGCAGCACCTCTCACTGCATTCTTCACCGCATCTTCCCAGCTTTCCCTAGAATCACCCACCAACTCAACCACTTTAATCACAGCCATAGCCTCACCTCCTCATTTTGCAAATAGTTTCCCCCAAAAGATAAAAAAATACACGATCCAAACCGGACCGTGTTTTTACCGGGTATTTTCTTCATTTAATTCTTTTTGTAATTTATGTAAAACATTGCGTTCTATGCGCGAAATTTGCATTTGTGATACACCGAAAATCTCTGCCACTTGTTTTTGTGTTTGCCGGCGGAAATAGCGGTAAAAAATAATTTGTCTTTCCCGCTCCGGCAAACTGCTTAAAGCTTCCCGCAGTGCCAGCCGGTCAATCACTGCATCTGTTTCCGCCGGCACGGCAAGCTGTACAGTCTGACTTTCTGCCTCCAGGGAAAGGGGCAGGCGGGAAGCATCCAGTGCCATTAAAACTTCTTCACGCTCTAACCGGCAGGCTGCCGCCAATTCTTTCAGTGTGGGCTGCCGCCCCAGGCGCTGCTCCAGTTCCTCCTGCACCTTTTTTACACGTCCGGCTTGCTGTTTGACGGCGCGACTGTATTTTACCGTCCCTTGCCCGCGTAAATACATTTTAATTTCCCCGGCAATGACCGGAACGGCATAAGTGGCAAAAGCAGTATTGCGGCCGGGATCAAAACCTTTTAAAGCTTTCAGAAGGCCAATACAGCCTACCTGAAACAAATCTTCGCTTTCCGCGTATTCACCACGGTAACGTTTAACGAGACTGTGCACAAGGGGTAAATGTTTGGTAAAAGCATCATCCATAGGCGCCATTACGCCTCCGCAGGCTCTTTTTTGCCGAAAATTTTTACCATTCTTACAGTTGTTCCTTTGCCGGGCTCTGAGATCACATCACATTCGTCCATAAAATTTTCCATAATGGTAAAGCCCATCCCTGTACGTTCCAGTTCAGGTTTGGAGGTATACAGCGGCATACGTGCCTGTTCCAGATCTTCGATCCCGACACCGTAATCAATCACTGTTACCTCCAACTTCCTCCCTTGCAAAGTGGCACTGACAACAATAGTACCGCTTTTATTTTCATAGCCATGGATAACGGCATTAGTTACAGCCTCGGAAACGGCAGTTTTAACATCGGAAATTTCATCCAGAGTGGGATCTGCCTGGGCAGCAAAGGCGGCCACCACAATGCGGGCAAAAGCTTCATTTTGCGATTTGCTGGGCAATTCTAATTTCATATAATTATCCATCTTTCTCCCCCCTATGCTCCTCTTAAGGCCTCTTCTTCACTGCGGCAAATAATAATTCTCTTTTGCAAGCCGGCCATTTCAAAAATCCTTTTCACTCTTGGGTTCAAACCACAAGCAAGGACCTTGCCGCCCTGTGCCGAGACCAGCTTGTAGCGGCCAAGTACCATGCCCAGGCCTGAACTGTCCATAAATTGTACCTTTTGGAAATCAAAGAGTAAATCGCGCACCCCTTCACGTTTCAACTTGGCATCAATTTTTGTGCGCAGTATTTCCGCCGCATGATGATCCAGTTCTCCCGCCATGCGCACAATGAGGGTACTGCCGACACGTACAAACTTTACCTCCACGGGCTCCTCTCCTTTGTCGATTAATTCCAGTTTTAGATTCTACCGCCGCCGGCTTAACTCCTGCCACAAAAAGTAATTTGCTCCTCCTGCCGGAGTTTTCCCGGGTATCAACGACATAATCCAAAAAACCGGCGCCTGCAAAAGGCGCCGGTTTTCCTAGCGTTTACCAAAACGCAGCCAAGCATTAACATAACGTTTAAAAAAGGTGATGAAATTAGCCCGCTCCACCTCTACGGCAGGCACTAAAGCTACACTGCCCAGCTCCTCACCGTCCTTACTTTTTACGAGCAGGCTGCCTACACTCTGTTCCGTGGAAAGCGGGGCCGGCAAACGTTCTGCCAGATTAATTTCTTCCGTTAAATCCTGCCCTGAACCTTTGGGCAGTAAGAGTGCCAAATCAGCAGCAGCCAAAATATCTACCTGCGTCAATTTGCCTTTATCAACTGCCACCTGACCCAGCACTTCACCTTTTTTCACAATGGGCACACTTTGAAAATTGGCAAAACCCCAGTCTAAAAGCTGACGCGCTTCAGCAAAGAGTGTGGGCCGGCCCGGAGCTTTCATAATTACTGCCAGCAAGCGTGTATCTCCCCGCTTGGCTGTGGCGGAAACACAATTACCGGCCTGATCTGTAAATCCGGTTTTTAAGCCGTCTGCTCCCTCATAGAAGCGGACTAAATTATTGGAGTTACTTAAATACACACCTTCTTCTTTTCTGATTTTGCCTTTTAAAAATTCTTCATCCATCCAGATGCTTAACCACTCATGTACTTTGGGGTAGCGCATTAATTCCAAAGACATAAGCGCAATATCGTAAGCCGTAGTATAGTGATTTTCATCATGCAAGCCGTGGGGATTGACAAAGTTGGTGTTTTTCATCCCCAGCGCTTTAGCTTTGGCATTCATTTGCTCCACAAAGGCTTCCGCCGAACCGGCCAGGTATTCTGCCATGGCCCAGGCCCCGTCATTGGCGGAGCCTACACCGATCCCAATCATTAAATCTTCAAAGGAAATCTGATCTCCGGGGGAGAGAAAAATCTGCGAGCCTCCATGTGCCGCTGCTTTTTCACTGACAGGAACCATATCCGTCAGTGTAACTTTTCCCGCTTCCAGTGCCTCCATAGCTAAAAGCATGGTCATAATCTTGGTGACACTGGCCGGGTACAGTTTTTCATGGGCATTATGTTCGTAAAGGACTTGTTTGCTGCCCACATCCATTAACAATTGGGCTTCGGATTGAAAGTCAAATTCTACTGCCTGCACAGGCATAACTGTGGCCAGCAGCAGAAAAACGACTAATAAACAGACAAATCGTTTTCTCATCATGGCAATTTCCTCCCAGCATATAGTAGCTCTTACTACTAGTTTCCGGCAGAAAGAAAAAAATATACCGGCCCTGGCCGGTATCCTGCTTTTTTACCTCAATTTAAACAATGCGTTCATAAATTAATGCCGGCGCCTGCGGCTTTTCTGCCGCTATGACAAAAGCTTGTGCCAAAAGCTCTGACGCCGCTTCTATTTTTTCTAAACTGCTACTGAATATTTCCGCCACACATTCGCCGGCCGCCACTGCAGCGCCTACTTTTTTATGCAGTAAAATGCCGGCGGTAAGATCAATGGGCTCATCTTTTTTTAAACGTCCCGCCCCCAGCAGGACGGCCGCCTGCCCAACTTTGCGGGCATCAAGGCGGTTTAGATACCCGGAAGTTTTAGCTTTTAATTCTTTGCTCTGCCGCGGCCGGCCCAGTAGGCTGTAATCATCAGTTACCGCCGGATCCCCGCCCTGTGCAGCCACAAAGCGGCGAAAATGCTCCAGTGCCAAACCTTCCGCTAAAATTGCTTGCAGTTTCATTTTCGCAGCAGCAGGATCACTTGCTTTGCCGGCCAAAAGCAGCATTTCCGCCCCCAATCTCAGGCACAATTCCTCCAAATCATGAGGTCCTCTGCCTTTAAGTGTTTCCATGGCTTCCACTACTTCCAGCTGGTTACCCACGGCAAAACCTAAAGGTTGGTCCATATTAGTTATCAGGGCAACAGTTTTTCTGCCCAGACTGTTGCCGATGGCCGTCATAATCTGTGCCAGTTCCTTCGCCCTTTTCCGGTCCTGCATAAAGGCACCGCTGCCTGTTTTTACATCTAAGACTATAGCCTGTGCCCCGGAGGCAATTTTTTTACTCATGACGGAGGAGGCAATGAGCGGAATACTTTCCACCGTGCCAGTCACGTCCCGCAGCGAATATAGTTTTTCGTCCGCCGGCGCCAGCTTGGGAGTCTGGCTGGTAAGGGCCACGCCGATTTCCTGCACTTGCCTTTGGAATACATCCTGGGGCAAGTCTGTACGGAAGCCGGGAATACAAGCCAGCTTATCAATGGTTCCCCCGGTATGCCCCAGGCCGCGGCCTGACATTTTGGCAATTTTTACGCCGGCAGCCGCTGCCAGCGGTAAAAGCACCAGTGTGGTTTTATCCCCCACACCACCTGTGGAATGTTTATCCACCACGGTACCTAACTCACTAAAGTCCAGGACTTGGCCGGATTTTACCAGCGCCTCCGTTAAAGCCACAGTCTCCTCGTGATTCATACCCTGGAGATAAACGGCCATTAAGAGAGCCGACACCTGATAGTCAGGAATCTCCTCCCGCATGTATGCAAACACAAAATCTTCTATCTCCTGCGCCGACAACTCCAGGCCGTCGCGTTTTTTTTCTATAATTGCCAGTGCGTTCATGAGCCTAATCCCAGCCTTGCCCGCAAACTTTCCCCTGCCGCCAGCGCTTCCACGCCAAATAAATCGGCTATTGTTTGTCCCACATCGGCAAAAGTTTCGCGCACACCTAAATTAACCGGTTGCACACCGGAGCCGTAAACTAAAAGCGGCACATATTCACGTGTATGATCTGTATGATGGTAGGTGGGATCACAACCATGATCAGCAACGATAAATAAAAGGTCCTTGGAGTTCATTTTTTCTAAAACCTGCGGCAGCTGCCTGTCCACTTTTTCTAAAGCCTGAGCATATCCTTCCGCGTTTCTGCGGTGTCCATAAACCATGTCGAAATCAACTAAATTCACAAAAATAAGACCACGCGGAAAATCATCCAAAGCTAAAATCAGTTCTTTCATGCCCTCATCGTTATCACCTGTCTTGATTGTAGCCGTGAGACCGCGCCCGGCAAAAATATCAGAAATCTTACCTATACCCAGCACCTCATGGCCGGCCCCTACCAGATGATCTAAAAGTGTAGGCTGCGGCGGCTCCAGCGAATAATCTTTCCGGTTGGCTGTCCGGACATACGCCCCCTCCTCTCCCACAAAGGGCCTGGCAATAACGCGGCCCACCGCATACTCGCCTGTCAAAAGCCGGCGTGCCGTTTCACACCATTGATAAAGAGTTTCCAGCGGCACTACTTCTTCATGGGCAGCAATTTGCCACACACTGTCAGCAGAAGTATAAACAATGGGAAAGCCTGTCCTTTGATGTTCTGGCCCCAATTCCCGGATAATTTCCGTGCCGGAAGCTTTCACATTACCTAAAACCGGACGCCCAATGGCTTTTGCAAAAGCTTCAATCAGCTCCGGGGGAAAACCGGAGGAGAAAACAGGAAATGGATTTTCCAAAATTATGCCTGTTAATTCCCAATGACCTGTTGTTGTATCTTTACCCCGGGAGCGTTCTGCCATCTTGCCGTAAGCAGCCAGGGGCTTTTGCGGACAAGGCACTCCTGCCACTTCCGTTAAACAGCCAATGCCAAAGGAACCTAAAAGAGGCAACTGTAAGCCACCCAAAGCTTTTGCCAGATTGCCCAAAGTATTGCTGCCTTCGTCACCATATAAGGAGGCATCGGGCAATTCCCCGACGCCTACACTGTCTAAAACAATTAAAATTACACGTTCAATCTGCATGAAATTTTCTCCCCTATTCTAAAATCAAGCCCGCGGGTGTGTCTTCTCATAGATATCCCTTAACTTGTGCTTTGTAACCTGGGTGTAGATTTGCGTGGTGGAGAT
>ERZ773359.5446-NODE-5446-length-12173-cov-5.174369_pt1 | contig 12173 bp, 11 predicted proteins | sample MGYA00374955_ERZ773359 | MGnify/ENA primary metagenome ERZ773359 (study PRJEB29098, sample SAMN04486028) | biogas fermenter metagenome | study: EMG produced TPA metagenomics assembly of the Biogas fermentation microbial communities from Germany - Plant 4 DNA1...
ATCGGCCGTCCGTTGTCTTCCATGGCTATAGGCCCATAGGATGGCTCACCGGTTGCCCGGTTGGAGTACAGGCCGCAGTGAATAATCTCCGCGGAAGCGACTTTACCGTGACGAGTAATGGAGTTGGCAATGTGATAGAAGGAGTGAATTGACTGAGGATCGTCCAAAAAAACGTGGTAGTTGCCAAAATCACCGTACTTTTTATCAATGTAGCAGCTACCCACTGTGACCATGCCGGCTCCGCCGATTGCTAAGCGCTCATAATAAGCTGCTGCATATGGCGTATGGTAAAAACCATCTTCCCGGTTGCCGACAGTGTCCAGATAGCCGGTAGCAGAAGCGATAATCCTATTACTAAAAAGGCAACCTGCTACCGAAATGGGTTCATACAGATGCGGGTACTTTTTAGTTGTCATAGTACGCGCTCCTTTCGGACATTATTTAATTCGAAAGCTATTAATTTTTCCCCCGCGCTTTATCAGCACCGGCATCTACCAGGATGGAGACACCTGTGATACTACGGGACTCATCGCTGGCAAAAAACAGAGCCGCATTAGCAATGTCCATAGGGTCTACAAGACGCTTGAGCAAGGTGCCGCCGGCAATTTCGTCAGCCACTTGATCGTTATAAGTCTGAACAAAGGTCGGTAGCATGGGTGTGGCGGTAGGACCTGGGTTGATACAGTTACAGCGTGCTTCAGGAGCCAGCTCAGCAGCCAGGCCGATGGCCAGGTTATTGTTAGCAGCTTTACAAGCTCCGTACAACCCCTGGGTCGCCCGGGGTCTTATGGCAGCAGTAGAGCCAATTAAAATCAGTGAACCGTGATTTTTCTTCAGCTCCAAAGCGGAATACTTAGCCATGAGCCAACTCGATTTGGTATTAACCGCCATTACTCTGTCAAATTCACTTTCGTCAAGTTCCCAGATCATCTTTGCCTTCTGCGGCACGCCTGCGCAGCAGAATACAACATCAATTTTGCCATAAGTCTCGATAGCAAAATCTACGGCACCTTTACAATACTCTGCCTTGGAGACGTCCGCAAAAACAAAAGCTGCCTCTCCGCCTTGAGCCTTAATTTCTTCGACTACCTTTTTACCGTTTTCTTCGTTAAAGTCGACAACCACGACTTTGGCTCCCTCTTGGGCAAAAAGGAGTGAGGCGGCGCGGCCCATACCGGAACCTGCGCCGGTGATCAATGCAACCTTGTTATCCAGTCTAGCCATAGTAACAGATCCTTTCCGTGATAATATAATACTGTTTTTTTAAAATAGTTTTGTCAGATCTTTGATTGTGGATAAATTTTCCAGATCCATAATAGCATCGTAAATTTTTCTAGCTCTGTTGGCGCTAATGGTCATTTGGCTCAAGGCCATAAACTTGTCTTTGATTTCCTTTGTAGTCATCGGGTTTTCAGGATCGCCCTTGCTGAATTTTGTCAGATGATTGAGCTCTCGGCCATCTTCAGTATGAATGGTAACTGAAGCGGCAAAGATATCCGGCAGGTATTGATCCATCTCGCCGGTGTGAACCATTTCGATCTTATTAATAAAGTTCCTGATTGCAGGATCTTGCAGTTTTTCATCCGTAAACTGGTTTACCGATACATCTCCGAAAAGTGCTGCACAAGTCGCTGTGTACGGCAAACTGAACTGAGCTGCCGCCGTATTAGGCGGGTTATACTTGATGGATTTCGGTTCCACAACAGCCCGGATGGCCATGTTGCAGACATCAATCACGATTTTTTCGATTTCATCCGCCTTTAGTTTATGATCAGTCATAATTTTTAAGATGGAGTCAATCGGGGAGTGATTATAACGACAGCAGGCATAGGGTTTGAAGGAAGCAATTTCTATGGGGTATTCGCTGTAGTCCAAATTTTCCAGCATACGCTCAGGAGTTGGATTATCAGTATACGAACGGAAAAATCCGTGTTTCCCTTCAAATACCCATTTTGGTCCGGTATACCCGACGGCTGCCAGACGGGCAGCGTAAATGGCGCTCATAGCAGCATTAGCCGGATTCAGGCGTTTGGTCAAAGAGCCGTCGGCGTAGCATTCCAGGTTACCGGAGGCAAAACCACCGGCAATGCCAAGAGCATTAGCGATTTTGGAGGCGTCCAGCTTTAAAAGCCAGGCCACAGCGGCAGTTGCCCCGAAAATCCCGCAGACAGCAGTCGGATGCCAGCCGCGCTCAAAGCAGTTGTCCGGCACGACACCGCGCCCTACTCTTGTCATCATATCGTAACCCCAAATAACGGACAAGAGAAAATCTTTTCCTTTAGCATTTACGGTCTCCGCCACCGCCATCGCGGCAGGTAAGATGACAACAGCCGGGTGACCTCCGGCATCATAACTGGCGTCGTCCATTTCCAGTCCATGACTGGCAGCACCGTTAATAAAGGCCGCATGACTTTCCGAGGCCTTTTGGCCGCAGAACACAGTACAATCATGATTGCCTGACTCTGACATAAAGACTTCTTTGATCATTTTCGTAGAGTCAAGATTGGCGCCGCCGATCCCACATCCTGCCCAGTCTACAATCACATTTTTGGTGTGTTCAAAAACCCTTTGCGGAATAGCCTCGATGTCCGCGTCCACATAAAATTGGGCAATTCTTTGGCTATAACTCAAATCTCCCATTATCATCTCCCCCTCACTTATGAAATTTCGAATTTCTTGACCTTTGTCTCCAGAACATATTCTTGTTTAAGTGGACCTAGAATTTCGGACGCCGGACTTGATAAATGAGCTTCACAAGCGGCCTCATCCTCCCAGGCATCAATCACCCATAAAACGTCTTCTTCAGCGATTGGAACCAAGTATTCATAAGTTATATTTCCGGGTTGTCGGCGATATTGGCCTGCCAAGTCATGTTCCCGGAGCTTGGCAATAAATTCATCACGCACATTTGGTTTCAGTTTATATTGAACATGAAGTAATATCATTATCTAATCTCTTTACTTCCTTTCTACAGATCTACAAAGAACTCTATTAAGGACCTCTTTTTTACTACATTCCTACCAGTGTTACTTTGAGCTTTTTTCCGGTGGAAGTTTCCCGAGCCTTTCCATTTCTTCCGCCACATCTTCCAACCCACATCTAATCCACGTTTCCCGAGTAGGCCAGCCTGTTTCCCTGTCCCATCCCCAGACATCATAGTATAGGTCCACCAGCTTGGCGAACTCTTCCGGAGCAACTGTCTGCCCCTCGCAGTCGGGATATTGAAGGGGCCTGTAAGCTTCAGGTTCTTCTTGGGCTCTGCAACGGTTTGAATCCCGCATCAGAATCGCTCGGAAAAGATTCTTAGAACGTTCACAAGCCAGATAGAGCTCTTCCTCCGTCATTTTAATGCCGGTCGCTGCCTCCAGCATCTGGCATTCCATATCCGGCCAGAATATCTGTGGACTCTGAAGGTCGCAGCAAGTTACGCATTCTTTCATTTCTGCTTTGATTTCGCCCATAAAAGCATTTTCAGCGACTTTACGGTTAAGGCAGGCCTTATGGGCGTCCATGGTTTCCTTCATATAGTCAAGCGTCCCGTGGACATGCGAGTTTGTCTGGGCATCACGCGTGTTGGTCATGAGCATAAGAGTAGCCGACAGATAGTAGCCCGGCGGTGGGCTGCCCTGGAAGCCGCGCCCTTGCCAATGAAAACAATGTCCCCATGATGATTCAAAACTGATGGGAATATCCAGTTGAAGTCCCGGAACAACATTGGAAATAATGCCCTTGTAAATCGTATCGCCGTACTTTTCCTTTCCTAGAGTACGAATAGCGCGGGCCATACCTTCAGCAAACAAATTGCCCCAGTATCCCTTGCGATAAACGATCATATCCAGCAGGTGCTTCATGAACTCTTCATTGCCCGGATCAATCTCCATACCAAGGTCCATATCTTCAAGAACTCCCGTTCGCTTACCCATCACCAACCAGGTCATGAGCCAGACGATAACATCCCATTTATCGATACCATACTGGGTGCATAGATCGTTGATGACATTTCCCCTGTCATAATCACCGTCCCAGAAATTCATGGTACTACCCGGGCGGCGCGTCATGAGCTCTTCCAGATATGGATCCGAGGTATCCGGGGGTGGAGGTACCTGGGCCCCCTGACCAAGACAAGCCTGGTTATGGTTTTTTTCCGTATGGAAAAACATACCCGGAAACATGCCACAGTCCTCTGTCATCTGAAAGGCATAAACGCCGATACATTTATGCACCTGATTGGTTACTTTACGCGGAAATGCGGACTTGGTATCCAATACAAACAAATTGCAACGCATGTTGCAGCCGTGGCTGCACGACACATTAGTTTTTTTGACCACACCGGGTTCCGTTTCAAAATTAATATGGGCTCTAAAAGCACAGCGATCCAGATGCTCAACAGGATTGGCTTTACGCTGGGGATTACCCATAGTTTTGCGCAACTTAAGCACCATGTCCACATCATAGGGTCGGACGTCGCCCGTCCCTTTGACTACGATCGCCTTTAAGTTTTTAGAACCCATCACTGCGCCAAAGCCTGCTTTGGCTGCAACGTTATCATTACTGGTATTAATGCTCGCATTGCGGCAAAGGTTTTCTCCGGCCGGACCGATTACAGCACTAACGGCCTCCTTACCATGGATCGCACTTAATTTTTCTTGACAATCATGGGTGAGTGTCCCCCAAAGATTTCTAGCATCATGGAAGGTAATTTCCCCGTCGTCTATCTTAACGTAGACGGGAATTTCTGCGCGACCGACTATAACAATTCCGTCAAATCCCGCAAACTTTAATTTGGCACCAAACCAACCGCCCATATTGCCCCAGCAAAACTGCTCGGGTAAATTATTGGGCGCCATGGCGCAGACCGAAGTCCGTCCGCCGGTTGGAATACCGGTAGCAGTGGTGGGACCCGTCATAAACATCAGCGGATTTTCGGGATCTAAAGCCTTCATGCCGGGCTTGGTGACATCCCAGTAGATTTTAGTTGCGATCGCACGGCCACCGATAAATTTCGGTGCGTAGTCGCTGGTCGGTATTATTTTTACTGATTGGTCGGTCAGGTCAATCCAAGCGATTTTTCCTACATAACCGTATTGCGGCAATTGAGTCTGTTCTGACATACGGCAATCCCTCCTTATACCTTTACAACGACGCCGGGAACAGGTGGTGAGTCATCACTCATGCCGATCGCAAGGCACTGACAGTACTCTATACAAGCCGGACCATTTTCCCTTCCGCGGCAGAGATCGCATTTAATCGCTTTTTTATTTCTGTTAAGTTGGATTCGTTTAGGTTCAAAGGGACAAGCTTTAACGCACCGGGCACAGCCGATGCACTCTTCTTCATTAACATAAACAATGTTTGTTTCGGGGTCGATCAACATGGCCTTATCCTTCAAAGGACAGGCATTATAACACGGATGATCCAGACACTGCTGGCAAGTATAAACCTTGTGCATAAGCTGGATGCTATCGTGTTCAAAAAAGATCCGGCGCGAACGCGAGCCGCTGACCCCTTCGTGAATTAAGCTGCAAACTATTTCACAAGCACCGCAACCGGCACATAAAGAAATGTCGGGATCCCATTGAATAATATGTCTCCCCAATTCTTCTGCCGGCCGTTCTTTAATTCCTTGTTTTTTTTCTTTCATGGCGGTATTCTCCTCCAGAAATTTCGCTTTCGCTAAAGGTGCCGCACAGCACCGGATAACTTGTCATTATCATCCCAAACCCATTCCCGGAGTAAAAACTTCCGGATCATGACCCGGAAGCACTTTCCGGGAGATAGCCAAAATCTTGTTCAGACTTTCCTGCATATCATCCAGAGCGGAGTCATCATACAGCAAAGCATTAAATCTAGGCGGGTTGTAGGTGAGGCTTTCTCTTAAGGTGACAAGATCCCCTGTACAAATTACTTTACCCATGTCCGTGTCGACAACAACGGACTGCATTCCCGGCGTATGACCGGGCGTCAGCACTACAGAGATGCCGTCAACAACCTGCACATCGCCGTCGAGCAGTTCGTACTTGTACTTCATAATATTTTCCATTTCATATCCCTTGTTGGGGTAGTTGGGATCACTTAAGCTCTCATACTCTTTTTTCTGGCACAGCAGCTTGGCCTTGGGAAAGAAATGATTGTTAGCCGCATGGTCCCAGTGCAAATGCGTAAATATCACATAGTCGATGTCTGCTGGGTCAACGCCGATCTTCTGAAGCGCGACGTCCAATTCCTGTTCCGGGGTCCTTTTGTAAGGGGCTGCTTTCTTTCCCTGGGGGCTTTCAGGATGGCTGCCCCCGGTATCCACAAGGATCTTGTGTTCACCTTCCAAATAATAGGCTATAAGGGGGAAGTCCTGAACTTCCGTGCCCTTGTAACCGTAAATCATATTTGCTTTCGGCCGAGTTATGTCTCCCAGATGAAGTGGTTTTATCTTATACAACGACATAGTATTCCTCCTCCGGAACTTAAGGTTTATCTGCTGCCTTCTTTATAAAGCTGTTCGATCTCCCTCCAGGCCTGCATACCCATGGTATTGAACAACTCACGGCTGTCCGGTGCGTGCGGGATAGCATCCCAGCTACAACCTTCGGCGAGAACTTTATCGAGGATTCTCCTCAAAAGCACACTGGCCGCAAAGGGTAAGACATCCGGGAATATCAGAATTTTATAACCTAATTGTTCCAGTTCTTTGGCCGTCAAACGCGGTGTTTTTCCGCCGATTACCTGGTTGGCCAACAGCGGTATTTGATGTCCGAAGATTTTACCGATCTTTTCGACCTCATCAACGGTCTGAGGGGCTTCGATAAAGAGAATATCAGCACCCGCCTCCATATACATTTTGCCGCGCTCAATAGCTTCATCAAGATCGTACACGGCTCGTGCATCTGTCCGGGCCATAATCAATGTATCTTCATAGAGTTTTTCCCTGCTGGCAGCCCGAATTTTCTGTACAAACTCCTCAGCAGGAACACAAGACTTACCGGCCAAATGTCCGCAGCGCTTAGGTGCAACCTGATCCTCAAACTGAATGCACGCTATGCCTGCAGCTTCCAATTCATGTACTGTCCGGATAACATTAAGTGCATTACCGTAGCCGGTATCCGCATCGCACATATAAGGAATATTCGCTTTGATCGTCAAGGCACGGGCAAGATCCACAACATCGGTCATGGTGGTCAAACCGATATCCGGCTCGCCGATTCTGCTGACGGCAACACCGGCACCGGACAGGTAGCCTAGCTTAAAGCCTGCTTGTTCAGTGACCCGAGCCGATATACCGTCGTAAATGCCCGGCGCCGTTATAATGCCAGGCTCGTTTAATAGTTTTCGCAGTTCTTTTCCTGGATTCTTTAGCATTTAAACGTCTCCTTTTTTACTTATCCATATATCCTTCCTTAATCAACAGCTCCTCGATGCCGCCGGCAGCTATAATATCGGCCATTGATTGCGAAAGTCCGCTTCCTTTGCGGGTTTCACCTGTCCTTAAGTTGGTGACCGTTCCTTCTAGCATATCGATTTCTGCAGTATCACCCTCCTCAAACATGGAGCTGACGCCGGGGCACTGCAGCGCAGGGAAACCATAGCTAATGGAGTTGCGATAAAACAACCCGTTGATACTATCAGCAACCAGACAGGCCAGTCCCAGTCTCTTAAGCAACACTGCACCCGGCCGACTGGAACCGGTACCAAAGTTCTTACCGGCGATTAAGATATCACCCTTTTCCACGAGCGAAGACCATCCCGGTCTGTTGTCGCTGAATACCAATTTGATCTGTTCTTCGGGAGAAACCCGGAAAGCACTGTGAGGAAAAATGAGATCAGTGTTGATTTCATCCCCAAAGACCCATACTCTACCTTTTATTTTCATAGTCAACCCCCCAAAAACTCTCTGGGATCGGTAATTTTTCCTGTCAAAGCGGAGGCGGCGGCAGTAGCCGGAGCGCAGAGTAATACTTCGCTGTCCACGTCTCCCATCCGCGCTTTAAAGTTTCTTGTGGTAGTCGAAAGGCAACGTTCCCCCGGACCTAGGAGCCCCATATGCCCGCCGTAGCAAGCACCGCAGGTGGCGTTAGTTACCACGGCACCCGCTTCAACCAGGGTTTCAAGATAACCCGCCTTGAGCGCTTCAAGATATACTTTTTGCGAGGCCGGAGTCACAATAAAACGAACGTTCTTAGCCACACGCTTTCCTTTGACAATTGATGCCACCAAAGCAATATCCTCCAGACGGCCGTTAGAGCAAGAGCCCACAAGAACTTGATGGATCTCAGTGCCTTCAACATCCGTAACCGGACAGCAATTCTTCGGTATATAGTGTGGCAAAGCAACATATGGGGTAAGTTTCCCCAAATCGATGTCTCGGACGTCATGATAGACGGCATCAGGATCGGGATCAACGGCGTCGATTGTCTGATCGCCGCGTTCTTTCAAAAAGTCGCGCAGCACATCATCACAAGGGAAAATTGCAAATTCGGCGTTAATTTCGGCACACATGGTAGCCACGCTCTGCCTCTGGGGAATGGTCATATTTCCTACGCCTTCGCCACCGAACTCCACATTCATATTGGTCGCGTCGCCGTAGACTCCGGCAATGTACAAAAATAAATCCTTGCCGGTCACGGCCTGGCTGGCAAATTTGCCATGCAATCTGTAAAGTATTGTCGGGCTTACCTGATACCAGGTCTCACCCTTGCACCAGACGTACATCATTTCGGCCGGCCCGAATCCACGAGCCGCTGCATTCATAGCACCGGCAGCACAGGTATGGGAGTCACCGGCGGCGATGAGTCTTCCTGGCGCCGCAAAACCTTCTTCTACAAGCAGCTGATGAATAACACCATGATTACCCACATCATAAAAATTTTTGATCCCATGCTTTTTGACAAAAGCTCTGGCCTTAACGGCCCCGTGGGCATCTTTCGCCGTGGGAGCCGGGACCGCATGGTCAAGAAGGACAACACACTTGTCGGGATCCGCAATCTTGTTTACCTTCTCAAAATCAATCTGCCCGGCAACCGTAAAGAACATATCGTGACACGCAGCCACGTCCACCTGGCACGTCAGGATGTCGCCCGCCCTTACGGCGGGCATTCCTGCGTGGCGCGCCAGGATCTTTTCCGACATCGTCATTCCCATTTCTTTTCATCTCCCAGCTTATTGAAACTATGCATGCTCAAATCACAAACGAAGTCGAATTCTTAGACCCTGCTTTAAAGAAATGGAAAACAATTATTTCAAGCATTCAAATAATTCATCTAAGTTTTCCAGCGTTTCAATTTTATCTACTAATTCGATAATGCGTTCAGCTTTAACTTTACCAATGGTATTGGCGGCGTTAGCGCGGAACTTGGTAAGAACTTCTTCCTTGGTAGCAGGATTCTCGGGGTCTCCCTTCGGATACTCTACTTCGCTAACATACTTGGTACCGTCTTCCATGGTTACTGTTACACGTGCAGGATATTTTTGAGGATAAACGGCCTCAAACTCAGGATTGATTTCCCAAGTAATTAGGTCGCATAAACGATGGATTTCCGGATCCTTAATCGCTTCCTCAGTAAATGAATCCGGGAGAACGCTGCCTCTAACCAAACCACAGGCAATTTCATAGAACAGCGAGAATTGAGCATTGACAATGTTTTTCGGATGACGCTTGATGTCCACGGGCCGACACAGCTTGGTGTCTGTAAACTTGTTACATTCAGCATGGATAGATTTAATTTTGGATACATCACAACCCTGATTGTGAATATCAATAGCGCAGTCGCAGAAGTTGTTGGTAAAGCGGCAGCAAGCATGCAACTTAATACTGTTATCTGCCATTTCCCATACCTTGCCAAAGTCCTTAATTAATTTGCTGGCATCGTAATCCCCGTTAGGATTCGGATTTTCCGGTGTACCCTTAAAGGAGAAGCAGACGAGGAATCCTTCCTTACCCTCGAATACTGTCGGTGGTGCATAATAACCGTTTTTACCCATATAAGCGGCAAGTACTCCGTCCATAGAGGCACGTCCGGCATGGAATCTCTTAGTCCATGCACCACAGGAGTTAAACTCACCCAAACCGGCTGAGGCACTGCCGGCTACACCGAGCGCATTGACCATCTGTTCTGCATTTAGACCCATTAATTTTGCGGCGCCGGCAGCTGAACCGAAAACACCACAAGTACCGGTGAGATGCCAACCAGCATAATAGGATGTACCGTTAAAGGCTTCTCCGGCACGTATTGTCACATCAGAACCAATAATGTAAGCTAAAAGAGCATCTTTTCCGCTCTTACCGTATTTTTCAGCCAAAGCCAAAACAGCCGGCAGAACCACTACAGAGGAGTGCTGAGTTCCCTCGCGATGATCGTCGTCGTAATCCTGACTGTGGCCTGTAGTTCCGTTAATTAGAGCCGCCAGCATCGGGTTTGTTTTCTGGTTTGTACCGATAACAGTACATTCGCCGTCGCTGTCAATATTGGCTACAGCTGCCCTGACTGACTTAGCGGAGTCTACCTGACTTCCTGAAAGGATACAGCCTAAGCAGTCCAACAAAAAGATTTTCGCGTTATCAATAGTTCTCTGGTCAATGTCTTCTAGTTTGAGTTTGGTGCTGATTTCAGCAATTTGCTGTGCAATCGGCTTCTCAATAAAGATTTCTTGTGTTTGTTTACTCATCTTGTTTCTGCCTCCCAATTATTTTTTATGGAATTAAAATTCCGTATCCCCAGAAGTAGATTTGTATAACGCTTATGAAAAAGTAAAAAATAGTACAATAGACCCTTTTAAAAAGCCCTTAAAACTATTATGATACTTTTATGTAAGCGTTTCCTCTCTCTTACATTCATACTACACTTATACGGAAAATATGTCAATTGTTTGTTTATTACGCCCATAAATTGATTGTTTATCACGCCTTCTAACAACATAATGAGAGTAAACGTTGACAAGAAAACCACTAGCTCCTATAATTACATTGTCATGCCCGTTATAATGGTATAACTATAATGTAGCTTGGTATTAAACAGCTGATAATTCAAAATAATTATAAAATTAAATAAATTAAAAAAATAATAAATAAAATAAAAAATGTAGTGATAATGAAAATGAAGATCAATATTTATGATGTAGCGCGCATCGCTAACGTATCAACAGCCACTGTTTCACGCGTACTCAATAATAAGTCTAATGTTTCACCAGAAACCAGGCATAAAGTTCAAGAGGCTATTAAGAAGCTTAATTACCGCCCTAGTGCTATAGCCAGAGGCCTGGTTTTGAAACATACTAAAACTGTTGGTATCCTCGCAACCGATATCACGTCTCCTAACTATGCAAGAACTGCCTGTGCCATGGAAAGAGAACTTTTTCATATTGGTTACAACGCAATTCTGTGCAATACCGGCGGCAGTATAGAAAATAATAAGGCTTATCTTCAAATGTTGGTCAACCAAGGTGTTTGTGGCATTATCTGTATCGGTTCCGTCTTTAAAAACACTCTTCAGGAAACACTGATGCTATCAGAATTTTCCCACATCCCCTTTGTGCTCAGTCACTGCCAAATTCCGGCGGATAATACCTATTCAGTTGTCATTAACGAAAAGCATGGTATACGTCTCTGTGTTGAGCACCTGTTGGAAAAAGGGCATCGGGATATTCTCTATGTAAAGGACGCCGACACTTATAGCGGTGAAAGAAAAAAATCCGCCTTTCGGGAAAACATGGCGCGGTTAGACCTGCCAATAAACGATAAAACCATATTTAACACCTACCGCAGCTTTGAGGGAGGAATTGCAGTCGTTAAAGACATTCTTGCCTCCGGTACCAAGTTCTCGGCCATTATCTTTGGGGACGATATTACTGCGGCCGGAGGGCTGTTTGCCTTGAAAAAGGCTGGATATAAAATACCTGAGGATGTTGCCATTATAGGTTACAATAACTCTCCGGCCTCTATATGCTGCGACCCTCAGCTAACCACTGTCGATAATAAAACAGATATTATGGGAAACCTTTCCGTCAAACTCCTTCAAACAGTATTGGAAAAAAAAGAGACTACCAGGTTGCTTACCGTCACTCCGGAATTGGTTATCCGGGAAAGCACCTAAACTTAATTTCATAAGAGTAACCAAATGTCGAAATATTAAAGATGATCTTGTCAATATTACTTGACACATTTTTCTCGAACAATTTGTGGTTTTTGC
>ERZ773359.5449-NODE-5449-length-12169-cov-5.404491_pt1 | contig 12169 bp, 10 predicted proteins | sample MGYA00374955_ERZ773359 | MGnify/ENA primary metagenome ERZ773359 (study PRJEB29098, sample SAMN04486028) | biogas fermenter metagenome | study: EMG produced TPA metagenomics assembly of the Biogas fermentation microbial communities from Germany - Plant 4 DNA1...
TCTTGGGGCCCGTATTATTGCTTTTGAAGATGTTTTAGGTTTGGGTGATTATGCCTTGATTATTAACGACAGCAATGTTATTCAAGATGTAGCTCATAATTCCTTGGCCATTGAACTCTTGGAGAGGGGAGTTAAAGTAATCGGGTCCCAGGTACTTACTACCAAGGGTGGTCTTATCGGTAAAGTTAGTGAATTTATGATCGATGAGGAAACAGGCAGGATTGCAGTATTTAATTTGGAGGATGAAGAGGGTAAAACCAGTCAATGTCCTTGTGATCAGGTGATAACTTATGGCCGGGATATTATTATGATCGAGGAGGGCAAACAGCCTGCTCAAGCGAGCAGCAAAGGTCGTAAACAGGATACTGCCGTAAGTTCCGCCGATAACAAAGAACGCCTGAGAAAAAAGATAGAAGAATTCGGAAAAAATGATAGCTTGCTTAAGTCCCAGGCTAATAGCAACGAGGGTAGCGAGGCTGGCGAGGGTAGCAAGGATACTGAGGGTATTGAGTTTTCTAAAGATTTTAACGTCTTTGAACAACGCCAGCTTCAGTTTTTGGTGGGGAAAGTTTTGGCCAAGGACGTTAAGCTGGAGACCGGCAGCACGCTAAAGGCAGGGGAGAGGATTTCCAAGGAATCCCTGGCAGGCGTTAAGTCGCGCCAGACTTTAATGCAGCTCACAGCCCATGTGATGAAATAGGGCAATGGGCCGAGAGCGGACACTCGTGGCATTTAGGTTTTCTTGACTGGCAAAGAGTTCGCCCATGGGCTATAAACCGGTGGTGGTAATCAATCCAACGGTTTTTTTCTATCAAGGCAGTTAAATCTTTTTCCACTTGGCTAGGGTTTGCGGAAGCAGATAGACCTAGCCTGTTTGCTACTCTCCGAACGTGGGTGTCCACAGGAAAAGCGGGAATGCCGAAAGCGTTGGCCAACACTACCCCGGCTGTTTTACGGCCCACCCCTGGCAATTGAACGAGCTTAGCCATTTCCGACGGGACAGAACCGTTATATTGCTCTGTAAGTATACGGCATGTTTCTATTATGTTCTTAGCCTTGGTCCGGAAAAGGCCAAGCATGCGGATATGTTTTTCCAGCTCTTCCGGGGACAGGTCCTTTATTCTTTGAGGGGTGGGATAATGACGGAAAAGCTCGGCCGTGACTTGATTGACTTTTTGATCTGTGGTTTGGGCACTTAGAATAGTGGCAATAAGTAGTTCAAAGGGATTGCGAAAGTTAAGGCCGCAGCCGGCGTCCGGGTAAACCTGGGCTAAAATATCAAGTATTTGGTTAACGCGTTCTTTTACTTTTTCCATGATTTTAATCTTCAGCATAGATGCTGCCGCCGATAAATTCTCTTAAGATAGAGGTAGAGGGTATTTTGTCGGTAGGCATGGGTTCAAAGAAAGAAAGAAGATTAAGCAGACGGGTGGCAGTATTGTAGTAGGGGCTTTGTTCCGGGATGCTTTGTAACAGCGGTTCAGCAAAGCTGCGCAGAGCGTTTAATTCATAAAGCAGGCTGGAATTAAGCATTACATCGGCTTCTTCCTGGAACTTGAAAACACTGGTATCTTCACCCCGTCTTACGCTGGCCCACTGTTTTAGAGTTCTTTCAGGCTCAAATCCCCGGAAACTGTTATCCCTGACCATGCGTCTAATAAGCCTGGCATCTGTAGTCGGAACCCGATTATAGGAATCGATATTTAAAAGGAAAAGAGCACTAATATATATTTTAAAACAGGTATGGCGATTTATGGTTTGCAGCAAATTAGGGTTTAGAGCATGGATACCTTCAACAACCAAAATATTATCGGGACTCAGTTGCAGACGGTAACCCTTTGGAGCCCTACGCCCTGTGATAAAATCAAAGATCGGAATTTCCACTTCCTGTCCCTTAACCAGTTTAGCCAGTTGTTCATTCAATAAGGGCAAATCCAATGCTTCCAGGGCATCAAAGTCCAGTTGGCCGGAAGCATCTCTGGGTGTATCTTCCCGATTGACAAAATAATTATCTAAAGACAGAGGCACGGGTTTAAGACCGTTGACCCGCAATTGGGTGGATAGACGTTGGGCGAAGGTAGTTTTGCCGGAGGAAGAAGGCCCGGAAATAAGAATTATTTTCATGGTTTTTTTTTCTTGCAGGATAAGATCGGCAATATGGGCAATCTTTTTATCATGGAGGGCTTCAGCCAAGGTAATCAGCTCGGTCCATTTTCCTTTTTTGATAAACGAGTTAATATCTTTTACCTGGCCCAAGTTCAGGTTTTCCAGCCAGCGATGTGTTTCATTGTATGTTGCCGCTAATTTCCCCGGGGCGACAAATTGAACGCTGTCATCCTTATCCCCGCTAAAATGGAGAATAAAACCGGGCGGAAAATAAATAAGATGGAATTCTTTAAGCATGGAGGTATGTTCAAAGGCTGGGTTAACCACAGAATAAACCTTATCTCCAAGCTTATATTGATAACAATTGTTATGACGGCCCTGGAATTCAAGCCTGCTGCCTGACTCTGCCCAGGACTTTAGTTGGGCTTCGATTTGATTTACTTCTCTGCTGGAAACAGCGGACCCTATTAATTCGCAGTACACGCCGTCCAAAATAGAGTAAGGGATAGCTAATTTTTCCTCGGGAAACAATTCTTCGATAACATGGATTAAGCCTAATTGTAACGTCTGTCTGTATTTACGGGTATAATCGTCCTTCATAAGACACCTCACATTTTTGATCTATGAAAGTATTATATAAGAATTACTGGAAAATGAGAAGGAAGGGAAACATGGGCCTTCGGCAGCTACATGCTAATTCATACTTCTGCTGTTTTTTTAATTAATATGCTATAATATGAAAATATAATTAATTAAGCCTAAAACTTGAGTTTTGTTAAGAAATAAGGAGGAAAACATGCAATTCATCAGTACCAGAGGTAATATTGAGCCGCAGAGTTCAGCCCAAGCTATCTCTTTGGGAATGGTTCCTGCGGGAGGGCTGTTTGTCCCTCAAGAGATACCGGTAGTTAACTGGCAGGAATTACAGGGTTTGGATTATCACGAACTGGCCTTGTTCATAATGCGGTTATTTTGTAATGATCTTCCCGCTTCGGCTTTGCAGCAGGCAGTTAAAGTTTATAGGGACGGTCATTTTGACAACTCGAACCCTGCTCCGGTAGTTAACATTGATGGCTGTGGTTTGTTGGAGTTGTGGCATGGGCCGACAGCAGCTTTTAAAGATATGGCTCTTCAGATACTGCCCTATTTATTGGCTGCCAGCGTTAAAGCTGTGGGCCTGGATGCTGAGGTTTTAATTCTCACGGCTACTTCCGGAGATACAGGAAAAGCGGCGTTAGAAGGTTTCAAGGATGCGCCGGGTACTAAAATAGTGGTTTTTTACCCTGATGGAGGCGTAAGTCCTGTTCAAGAACGGCAGATGATTACAACAGGAGGTTCCAATACCTATGTTTTGGCTGTATCAGGCAATTTCGATCAGTGCCAAACTGCTGTAAAAAGAGCTTTTTCTTCCCAAGATCTTAGGGAGAAATTATTTAATAATAAAAAAGTTTTTTCTTCGGCTAACTCTATAAACTGGGGAAGACTGTTACCTCAAATTGTGTATTATTTCTGGGCTTATCTCCAGACTGTAGAGCAAGGAAAGGTTGAGGCCGGATCCTCAATTAATGTAGTTGTACCTACCGGGAATTTCGGCAATATCCTGGCTGCCTTTTATGCTAAAAAAATGGGCCTCCCGATTCAAAAACTAATCTGTGCTTCTAACCGTAATAACGTCTTGTCTGATTTTTTCCAGACCGGAATATATAACAGTAATAGACCATTTTACCTTACAACTTCACCCTCGATGGATATTCTGATTTCCAGTAATTTTGAGAGGTTCTTGTTTGAAATGACGGAAAGGGATGCTGCCCGGATCAATAAATGGTTCAAGGCTTTGGGAACCGAGGGTAGTTATCAAGTTGAGGCTCCAATTCTTAAAGCCTGTCGCCAAAATATGTATGCGGACTGGGCATCTGAAGAAGATGTTAATCAAACTATAGCCCACTTTTTCCAAGAATACGGATATGTTCTTGATCCCCATACTGCTGTAGGGGTTAAGGTTTATCAGGATTATAAACAACAAAGCACTGATAATACCTATACCATAATAGCCTCAACGGCAAGCCCTTTTAAATTTGCCCAAAGTGTGTTAGAAGCAATTCAACCGGAACAAGGCGCTAAGCAGGATGCCTGGGGATCGCTAAATAAACTTAGTGACTTGACCGGTTGGCCAATTCCTCCAGGCCTAAGAAATTTACAGGATAAAGAAGCTCAGCCAGGGCGAAAATGTTTACCAACTGAAATTGAAAAATTCATTTTGGAGGAATTCTGCAAATAAATCCGGAACAGTAAAGGATAATTATCGTTTTAATTCAGAAGTCAAAATTGGTCAAAAAAGAGTAAAACGCAGCCAGCACTCAAGAAATCTCCGCTTCTGTAGAAGAATATACTGCTTCGATGTCTGTTATAGCTGATTCCAGTACTGAACTGGTGAGGCTCGCTCAAGATTTAAAGGAGGAGATCAGCAAGTTCATAATTGAAAGTTAGATTTAAATCAAAAAGACCTTGACATTTAAAAAACGTATGAAGTAGAATAGATAAATGGAAGGATGGGGAACCTTCCTTGGGGAAAAAGGTGGACGAAGTGGCGGGAACAGGCAGTGGTACGTACGCTGCCTGTTCTGCTTTTTCCGAAAGCCTAACAGATAATTACTAAGCTGATATTGATTAAAATATTTGTTAAGGCCTTTTTACCTAATTGCTTAAAAGGCCTATTATTATGGAAAACATATTCCGGCCGGGACGGCCGGATCCATCCTAAGGAATAATTAACATAGTTCTGCGAATAGTAATATTGCTATTCAATAAAACCTTAATTTAAAAAATCTTAATTTAACTTGGCATCTTGGAGAAGCAAATGGAGATTAAAGCACTGAATTTTAATTCCTGGGATGAGATAAAATCCAATATTAATTTACTGACAGATTCGGAAAAAAAAGACTTTAAACAATTAGCAACTTTAGAAAAAAGTTTTTCTAAACAGTTAAATAACGACCTGCAGTTTTTTAGTTTTAAAGGAAATCGTTATCATATTAGAATTTTAATAAGTGAAAACGCCTTCTATTATCATCCCAACAGTATTTTGGATGAAAACCTTGCCAACTGGAGAAATGACCAAAAACTGGCCAACACTTATGATCTTTTGTGTTTAGTAGGCTTTGAATTATTGGAAATAATTCAACGTCAAACCCACAGTTTGGAATTTTTTATGGATAAATTCGAAGCCGATATATTGGAAGATCCCAGAAAATCCCAGATAGCAGATATTATCAGACTGCGTGGCAACGCTCTAAAGATTAAGAAACAATTAAACAACTATAATCAAATATTTATCCGGTATAAGCGTAATACCCCTTTATGGGATGAATTAATCATTAATCTGCAGAGTAGCCTTGATGACGCCAGGAGTTTGGTTGAAGTCATCGAAAATATCAGAGAGGCTCACCAAGCTTCCATGGATAATAAAGTGAATGAAATTATGAAGTTCCTTACTATAATGGCGACAATCCTTCTGCCCATCAGTCTGCTGACTAGCTTTTTTGGTATGAACTTTGAAAATATGCCCTTGATTCATAATCACAATGGGATTTATATTTTATATGGGCTATGTTTGATTATTGTGTTGATTTCTATTTACCTGTTTAAACAAAAGGACTGGTTGTAAGCAATAAGTTTAAGGAGATGACATGAGCATGGGTCTGGAAATTGAGCGTAAATTTCTGGTTCACCATGAGTTACTGCCGCCCTTAAGCGCTGGGGAAAGGATAATTCAGGGATATTTATCAAAAAAACCAATGGTTAGGTTTAGAATTATAAATCATGACTTGATTATTACGGTTAAAGAGTATTTTTCCGTCGGTAGACGTTTTGAACTGGAAACACCGGCTAAAAAAGTAACGGAGGAAGAAATAGCGAAAATCCAAGAGCTGGCCATTAGCCCTCCTATTATCAAAGTCAGGCACAAAATCAAAGATGAATCGGGTTTGATCTGGGAGTTAGATATCTATGAAGGTCCCAACAAAGGGCTGATGACAGTAGATATCGAACTGCCCGCTGAAGATTATCCAATAAGATTTCCGGCCTGGGTAGATCATGAGCATGAAATTACCGAAGATGAACATTATAATAATTTAAACTTAAGCCGCAAACCATACTCCACCTGGACCTAAATTAGTATTTTTTTGTCCTACTGTGTATAATAACCAAAAGAATAATCGTTTTAAAGTTTTAATAGTTGGGAGGAATGATTTTGGCCAAGATCTTGCGTAAGAGGGAAGAAATCCCGCATGAGGATAAATGGAGATTGGAAGATATTTTCCCTTCAGATGAGGAATGGGAGAAAAGATTTAAAAAAACTGAACAACTTATTTCTTTAGCTGAAAAATATAAGGGCAACCTGGCTCAAAGTCCGGCTATGTTTGTAGAAGGAATGGAATGGGCCGACAAACTAAGCCTTAACTTAGAAGATTTATATACCTATGCAAAAATGCGCCGGGATGAAAACAATAAAATAAGTCTTTATCAGGGAATGACGGACAGAGCCAGCATGCTTTCCGTACAAGCCGGGAGCGCTTTGTCTTTTATTGTGCCGGAAATATTGGCTATCCCGGAGGAAAAATTAGCTCAAATGCGCCGGGATCCGAGACTGAACCTTTATGATCATTTTTTGGACAATATTTTACGTCAAAAAGAACACGTTCTTTCGCCTGAAGAGGAAAAGTTACTGGCTGAAGCAAGTGAACTTGCCGCCGCACCGAGCACGATTTTCAGTATGGCCAATGATGCCGACTTAAAAATCGGTTATATTAAAGATGAAGAAGGGCGGGAAGTTGAACTTACTAAAGGCAATTTTATTAAGTATATGGAGAGTAAAGAGCGGACGGTAAGAAAGGATGCTTTCACCACTTTGTACGCGGCTTATAATAAACAAATAAATACTTGGGGAGCAATGCTTAATGCCAGCGTCAAAGCCGATGTATTTTTTGCCAGAGCCAGGCGTTACCGTTCCTCTATTGAGGCCGCTTTAGATAATGATAACGTTCCGCTGACGGTTTATGATTCGCTCCTGGAATCTGTACATAGCTTTCTCCCGGAATTTCAGAGATATCTAAAGTTGCGGAAAAAAGTACTGGCCCTGGATGAACTCCATATGTACGATATTTATGTGCCCTTGCTGCCGGAAATGGATACCAATATACCATTTACCGAGGCTAAAGAGAAAGTAAAAGAAGGTCTTAAGCCTTTGGGTAGAGAATACCTAAGAGTTTTGGATGAAGCTTTTGCCAATCGCTGGATAGATGTATACGAAAATGAAGGTAAGACAAGTGGAGCTTATTCCTGGGGCACTTACAGCAGTCACCCCTATGTTTTGCTCAATCATCAAAATACCCTGGATTCCTTATTTACTTTAGCTCACGAGATGGGACATGCCCTGCATAGTTATTTCTCCAACAAGAACCAGCCCCATTTATATGCCGGCTATAAGATTTTTGTGGCTGAAGTTGCTTCTACTCTTAATGAGTCACTGGTTATGAGGCACTTAATCCATACTACGGACAATCCCAAGATGAAAGCTTATCTGCTTAACCACTACTTAGAGCAGTTCCGGGGAACGGTTTTTCGCCAAACAATGTTTGCGGAGTTTGAAAAGACCATTCACGCTGCAGTGGAAAGAAATGAGTCCTTGACTGCTGACAACCTTTCCCAAATATACAGGGAATTGAATTTAAAATATTTCGGCCCGGATGTTGTTGTCGATGAACAAATAAATATCGAATGGGCGAGGATACCTCATTTTTATAGTGCTTTCTATGTTTACAAGTATGCGACCGGTTTTTCGGCAGCCACCGCTTTAGCTCAGCAAATCCTGAATGAAGGACAGGCTTCTGTCAAAAGGTATTTGGAATTTTTGGCCAGCGGAGGTTCGGATTATCCGATTGTGTTGCTGAGGCGAGCAGGTGTAGATATGGAAAGGCCTGAGCCTGTAAGGGAAGCTCTTACTGTATTTTCCGATCTTCTAAACCAATTGGAAGATCTTATAAGCAAGGAAAATTTAATTGCTGACAATAACTGATTTAATTATGGACTTTAGCTATTGCTTTCTTGCTTAAATGTTGCCTTTAAAATTCTTAATATTTTTACAAAAATTGGGGGTAATTATTATGTCTGATGCATGCAGCAGTTGTTCTTCAGCTTCCAGTTGTTCCGGAAGTTGTTCTTCCGTTCCGGAGAAAACTAAGGCCCAAGAAGCCAGTAAAGTTAAAAAAGTAATCGCGGTAATGAGCGGCAAGGGTGGTGTGGGCAAATCTTCGGTTACAGCAATGCTGGCGGTTAACTTTAGGCGTCAGGGTTACCAGGTGGGTGTCTTGGATGCAGATATAACGGGACCCAGTATACCTAAAATTTTTGGTCGTAAAGATACTGCAGGTGCCAGTGAGATTGGCCTTTTGCCGGTTGAAACTAAAACCGGTATCAAGCTCATGTCTTTGAATTTGATGATACCTAATGAAGACGATCCTGTTATTTGGCGAGGGCCTGTAATTTCTCAGCTGGTTAGACAATACTGGACCGATGTAGTTTGGGGAGAATTGGACTATTTATTGATTGATTTGCCCCCGGGTACAGGAGATGTGCCAATTTCGGTATTCCAATCCATACCTGTTGACGGGGTGGTCATAGTCTCCAGCCCCCAACAGTTAGCTAACATGGTAGTCAGAAAAGCTATAAAAATGGCTAGGATGTTTAAAGCGAATTTCTACGGCTTGATAGAAAACATGGCCTATGTAGAGTGCCCGGACTGTAAGCATAAAATAGAGGTCTTTGGTAAGCCCAGGGGGAAGGAAGAAGCAGAGAACAACAATATCCCTTTCCTAGGAGAGTTGCCTCTTGATCCGGAGCTGGCCGGTTTGGCCGATGCCGGAAAAATCGAAGAGTATTATTCTCCGCGATTCGAGGCCATTAGTCAAAGCCTAAGTACTGGACAGGCGAAGCTGTAAATAATTCAAACCCCAACCTTTAAAAATACTTAATAACACATTTGATAAAATATCCTTATTAACATTTAAAAGTTTAGGCGAAACGGGGGTGGCTTAATGAGAGAGTACAATATAAGAGACATAGCTCTGGCTCCAAGCGGGCAACGTAAAATAGAGTGGGTCCGGCAGTTTATGCCTGTTTTGAATCGCTTGCATCAAGAATTTACAGCCCAAAAGCCTTTTGCCGGCAAAAGGGTGGTACTGTGCCTTCATCTGGAAGCTAAAACCGCTTATTTGGCCTTAACCTTACAAGCCGGAGGAGCAAAAGTGGCTGTCGTTGCCAGTAATCCGCTCTCTACCCAGGATGATGTGGTTGCTGCTTTGGTTGAAAACGGCATTAGTGCTTACGCCTGGCATAACGCTTCGGATGAAGAATATAAAATGCATATCAACCAAGCCCTGGATTTTAAGCCGGACTTAATCATTGATGACGGCGGGGACTTGGTTTCGACGCTCCATACTAGCCGGCGGGAACTTTTAGATAGGGTTCAAGGCGGAGCTGAGGAAACCACAACTGGAATTCTTCGTCTCAAAGCTATGGCCAAGGAAGGGAAACTATGTTTCCCAATGATGGCCGTTAATGACGCCCGCAGTAAATACCTTTTTGATAACCGTTATGGAACTGGCCAGTCGGTGTGGGATGCAATTTTGAGAACAACAAACCTAGTGGTGGCTGGTAAAACCGTTTGTATCATCGGCTATGGCTGGTGCGGGAAAGGGGTTGCTTTACGGGCCAAAGGGTTAGGAGCCAAAGTAGTGATTTGTGAAGTTGATCCTGTCAAAGCGAATGAAGCTTGGATGGACGGCCATGATGTTAAAAAGCTAAAGGAAGCGGCGCCATATGCTGATTATTTTATTACGGTTACCGGCAATAAGAATGTGATTCGTCGAGAACATATGCAATTAATGAAAAACGGAGCTATTCTAGCTAATGCCGGGCATTTTGATGTGGAAATATGCAAGCCCGATCTAGCTCAAATCAGTATTTCCCAAAAAACAGTCAAGCCCAATATCGAGGAATTTATCTTGCCGGACGGCAGGAAAATTTACTTATTGGCTGAAGGACGCTTGGTCAATTTGGCCGCAGGGGACGGTCATCCGGCTGAAGTTATGGATATGTCTTTTGCCTTGCAAGCATTGGTCTTAGATTATTTGCTAAAAAATAAGGAAATCGAAAATGGTGTGCATAATGTGCCGTCGGAAATAGATAACAAAGTAGCATTGATGAAGCTTAATTCCTTAGGGTTGGACATCGATAGCTTGACAGAAGAACAGGTCCGATATTTAGCAGCCTGGCAAGAATAATTAAAAATTAATTTCCTCAATTTCCGCTAATTAAGTCAGAAAAAGATTGTTAAGAAGGATTGAAATTAGTTTTGCTGTTTTCTTATCAGAATGTTTAGGCATGCTGATTTTGGATTGTCTGTTCAGCTTTTGAAATTAAAGAAATATTAGAATAAAATATAGATGAAACCAATATATTAAACTGTCTAATAAAACTGGTTCTTTGAAAATAAGAAAGTTTCTCACAGGCATGGGGCGTTATTCTAGTGCACAGAACGATTGTCGGAGGGCGGGCCTAAGAATCCGCTAAGGGCACACCGATGAAGTTCCTGGTGGTGGCTCGAGGACGCCCAGTCGCGGGCTGCTGCTGGGAGTTAAGGACTTAGGGGGATCTACAATGGCATGTAGGCGTTACCCTTTGTCCGTGGAGGCCCAGGTTCGTGGCTTAATTGAAATCAGGCTACGGCTTGGGGATGAACCTGCATTAGGAAGGGACTTAGTGCAGTGTAGCCTGCCTTGAGGTGGAGAAGTTGGGAAGGCGCGAAACGGTAAATAAATATCGGCAGGTATTTATTTACCGGCCGGAAATTCTTCTCTGCAAAAGAGGCTAGGACAATCGGGAGTGTGAAGGAAAACTTCTAGAGCGCTGTCAAAAAGGATTAAAGTGCGGACTAAGTGGCGATCAAGTTCCGAAAGTGGTGACACTTCGGGCTAGGAGTAAAGGGAAACCGCCTTTTTGGGAAACCAAAAGGATCCTAGCGGGAAAACCTACTTGACCTAAGCCGTAACGTTTACTTTTTGACTTCCCTAAACCTGTAGAAACTTTATTATTTTATGGTAAGAATAATAAGTTTTAAAGATCCTTAGGAAAGGATCTTTTTTATTTATTATTTACTGATTCATTTGACTCATCGTAGGTACTCTTGCCAACAAAGAGCGCTCCTTGTTCGATCTTTAGTTCCTTAGTATGAATATCTCCGTATAAACGGGCAGAGGGACTTAACTCCAGTAATTCATTTACTTTGACGTTGCCGCGGACTTCCCCGGCTATGCTGATATTTTGGGCTTCAATATCGGCCTTGAGTACCGCAGTGGGGCCAATGACCAGGGAACCTGTAACATGAACTGAGCCTTCTAACTTACCGTCTATCCTTGCATTGCCGGCAGCTATAAAAGAGCCTTTGATTTCGCTTTCTTCTGCTAAATAGGTAAGATTTGAGTTATTAGGGGTTTTGGTTACCGGCTTGACGTCATTTTCTTTTCTACCAAACATTTCTTACTGCTCCTTATTATTTGTTTTCTCTGATTCTGTGGAGTCTTGATTTTGCGGCTTGATTTTTAAAATATCAGCTATTTTTTTCTCCAAGGCAGCAATAGCTGACAGCTGCTTGTTAATCTCTTCAGTCTTTTCATTAAGACGGGCAATTTCAAGATTTTTCGCTTGTATTTCCGATTCAAGCTTATCGGCATAGGCCATTTTTTGGCGATATTCGTTGATGTAATGGGCTTGGTATCTGTTATGAATAAAAAGACTGGCTAAAAAGATCACAACTATAACCGAACCGAAAATAAGTATTCTTTTTAATTTATGAGAAAAATTAAATTGACGGGGTATTTGATTGTGTTCAGGCGGAATTATGATTATGGAATACTTGCGTTTCAAACTATCACTCCTGAAAGGCCCAATTATATTTCCAAACTAAAGCATATATGCCTTTGAGCGCCTTGTCAACAAGACTATAGAA
>ERZ773359.5451-NODE-5451-length-12167-cov-37.508339_pt1 | contig 12167 bp, 10 predicted proteins | sample MGYA00374955_ERZ773359 | MGnify/ENA primary metagenome ERZ773359 (study PRJEB29098, sample SAMN04486028) | biogas fermenter metagenome | study: EMG produced TPA metagenomics assembly of the Biogas fermentation microbial communities from Germany - Plant 4 DNA1...
CAATGATTATTATGGTCATGTTATGGGAGACGAATGTTTGCGTCAAATAGGCAGGAAAATCGCTGACTGCCTAAACCGGGCTGTAGATTTGGCAGCCCGCTATGGAGGAGAAGAGTTTGCCTGTATCTTGCCTGATACAGACCTTCGCGGTGCAGTGGATATAGCCGAAAGAATTCGGCAGGGGATTGAAGACCTGAAAATTGAACACAAAAGATCTACAGTTTCCAAATATGTCACTGCAAGCTTTGGTGTAACTACAGTTCAATACTCGCCGGAAATCTCTCCAGTGGAAATTGTAGCCATGGCTGACAAATTGCTGTACAAAGCCAAAGTTGCTGGCCGAAACAGGATCGAATATGCAGAATCAACTGAGCACGAGCAGGTTTGATTGCAAGATCAGTAGAGCAGTTCAGGTATAGCGACTGATATTTCGACAAAATGAGTAATTATCTGATAAAAACAAGACATCACAGCGTTTTTGGCTAGAAAAAAGGTCTTTGAACCAATATTGAGCTCTGTAAATGTGCCGCCGAAAATTAAAAGCGGTGTCCATCCAATCTGCGGCAGTTCGAAAACACTGTCTGCCCCAAAGATGAACACCTATTGCATCAGGTAATGGTAAGTTTTAGCTGAACAATTGAAATTTGTAGCTGTTTATAAGAGTGATGCCCTGAGAATGATTTGAAGACATGTTGAGTACTGCTGAACAATGATTAGAGAGGCCATTGGCGGCGGCCTCGGATGTATTCACAAGTTGCGGAGCAATTACGCCAGGGACGCACTTACTCCGCAACCAGTTGAGAGGACATTAGAAAGCTATCCATAGGACGAGATTAACATCCCAGATGGCAGCTACATTAACTGAAGGCAAAGATGAAAATCATCAGAATGAGGATCAGCGCAACCAAAATGGCAATAGAGGGAATTAAAACATTGTCCGAGCCACTGGTTATACAAACAGGTCCATTTGGCACGTTTGGGTCATCGATAGTAGTTATGGTTGATTGATCAATGCCTGTGATTTGTCCCGTTAAATTAGATTCAACAACGTCGATTTCGTAAAGCAGCACGCTGGCAGCATTAAGATTTTGCAGTACAGGTCCACCAGGATTGCCGTTGGTTATATTGGAATGTACAATATTTACATTATTTGTGCTGTCACCTCTTAAAATAATTGTACCATCTCCCAGCGAGTTAGAATTTAATATACTGTTGTTGATATTTACAGAGCCCAAAGTAGAAATGGTGCCTGAACCTTGGCCGCTGCGAACTGCATAGTTCACCGCTTCAAGATTGCAGCTGTCAATTATCAAATTCCCTGGGCCGTAAAAGTTTACTCCTCCGGCGGAATTGCTCAAGGTGCAATTTTGAATGAATGCATAACCTGAGACCGCTTTTAACTGTGCAAGGCTGTGCATGTCGGTGGCGGTACAGTTGATTATTGCAATATTTCTCATCCCGCCAGGAATACTTTGAACTGCTACAACTTCATTGAAAACACCTTTGAAAGTGCAGCCATTAATGGTCACATTGTGCGGATAGCAGTGACCGACTCTTGACGGAAGCAAATTAAAATCAATACAGTTGTTTAAGGTTCCTTCAGAAAAATCAAAAGTAAGACCTTGGATCAACAGAGTCTCAGGGCTCGCAAGATTTCCATTTCCATCAATGGTAATTGTGTTTGTAAATGTGACAGATGCTCCAGCCTGTGGCCTGATGACCACGTTTTTGCCCGGCAGCTGCAAGATATTGAGTGGATCTGAAACTATTCCTTCTGCAATTTCAACGACAAAATTCGTCCCTGTGGCAGGCCCGATTGCATCTACTGCCGCTTGTACAGATGCATAGGTGCCATCCAGCGTTCCATCTATTGTGACCGTTGCAGGGGGAGAGGCGGCAAAGGTGCAAATTGGAAGGAAACACAAACATGCAATCAGCATAATATAAATGATTTTTTCTATCATGATCAACCTCCAGCTCCACTAATTGGTTTGTTGATACTATATGCTGATTGAATCTGTGGTGTTCCATATTACTTGCTTACATTGTTAAAATTCATCTAGCCCTACAGGAAAAAGAAAGAGCCATCTGAAGTAGACAGAGTGGAGCTCTGACTCTCTCAGACTGCCGCGAAAAATGTGTTTCTGGTCAAAAAAACATGGGCATTTCCGGAGAGTACAGCTCGTCTTTCATCTAATTCAAGAATTTTCATTTTAAATCTCCGCTAGCACCATAAATAAATGAAAAAGTCATCAAAAGGTAGCGTAAGAAAGCTGTTTACCGCAGCACTTTTTTATGCAGGAAAAAGGCAACCATTCTAGAATGTTATTTTAAGATCATGTGAATTGCTGAGAAAAAGACACATAATAACATACACTTTTGGGGCACGATTTGGCAGGCAGTCACAAGGATGCCATCAGCCAAATATGTGAAAACAAAAGTATTTGAGCATATTGTTTCTTCCAAATCATTATGGTCATGTAATCGTCGGAGATCAGCAAGTTGTGTGTTATGGAAGAGAATAAGTTCAATATATACAGCAAGCTTCTCGAGTTTCTTTGCAGCCGATGCAGAACACGGTTTACAGGCATAAATGATCAATTGCAACTGACTAATTTTCTTATAATTGCACAGTGCCTATGAACCCGTTCAAGCAAGTATTTATGCAGCCATGGAAAATGCGGCAAGAATAGAGCTGCATCAAGGGCTACTGCTTGTGGAAAAGCAGAGAAAACTGAAGACGTTGAGGGGAAAAAAGAACTCAAAAAATGGGTGAAAATATGCAGCACAACAATCAAATGCCATCGATAATCATCTCGGCAACCCATAGCGGAGCAGGTAAAACCACAGTGACACGAGCGCTCCTTGCCGCTCTCAAGGCAAAAGGATTAACTGTACAGCCGTTTAAAATCGGACCAGATTTCATTGACCCCATGTACCATTCTGCCATTGTTGGCAGGCCATCAATAAATCTAGATTACTGGCTAATGGGAGAAGCAGGAATTGGCGATGTTTTCATGCGGTGGAGCAAAAATGCAGACGTTGCGGTAATTGAAGGGATGGGCGCTCTCTTTGACGGCGCAGGCGGCACAGGCGAGGGCAGCGCTGCCCATATCGCAGCCATCCTCGGCATACCTGTCGTTACCGTTATAGACGTCTACGGCATGACCCGCACAACTGCAGCCATCATGGATGGATTAACCTCCTTTGACCCTGCTGTTAAAATTTCTGGCTTCATTCTCAACCGCTGCGGGCATCCTGGGAGCCAAGTTCACAGGAATTTAATCAGGGATGCTGTGGGCGCAGAACGCTGGAGCCGTGTGCTGTCAGTTGTCAGCTACAGCCCAGCTCTTGAAGTTGCAGAACGCCACCTTGGGCTCGTTACCCCATACGAGAACCAAAAAAGCTATGACAGCAGTAGTTTAAGTGAAGTCGCAGCGCAGCTTGACGTAGATAAGATCTTCGGATGCTCCCTAAAACCAGATGCAAATCCGAAATGGCAAACTTCCAAATCCCAAGCTTCCCCAAGAGCGCGTCTTGCCATTGCCCGGGACGCAGCTTTCTGCTTTTATTACGAAGAGAACCTGGCCGCACTTGAGGGGGCTGGATTTGAAATTGTTGAGTTTTCCCCTGTCAATGGCGACCCGCTACCCCCTGATGCTGACGCTGCATATTTTGGCGGTGGTTATCCGGAAAATTTCGCCCGGGAACTTGCAGAGAACGTTAAGCTGGTAGCCCAGCTGCGCCGCGCTGCCGAGCTTGGAATGCCGATTTTCGGCGAGAGCGGCGGGATGATTTATCTTGGCCGTTCCCTGACCACTTTTGACGGCAGAACCTACTCCATGAGCGGTGTGCTGCCCATGGATTTCGTTATGGATCCGGCATATCTGCAGATTCGCTACACTGAACTTGCAACCCGCCGCAATTCGCTGTTGGGTCCTGCAGGGACCGTAATTCGCGGGCAAGAGTTCCATCAGTCCCGGATAAAAAGCTCCGAACTTTCACCGGATCTTTTCTCTGCAGAAACCAGCGACAGGCACAAGTACACTGACGGCTATCAGTACCGAAACGTCGTGGCAAGCTACGCACACCTTTATTTCAACGCTTGTGCTGCTTGCAGTTTTGTGGAGGCTGCACGGAATTTCCGCATCAGCCGCCCTTGAACTTCCTTTAGCGTGTGCTAAGCAACTACCCGCAAGAGCGGAATAATAGGGGAGAGTTAAAAATGAGAAACATCAATTCTCACCTTCATGAACAGGAGCTTTTAAGACAGACTGGACCCAGCATGCGCTTTAAGAACGAAACGAATTTCACACAGTGGCAGAAAGAAGCAAGAAAAAAGCTGATGGAACTATTGGGACTTCCGCTGCAGAAGGCTGACCCGCTTGTTTCCATCGAGTACGACATCGAATTTGAAGATTATACAGAAATAAGGTTCTTATTTCAAAGCGAACCAGACTATTTTGTTCCCTGTCATCTGCTTATTCCAAAAGGGATACAGCAGCCTATACCTCTGACCATCTGCTGCAGTGGGCACGGGAGCGGCATGCATATCCTGCTGGGGCGTATAAAAAGGGAAATAGACGCGGAAAAGCTGGCTGAGTGGCCGCAGAGAGCCATCGCACTGCGTGCAATCAAGGAGAAAAGAGCTGCCTTTGTTTTGGAGCCCCGAAATTTTGGTGAGAGCAGCCTGGAAGGCTTTGGAACCAGCTGTACGGAATCAGCCAAAATTGCTTTGCTCAATGGGAGAACAGCTCTAGGTGAGCGGGTTTGGGATGTCATGCGGGGAATTGATGTGATAGAAAAACACTTCCCGCAAATCGATCTGCAAGATCTGATGTGTACAGGCAATTCCGGCGGTGGAACAACCACTTATTATCTGGCCTGTTTGGACGAACGGGTAAAAATAGCTGCCCCGTCTTGTGCAGTCTGCAATTACGAGGATTCAATTGCTGCCATGCCTCACTGCATGTGCAATTATGTGCCGGGGATTAGGAAATACTTTGAAATGGGAGACCTTGCCGGCATGATTGCTCCCAGGCGGCTGATTGTAGCTGCGGGTTTGCACGACCGTATTTTCCCTATTTTCGGCGTGAAGAAAGCATTTGAAGATATCCAGCGAATGTACACAGCAGCCGGCTGCAAGTCCAATTGTTCTTTAGTGATTGGCGATAGCGGGCATTTCTATTATGCAGATTTGATCTGGGAGGCTACAAGGCCCGCTTTTTCAGAAAACAAATAGGACATTCCAGCTTCAGAACATCATGCCGAAAAGCTAATGAAGACTTTCCTTAAACGGACAGCGTCATAAGGTACACGCAACGGAGGGGGAATAGGAAGAGATGACGAAATATGAATGGCGAAAGCAGGAAAAAGACTTATATTTTCCCAAAATCAAACCAGAGCTAGTCAAAGTACCGCCGATGAAGTTTTTTCTGATCAGTGGGAGGGGGGATCCCAACAAAGAAGAGTTCGCTGAAAAGGTAGGCGTTTTGTATTCTCTGGCATACGCTGTGAGGATGATGCCTAAAACAGGCTATACCCCAGAAGGCTATTACGAATATACTGTCTACCCCCTAGAAGGCTTATGGGACCTTACAGAAGAGGGAAGGCAGGCTGAAACTTTGGATAAAGACGAATTGGTGTATACAATCATGATCAGGCAGCCTGACTTTGTGACGGCTGATGTAGTGGGGCGGGCATTTGAAAACGTCAGGAAGAAAAAGGACCATCCCCTTCTAGACGATGTTAAATTCGACACAATTGAGGACGGGCTGTCAGTTCAAATGATGCACATAGATCCTTTCGAAAATGAGCCTAGAACTTTTGAACAAATGAAGAAATTTATCGCTGAAAACAATTTGCAGCTGAGAACTCTGGTACATAGAGAGATTTACCTCTCAGACATCAGAAAAACGGAAAAGAGCAAACTTAAAACTGTACTGAGATATATGGTGAGTGAAAAATAGGCGTTAAGTGGCTGGTTTCAGGAGATAGAAAACATTTTTCAAAGCCGCCTGTGAACTCTGTAGGCGGGTTTTTATTTTCAGCACGCACAACTTGTTGTATCTATTAGGACTTATGGATAATCATCGCAGGGATCAGTTTTGGAGAAAGATTAGAGAAAAAGGATTTAAACGTGTAAAGGGTTAATATAATCCCTAGCCTAAAGTAAAGGGTGAGTTGGTGTGGCGAGACATTCAAAAGTTGAACCAGTTCTCAAGTGGGCTGGTGGGAAGCGGCAATTACTGCAGGAGATAAAAAAACACATACCTGAAAAATATTCTGTTTACTACGAGCCCTTCTTAGGTGGTGGTGCAGTATTGTTTGCTCTGCATCCGCAAAAAGCTGTGGTCAACGATATAAATGAAGAGTTAATCAATGTGTACGAAGTAATCTGCCGCTATGTTGAAGAGCTCATCGAGGACTTGAAGAAACATAAAAACGAAGCGGATTATTTTTATGCAATCAGGAATTTGGACAGAGACAAAGAAAAATACAATCAATTAAGCAAGATCGAGAAGGCCTCGCGGGTTATCTACCTCAACAAGACATGCTATAACGGCTTATTTAGGGTAAATCGGAGGGGAGAATTCAACACCCCTTTTGGCAGATATAAAAACGCCAACATTGTCAACGAAACAGCCTTAAGAGCTGTTAGCGAATACTTCAATAGTGCTGATATCACATTCACGTGCCGAGACTTCGAGGAGGCGGTAGAGGGGATTGGAAAAGACGATTTCGTCTACTTCGATCCACCTTATGATCCTGTTTCAGAGAGCGCCTACTTCACCGACTACGACAAGGGCGGATTTGACAGAAAGGAACAAATCAGGCTGAAAGAGCTGTGCGATAGCTTAAACAGCAGGGGAGTGAAATTCCTCCTTTCAAACTCTGCAACAGAGTTTATTTTGGACTTATATAAAGATTACAACATAACAATTGTCCAAGCCAACAGGGCAATTAACTCAAAAGCTGCCGGGCGAGGCAAAGTGGATGAGGTGCTGGTAAAGAATTACTAATAACGGGGAAGAAGTTGTTGGTAATTTTTCCCATATGCAAAAGCCTCCATATTAGGTTAAAATTAGCTTAACCAACAGCGTGGAGGTAATTCATATGTTGAGGCAGCTATGTATTTGCTCTTTAGTCTTCTTAGCTGTATCCACCAGCACTTTTGCAGGAGGAATGGTAGCCAATTTGTCAGTAGACCTGGATGGTCAGGTGGTCCTGGGCGATAACTACGATAACGCCATGACCATCGCGCCGAATCTAGCCCTTGTAATAGATCTTGTCTTTTCCCGTACAGCTAATTCAGATGTAGGGCTGGGTGTGGAATATCAGAAGGAAAGGCCATGGTTTGGCGAGCAGACAATCCAATTTACCCCTATCTACGGGTTCATCAACCACTACGGCAGCTCCAGGACCCGTGGTCCACAGCCATACCTCACAGGCCGCCTCGGTTATAACTATTTCTCCGGACCCAACAGCGAAAGTACATTCATTAAATCCCAAGGCGGTTTGTACTACAAGTTGGGTCTCGGCCTCAACTTTCAAAATAAATTTCGGATCGAAGCAAATTATTCCTCTTCTCAAGGTCAGGAAAAGACGCCTTTGGTAACTTTGGATTATACTTATAACAGGACTTCGATTTGCTTTGGGGTGGTATTTTAATAGTTCGCATTTGATGGGTTTAATGGGGGCGTGAGAGAAACAGATGCTGTGTCTGCTGTGTCTGCTGTGTCTGCGTCTATTGACGCTTTTGCAGCTTATGTAGTATAATGTGGAAAAACAGAGAAAAACGATGATGAGGACAGTATCTGTGACAGGACGGCCCAGCGAGTTGGGGATGGTGTGAGCCCAGCGCGTCTCCACAAGGGAAGATCACCTCGGAGTGCCGCACTGAACTTACAGTAAGTGCGGACGGTTGTCGCCGTTATCGACTTAAGAGGGTTCATTCGAGCCAAAAAGGGTGGTACCGCGAGGAATCATACCCCGTCCCTTTGCTTTGGGATGGGGTTTTTTATATATTTAGAAATAGAAAAGGAGTATGGGTGAAAAATGGCTGATTACGGCAAGACACTTAATCTACCAAAAACCAACTTTCCCATGCGGGCAAATCTTCCTCAGAGAGAGCCTGAAATCCAAAAGTTTTGGCAGGAGCAGGGAATTTATGAAAAAGCCCAATCCAGGGCGAAAGAAAGAAATGCTCCCAGCTTCATTTTACACGACGGGCCTCCATATGCAAACGGACACATTCACATTGGCCACGCCCTGAACAAGGTACTTAAGGATATCATAGTCAGGTACAAGACCATGCGGGGCTATTATACCCCGTTTGTCCCCGGCTGGGACACCCACGGCCTGCCAACTGAACTGCAGGCTATCAAAACGTTAGGCGTCAACAGACACGAAGTACCTCCCCTGGAATTCAGGCGGAGCTGCCGAGATTTCGCGCTGAAATTCGTGGAAATTCAGAAAGAGGAATTTAAGCGGCTGGGCTGCTGGGGCGACTGGGAGAACCCCTACCTGACCCTGGCGCCTGAGTACGAGGCCAGACAGGTCGAGGTTTTCGGCACCATGGCCCAAAAAGGCTACATCTACAAGGGAAAGAAACCAGTCTACTGGTGTTCCCACTGTGAAACAGCACTGGCAGAGGCAGAAATAGACTATGACAACCACACCTCACCTTCAATTTACGTGAAGTTTCCAGTGGTGGATTCTCTGGACAAATTTCCCCAAAGTGACATCCCCACTTTTGTTGTAATCTGGACCACAACTCCCTGGACCCTGCCGGCAAACCTGGCCATCTGCCTGCATCCAGACTTCACTTATGCATTGGTAGAGGCAAAAAGCGGAGGGGAGTGGGAGCGCTACATCTTGGCCCAAGACCTCCTGGAACATGTGGCTAAGGAAATGGAACTGGACGATCTGAAAGAAATCACCACCTTCCGAGGCAGCGATCTGGAAGGAGTCCGCACTAGCCATCCGTTTCTGCCGAGGGAATCGCTTGTTATTTTAGGGGAACATGTGACCCTTGAGGCAGGCACAGGCTGCGTTCACACTGCACCTGGCCACGGCCAGGAAGACTATGAAGTTGGCCTCCGCTATGACCTTCCTGTTTTGGCACCAGTAAACGAGCACGGCGTGCTCACTGAAGAGGCAGGACCGTATGCCGGTTTGGATTTGGAAACTGCAAACAAGCAGATTATTGCAGATCTGACAGAAAAGGGGCTCTTGAAAGCGACTAAGCCTTTGGATCACCAATATCCCCACTGCTGGCGCTGTAAAGAACCTGTGATCTTCCGGGCTACCTCCCAATGGTTCGCTTCAGTTGACGGCTTCCGCAAAGAAGCGCTGGCAGCAATCAAAAATGTACAGTGGATTCCAAGCTGGGGCCAGGAACGGATCTACAGCATGGTTTCAGAACGCAGAGACTGGTGCATCAGCAGACAGCGGATTTGGGGAGTGCCAATCCCCATCTTCTACTGCGAAGAGTGCGGCCAGGAGCTGATCACAGAGGAAAGCATTGCTGCTGTTGTAGAGCTCTTCCGCAAAGAGGGCTCAGACGGCTGGTACGCCCATCCGGCCTCTGAAATCCTTCCTCAAGGCACCAAATGCTCCAACTGCGGCGGTACCCGGTTCCGCAAAGAGTCCGATATTATGGACGTCTGGTTTGACTCCGGCTCAAGCCACACAGCAGTGCTGGATCCCAGGCCGGAGCTAAGGTATCCTGCTGATTTATATCTTGAGGGAAGCGACCAGCACCGCGGCTGGTTCCAATCCTCCCTGCTCACAGCTGTAGCCACCCGGGGCACTGCTCCCTATAAAGCTGTCCTCACCCACGGGTACACAGTTGACGCAGAAGGGAAAAAGATGTCCAAGTCCCTGGGCAATGTGGTGGCGCCAGAAAAAGTGATCAAACAGTATGGTGCAGACATCCTGCGCCTTTGGGTGGCATCTGCAGATTACAAGAACGATGTCCGGATCTCAGACGGCATTCTCAAGCAGATGTCTGAAGTGTACAGGCGGATTCGCAATACCTGCCGGTTTATGCTGGGCAATTTAGAGGATTTTGATCCCAAAACAGACTCTGTGGCCTACGAAGAGCTTTTGGAGCTTGACAAGTGGGCGCTCCTGAAACTGCACCAGCTAATAGACAAAGTCACCCAAGCTTATGACAGCTACGACTTTCACCTGCTCTTCCACGCGATCCACAATTTCTGTGCTGTGGAGATGAGCGCTTTCTACCTGGATGTGGTCAAAGACCGCCTCTACGTCGAAGCTCCAGCCAGCACAACGCGGCGTGCAGTGCAGACTGTCATCTACCAAGCCCTGCAGGCTTTGGTGAGATTGATGGCGCCAGTTTTGGCTCATACAGCAGAAGAAGTGTGGCAGCACCTGCCGGAGAGCTGCAGAGAGGTGGAGAGCATCCACATGGCCAGCTGGCCGCAGGTGGAAGAGCGGTATCTGGATCAAGGGCTGGAGCAGCGCTTCCGCAGCATGCTGAAGCTGCGGGACGAGATCGCCAGGGCTTTAGAGAGGGCCCGGGCTCAAAAGCTCATCGGCAGCTCCTTGGAGGCAGCAGTGGAAATTTACGGGCCTGAATCTGCCCTCGCCCAGATCGCTCGAGATTTCCCCCCAAATTACATGATGGATCTGGCCATTGTTTCAAAGCTTGACTGGAAAATCGGAGAAGCTCCTGAAGCAGGAGATCTGATCATGGAAGCAGAATCCCTGGATGACGTGACGGTTGTGGTCAACAGGGCACCAGGGTACAAATGCGAGCGGTGCTGGAAATACACGCCTCAACAAGAGCTTTGCCAGCGCTGCCAGAAGGTGTTGGAAGCTTTATGAGACGATTTGCAGTTGTAAGCAGCTGGCAGGGAAAAGGAATCGAGCTCCCGCAGCGAAAAACCCGGGCCAGCGCAGGCTACGATTTCAGAGCAGCAGAAAACGTAATTCTTCATCCCGGTGTGGTAACCCTGGTCCCCACCGGGATCAAGGCCTACATGAACCAAAACGAAGTGCTGCAGCTTTTCATCCGCAGCAGCCTGGCCATCCGGCAGATCATCTTGGCCAACGGCACCGGCATTATCGATGCAGATTATGCAGACAATCCAGATAACGAAGGCCACATTTTCGTTGCCCTCTTAAACCTCGGCCCTGAGCCTGTGCAGATTGAAAAGGGGCAGCGCATTGCCCAGGGCATCTTCTTGAACTACCTGTGCACTGACACAGACCAGGCAGAAGGAGAGCGCAAGGGAGGCTTCGGCAGCACCGGAGTGTAAGGGGATAGCCTCCCCGGTTTTAAATTTCAGAATTTTTTAAAGGAGTGAAAGAGGTGGAAAAGTTTCTTTTCCGAAGCTCCGACGGAGAGGAAAAAGCCTTGCTCAGCCTTGCCAAAGGGAAGAAAAGACCCCTTTTAGTGGGACTGCACACCTGGAGCGCAGATCTAGACAATCAGCGGGACAATTTCGGCCCGCCTGCTCGCGACAGAGATTGGTCTCTGCTATTGCCGAGCTTCCGGGGGCCAAATTTGGCAAGCAACCCCAGAGCCAGAGAAGCTTGCGCTTCACCTTTGGCCATCGGAGACATCCTTGCCTGTGTAGATGCATTCTGCGAGCGTTACCCGGAAAAAGTGGACGAGAAGCGGATCTATCTGTTAGGAGGCAGCGGCGGGGGACACATGGCCCTTTGCACTTTGGCTGCAGCGCCTCAGAGGTGGGCGATGGTCAGCAGCTGGTGTCCCATTACAGACCTTGCGGCCTGGTATCATGAAAATCCCCATTATGCTCCTCACATTGCTGCCTGCTGTGGAGGGGAACCCGGCGCAAGCCCGGAAGTGGACAGGGAATACTACCTGCGCTCGCCCATCAATTTGGTGGATAAGCTGGTAGCCGGCCGGGTCTACATCAACCACGGCAGATACGACCGTTCTGTGCCCTACACCCACAGCCTCAGGCTTTACAACGCCCTCTGCCAAAAAGGAGGAGAGACGCAGTTTCTCAACATCTTCCCAGGCGGCCACGAGCTTAGAATAGAAGAAGCTTTCGCGCAGCTGGAAGCTGAAGCAGAAGGAAAAGAACTAACGTCTTAAAATAGCGAGGAGGTTATACAATACCATGAAGTTGATTGTTCTCGGCGCAGGATCTAGAGGCGATGTGTAC
>ERZ773359.5455-NODE-5455-length-12160-cov-4.619744_pt1 | contig 12160 bp, 11 predicted proteins | sample MGYA00374955_ERZ773359 | MGnify/ENA primary metagenome ERZ773359 (study PRJEB29098, sample SAMN04486028) | biogas fermenter metagenome | study: EMG produced TPA metagenomics assembly of the Biogas fermentation microbial communities from Germany - Plant 4 DNA1...
ACTTTATTATTTACATCAACGCCCACAACCTTGTGACCGTTGGTCGCAAACATCGCCGCCGTTGGAAGACCAATATAGCCGAGTCCGATAATACAAATTTTCATATCAGTTTACACTCCTATGTCGCTATATCCATATAAACAATCTGTCCATACAGAAATAACCTTGTACAGAATTATCATAATTATTTGAAAAATCCAATACTTTCATACTTTTTGGAAAATAATCACTTAATAAGTGTATCACCATCTTCATACAAGGTCAATAAACCTGAGCCGCCCTGTCTGGAACAGTGTCCGAAACTTATTCTTTTCAAATTAAAGGGCTTTTAGTATAATCATTTGGCAGGGTACTGACTAAAGAAAACCGGAGGGCCGAAAATGGCTGAAAAAATAGACATTCATGGAGTCATGATAGACAATGTAACTATGGATGAGGCACTTAGCCGTGTTTTAAAAATGCTTGACGGCAAGACTCCCAACAAAATATACACCCCTAATTCAGAAATAATCATGCAGGCTTGCCGGGACAAGTCCCTTATGGACATCCTGAACAGTGCGGAACTTACTATCCCGGACGGAGCAGGCGTGATCCTTGCATCAAAAATATTGGGTCGCCCCCTTAAACAAAAGGTATCAGGGATTGACCTTGTAAGAAAAATATTTGAGAGTACCAAAAACCGCGCAATAAGCTTTTTCATTTTAGGAGGAAAACCCGGAGTTCCTGAAAAAGCTTCAATAAACATTTTTTCTGAATTCCCCAAAGCAAAGATTGCAGGGTTCCACCACGGTTATTTCAAGGATTCGGAAGTCCCGGATATAATCAACAAAATAAATGAATCAAAAGCAGAAATTCTCCTGGTGGGGCTGGGCGCTCCCAAACAGGAGAAATGGATATACAATTATGCCGATAAACTTAATTCTAAAGTAATAATGGGCATTGGCGGCTCCATTGATGTGTTTGCCGGAACCGCATCCTTAGCGCCTGAATTTATCAGAAAAGCGGGCTTTGAATGGCTGTACAGGCTTGTCCGCCAGCCTTCCAGATATAAAAGAATGATGGATTTGCCCCGGTTTATGATTCTTACTCTGAAAACAAGGTATTTCAAGAAAAAGGTTCATTGAGATTTCAGTACCCGGGCGGTTTCAACTGCCAACCCATAAACAATATCCATGGTCACCGGTTTTCCGGGTTCCATACCATTTACAATACTGGCAGGAAGTACTTTCCGCCCTTTAAGTGTCTCAAGGGCTTTACCTTTTTCCCAGGTTTCTGACATAACCGTCAGAATAATCTCACCTGCTTTTTCCCCTGTAAGGATATCTTTTGTTTCAAATGCCTCCAGTGACCTTTCTGTCTTCATTGTATACATTTCTGGAGCCATCTTCAGTATAGTGTTTTTAACTAAGACCGAAAAGACTTCTTCAGTAACTTGCATATCCAACTTGAAGTCGTTTTCGTATCCGCCTGAAATAAGCCCATATTCAGCCAATACAGATATATATGGGTAAGCAGGATGATCTGTAAGCTTTTCCTCAGTTTCGGGTATCATAATGCTCTCTGAGAAATCTTCAAGGTAAATTCCGCCTCTGCTCAAAAAGCGTCTCAGTTTCTTAAAATCATTATCTGAAAAATTCAGCATTTCCGCAGGGTCAATATCATTGAGAAAACTGTAGGTGGCAATAAGGCCTGCTGCTTCCCCGACAGTTATGCGGGTCGGAATGCTTCCTGCGCTTGTTGAGGCAAGTGAAGTAAAGGATGCCTTGGCGCCGGTCATAAACACATTGTCAAGATTTGAAGGGATTACAGAACCCAAAGGAATGGAATATACATTTGGCTTTGCGACAATATACTCTATATTCCTGTTCACAAATTTACCTGCGTCAACAGCCTCGGAACAAAGGGCAATCTTGTCTTTGAAGTCCCTGTTTTCCAATATATCTTTAACTGTCAGGAGATATCTTCCTTCAAAATGCCTGTACTCGGGAATAAAGAAGTTTTCGGAGCCTTCCTTGTATGTACAGTCTTTAAATGCGATTACAAGGTTTTTAAGGTAAGATGTAAGCATTATGGCTTCGTCTTCAGCTTCCATCCTGGCATTTTTGAGATCATTCTCATCACTTATGTCCACTCCATAGACCTGAAGCCCAGTAATGACAAGTTCGCTTTCATTCAGGATAATAAACGAAGGTGAAAGAATCTTGGTTCTGGGGTTTTCATTTTGATAGGATAATAGAGCCATCTGGAACTCATCAATAAAATCGGTTGTTTTCTGGCTTTTTTTCAATGCCTGGGTGTCCACCCCGGAAATACTGAAGTTGAATTCGACAGGTGCGTAAAACCCCGGAAGGCCTACATCTTCAGAGCCACTTATATACGGGGTATTGCATTTGATAAGAAGTTCACCATCCCAGGTGGCATCAATAAAATTCCTTGCCCTGTAAGTACGGCTTCCGTCTTTCTGCTGCACTTCAATTGCCCGCACACGCCTGTTTTCCACAATAACATCAGTAATATGGCTGTCATATATGACATCCAGACTTTCCTCTTTTTCAATTAATTTCTTTATCTGGGTCTCATAATCCTTACTGCTGAATCCAAGGCTGAATTTTCCGAAGAGCTCTTCATATATGCCTCTGTTGAGGTCTACTTTTTTATTCTTGATTATCCCTCTTTCGGGATTCATTTTTGAGATCATTCCGGACTTTATATAACTGCCCAGATGTGATTCCCGGGTTATGAGAAGTGTTTTTAAACCAGTTCTGGCACTTGCCAGCGCGGAAGCTATCCCCTCCGGTTCGGAGCCTACTACAATAACAGCGTATTCATCCTCACCAAAATCGAGGTCCTTTCTGTTGGTTTTAAGGAACCTTTCAAAGGATGTACCTGTAATTATCGGGCGTACTCCGAACCATAATGTCAGGAAAACCAATATTGAAACAATAATATTCTTAATTACCCGTTCACTCTTCATGTTTAAAACCCTTCACAACTCCAAGAATAAAACTTCCGTCTATATATCTTATCGTATAAATATTGAAAAATAAAAAGGGTATAACATCTGAAACATATTATTAATGTTCCAGAGATATACCCTGCATGCCTGTAATCTGTAATTCATTCTTTACTTTTTTCTGTTAAGTATTATTTTATAGTATATGCTCCTCTTATCAACATGAAAGCATTTGTCTTTATCCTGAGCCCTCGTCCGTCGGATCTCGAGGATATCAGAAGATGCTGAAGCGGAATATTGTCCCCGTCATTAAGATCTTTTCCAGCAGTTGCGTCAGCCAAAACTCCGTAGGTTCCCTTTATTGCCGTTGCCGAACCGCTTCTTAAAAGGACTTCACTTCCGCCTGCCACAACAACCGTCTGCCCGGCTTTTGCCTCAACAACGACATAACCGCTTTCAAGAGCATTTACCCTGTTTTTCAGAGTGTCTATCTCCTGCAATGCACTCACAACAAATGCTGTAAGATCTCCCACATCAATCTGAAGCTGTTCAATGGTCTTTGAATTCACAGAGGTTGAACCCGAGGAACCCGAGCCTGAGATTTGCTTGCTTAACTCCGATATCTTCTGATCCACATAGCTTTTGGTTACAAGCGGATCCGAATCACTGCCGGGCTCACCTGCAGCCGAAGCAAACAAGGTAATACAGCTTAACACGACGCAAAATACTACTGCCAATTTGCCTTTTCTTTTGAATCTCATTTTCTTCCTCCTTAGTAACTCATTACAGAAAGTTTTTCACTGTACGTATGTAACGTTCAGGCCAAAACTTGTCTGTAATGCATCATCAACGCGCTTCATAATGTATTCGTCCAAATGTCCCGCCTTTTCGCGCAGCCTTCTTTTATCGATGGTACGAATCTGTTCAAGAAGCACTATTGACTTTTTACTCAATCCGTACTTTTCACCTTTAATTTCAATATGTGTTGGAAGGCGGGCTTTGTCCAGTTGTGATGTAATGGCTGATACGATTATGGTCGGGCTGAACCTGTTGCCTATATCATTCTGGATGACAAGGACCGGCCTTACCCCTCCCTGCTCTGAACCAACCACAGGGCTTAAGTCAGCGTAAAAGATGTCTCCTCTTTTTACATGCAAAGCAATCACTCCTGTAAAAAGTATTGACCACCAAATATACTGACCCCTGTTAAAATTGCCCTTTCTTATATTATAGGAAAGTTGTCAAAAGAGCGTCAAATTAAGATTAGATTACGCATGCATCAATATTGTTACACATTTCCTGATTTCGTATACATTTCTGTAATGATTAAATCAGATAATTCAGGACATTGACAATTTTATTGTCCCTGAAATAAACACGGGGTATGCGTTTACCAATAATGCATACAGTCTCATATGGGATTGTCCCCATAAGTCCTGCAATCTCATCGGCAGTAATCTCATTTTCGCCCTGTCGGCCTAAAATTACAACTTCATCCCCAACTGAAACTTCCCCCTCAACATCGGTTATGTCAATCATGCACTGATCCATGCAGATTGAACCGACCACCGGGGCATACTGGCCGTTGACAAGCATACGGCTTTTCCCGGTAAGTAGTCTTGAAAAACCGTCGGCATATCCTATGGGAACAGTTGCAAGTTTTGTGGGCCTCTTTGAAATAAACTTTCTGCCGTAGCTTACTGCCGTATCCTTCTCTATCCATTTGACCATGGTGATTTTCGCCTTAAGGGTCATGGCTGGTTTAAGGTCAATGACACTTCTGTCCACTTCGTCGGAAGGATAAATGCCATAAAGAATTATTCCGGGCCTGACCATTTCAAGAGTGTATTCAGGGTACTGGAGTATTGCCGCACTGTTCGATACATGACGAATGGGAATTAGTATACCTATACGATTGAGTTCATTGATTATACTTTCAAAAAGTTCCATCTGATAACGGGTATATGCTCTGTCTTTTTCATCCGCAGTGGCAAAATGAGTAAATATCCCTTCTACAACAATCCCAGGCAGCTTCTGGATTTCGGTTACTTCCTTGACCGCGCTGTAACCGGGCAAAAAGCCTACCCTGGACATACCCGTGTCAATTTTAATATGTACATGGATTCTTTTACCCATGCTTATGGCAGCATCTGAAAGCATTGTTGCCATTTCAGTGCTGAATACAGTCTGGGTTATGCTATATTCTATAAGTTCATCCGCCCTTTGGGGGCTTGTATGGCTTAGTACCAGAATAGGGACACTGATGCCTATCTTTCGAAGCTGTATTGCCTCGTCCAGCATGGAAACCGCAAGACGCGTAGCCCCATTTTCTATCATTGTATTTACTGTTTCCAAAACTCCGTGGCCGTAAGCGTCGGCTTTGACAACCGCCATTATTTCAGTACGCTTGCCCACAAGCCTTCTTATCTCCCTGACATTATGGGCGATATTGTCAAGATTTATTTCAGCCCATGCTCTTGTAAATTTATACTCCAAGGTATCACCCCGTTTACTGCTACTAATTTTGTGCCTTTACGATAATTTTCCTCCAAATCTTCAAGTCATGCAAATTTTTTTATATGCCTCCGGAATATTATCTGCTATATCGGATGCAATAACACCTGCTCTTCCTTTTTTGATGCTTGCCAGATCTCCTGCAAGTCCATGCAGATACACTCCTGCGCAAGCGGCCTCACAGGGTTCAAGTCCCTGCCCCAGGAAAGACAGAATTATTCCGGCAAGGGTATCCCCTGACCCTGCTGTTGCCATGCCGTCATTTCCTGTGGAATTAATATAAATTCGACCGTCGTTTGAAGCTATTACGGTTCTGGCTCCCTTCAGGACCACAGTTAAGCCATATTCATCCGCAAACTTCCTGGCAATGGAAATCCTGTCCTGCTGAACCTGTGCGGTGTTAAGTCCCGTCAGCCTTGCCATTTCCGCCGGATGCGGAGTAATAATGGCTTCTCCGCGTATATCGTCCAACAGGGATTTGTCCATGGCCATGATATTTAAAGCATCAGCGTCAAATACTACGGGTTGTTCACAATTGTCCACTACAGCTTTTATGAGTCTATGGGTATCCTGATTGCATTTCAGGCCGGGACCTACAAGTACTGCATCCACATCCCGGATAAGTTCTCTCACCAGATTATCATCATCAATGAAAATATGACCTTCTTTATCTGGCATGGCTGACAGGACCGCTTCGGGAATAAGAGCAGAAACAGTATGAATGCAGCTATCGGGAACAGCCATCCTGACAAGGCCACTACCGGTTCTGTAAGCTGAAATCGCACATAGATACGCAGCTCCCGTCATACCTCTTGATCCAGCAATAGCCAAAACTCTGCCAAAAGTGCCCTTATGAGCGTCATGTGGTCTTCCCGGAATCAATGGAAGTATGTCTTCTTTTTCCAGAAGCTCAGGTGTATCATATTCCGCGGCAAGGTCATAGGGAATTCCTATATCGGCTACGGTCAGCTCTCCCATGTATTGGGCACCGGGATATTGCACCATTCCAATCTTGGGCATAAAAAAAGTAACTGTCGCATCTGCCCTGACGCATTTGCCCCTTACTCTGCCCGTAAGTCCGTCCACTCCTGAGGCAATGTCTATGGAAAGCACCAAAGGAGCGTTTTCATTGATAATGTCAATTACTTCTCCCCAGATCCCCTCCACATCCCTGTTAAGACCAGTTCCAAACAGGCCGTCAATAACAAGGTCACTCTGAATGCATGAGATGGAAAAACGCTTCAGAGTGCTTTCGTCAGAGATGACGGGGATTTCCATACCCATATTAATCAGAATCCGGGCATTGATAAGAGCATCACCTGAAAGTTTGTCTATATCGGTCATGGAATACACCGAAATCTGGTGACCCATCAATAAAAGCTGCCTTGCAACCGCAAAGGCATCCCCTCCATTGTTGCCGGAACCTGCCGCTATGGTTATCCGGGCTCCCGATTTGCCCTGCAAAAGGGTAGATGCCTTTTCCGATATGCTGCGGGCAGCATTTTCCATCAGTACTATTCCCGGTATTCCAAGAGTTTCTATAGCTGTCCTGTCAATTTCCTTCATCTGTTGAGGTGTCAGCAGTTTCATCTTTTAACTCCTCCAGGCCAAATTGTGCTTCAAGTCTCTTTACCTCATCGGTTCCTATCAACTCAGTAAGATCAACAGCATATTTAGTCCAGTCAAATGATATGTTTTCAAGTTCTTCAGTCAAAGCCTTGCGTCTGCGCTCCATTTCTTCAAGTTCCGCTTTTATTTCAAGGGTTCTGCTCCTGTAAGTCTTAAGAGTTGTAAATATGTAGGCAAGTGAATCTTTCAGAAGCTTCAGATTGGCTTCCTTAAGTTCTGCGTCAATGCTTTCTATATCCTCAAGAATATTATTCATGCGAATATTTATTCTTTCTATCTCTTTTTTGCATTCCACAAGCCTCTTTTTTGCCTCTTCATTGTCATTTTCAAAGGCTTCCTGGGTCAAATTCATTATCTCCTGCATTTTTCTGCGTTTCTGAGGCTCCAGGTTATCCTGTTCATTTTTGAGCATGGCTTCCTTTTTTATTAGTTCATTCATCTCTTTTTCAGCCTGCTCTAATTCGGGGCTCATTTTAATAGTAACAAAAAGCTTTGTCCAGCGCTCGTCAATAGAGAGTCTGGTAATATTGTTCTGCCTTAAAACCGACGGATCAAATTGAACATCGGAGTTTTCCGGCAACTCCTCTCCCTTTGGATTAGTCTTCAGTATTCGTTTTAAGAACCGCATGACAATTCCCCCAATACAGACGCGTCAGATTCAAAATTCACTCTTCTAACACCTGCTATTTTAGTATAACATATAAGAGAGCCCTAATGTCTTTAAGGCGTCTTATTCATCGAGTGATTGAGAAGAGGTTTTCATGGAAATAAATCAACTCAAAAAGCCAATATTAATATCAATAAAAAACAGGATTAAAATGTGCAAACCTGTTGCAATCTATATATCGGCTTTTGCAGCCCTGATTCTTATTTTCTCGGTCATTTTTGTCAGCACCCTCCTTAACAGTCCCAAAATATATAACGGGGTCTATATCGGGGACAAACATGTGGGCGGTTTTACAAAAGAAGAGCTCCTGGAATACCTGAAGCAAAATTACAACGATATTCTGGATACAATTAATCTTTCAATCATAAGCGAAAATTTCTCAAGAAACTATACTGCCGCTGAAACCGGGCTTGTAATTAATTTTGATGAAATGACCGAAAGAGCCTGGGCTCAAGGAAGGACAGGAAGCAAATTTGAAAGGCTGGCGGCAATACTCCGGCTTAAGAAATATCCTGTCAATATTAAACTTGCAGTTGATGACAATACCGAAGCCTTTAACAACTTTATCGGGCAACTTTGCAAAGACGTTTTCAGGGAGGTAATTCCCCCCAATATAGTCATTCTGGAAGACCGGGCCATTCTTTATACGGGTGTATCCGGCCAGGAAGCAGATGAAAAACAACTAAGGGAAGATATAATAAACTCGGTCGTGTCTATGCAGCCGGGAGAAATCAAGGTACGGATAAAAGAAAAACTTCCCCCGTCCATTGATTATCAGGCAACTCTGGCGACGTTAAACCGGGATCCGGTTAACGCACAGTTTATCAAAACATCCAGAACCACATACGAAATAACACCCCACGAAACAGGTCGTTATATTGACAGCAAAAAGTTACTTGAGATAATCTCCTATGTTGAATCCAGGCAAAACCAGGAATACGAAGAAATCCTCCTTCCTGTAGAGTTTATCCAGCCTCTTGTAACCAAAGAAGAACTTGAAGAAAAACTGTTCAGAGACGTTTTGGCATCCTACACTACATATTATAAAACTGATACACAAAATAACATAAACCGGGGAATAAACATAGGCCTTGCGGCAGAAAGCATTGACGGAACAATATTATTGCCGGGAGAAGAATTCTCCTTCAACGAGATTGTGGGACCAAGAACACCCCAGAAAGGATACAAAATTGCCCATGTCTATGTCCAGGGACAAATCCGTGACGGTACGGGCGGTGGTGTTTGCCAGGTTTCAACCACCCTGTATAACGCCGTTCTGAGGGCAAACCTGCAAGTAAACGAGCGCCACAATCACATGTTCACTGTCGGGTATGTCCCCCTGGGAACGGATGCTGCGGTTTCCTACGGGTATGCAGATCTGAAATTCACAAACACATCCGGCCATCCGCTCATGATAAAGGCTGATGTCAATAAGAACAGTATAGGGTTCAGAATAGTATCCACCAACGATTATCCTGATCTTAAGGTAAAGCTTGCTACAAAGACCATCAGCACTACTCCCCGGACCACCATTTATTTGGATGATCCAAACCTTCCTTCCGGAACAGTCATTGTATCCGAAAAGGGTATGGACGGATATGTGGTAGACACTTACATGAAGATTTATAACGGGCAAACATTATTGCGGGAAGAAAAGCTGCACAGAAGCGTCTATCAGATGCTCCCCCAGAAAATAATCCGGGGGACCGGGCCGGTATCCGAGGCCATTGAATAACAAAGCAAATCTTGCGGTAATACATGTTTAACCTATGAAACCAATGTTCAGGTTCGTTCCCTGTTATCCGCTTAAATACCATATTATATTTGAATGCCGACCAATCATAGAATATAATAATATTGTAAGGACTTACTTCCCAAAAGCAGACTCAAAATATTCACATACAGTCAGGATGGGTCTTTTACAGTATTTCAGACGACATTTTCTCACCCGGCACTTAGATGCAATTATAGGACAGAGCAGCCGGGATAATAGAGTTGGGAGGTTTTGCGTATGAAACTTTTAATTGCTATTGTCAGTGATGAGGACAGCAATATTCTATCTGACAAGCTGAACCGCGAAGGGTTCGGAACAACAAAGCTCTGTTCCACCGGCGGCTTTTTAAGAAGCGGAAATACCACTTTCCTGGTTGCCACTGACGATGAAAAAGTTGATCAGGCGCTCAATATCATACGTGAAACTTGTAAGTCAAGAAGCCGTATGATCGCACCGGAAAAACTTCCGGGCAGCTTTGGAGCTTTCAACATGGCCATGCCTGTGGAAGTAAAAGTGGGAGGCGCAACTGTATTTACACTGAATATTGAACAATTTATAAAAATGTAGCATTTTGAATGAGGTTTGAAAAATGCCTTCGTATTTGGATTACCCTTCAGAGAAAGACCTTGAGAAAAACCGGCTATTGGTAATTATTGAAGGTGCTTCTGCAAGAACTGTATTTAATCTTACTACCGGCGCTTATTTGGTAGGTCTTCTTAAATTCATGGGGGCCAGCGACAAAGTATGCGGATATATACTTGCACTTCCGGTACTTGCAGCTGTTATTCAGTTCTTATCACCAATTGTTCTGGAAAATATACCTTTCAGGAAGAATATTATCCTTTTGGGAGCAGCGATACATCGCCTGCTTCTTTCTTCTATATTGGTAATTATTTTTATCCCTGTCAGGTCTGAGGTCAAGCTCTGGCTTACTGCAATTATTTATTTTGTTTCCCATCTGGCAGTGTCATTTATAACTCCTGCTGTTTCAAACATGTACGTGAGTTTTGTACCCCAAAGTATCCGCGGAAAGTATTTCGGGCTCAGGGAGTCTTTACTTCTGCTGTTCGCCACTATCGTTACTTTTATAGTCGGCAAAGTGATGGATAACCACACGGCCGCCGGAAATGAAGCAATGGGCTATATAATAGTTTATATTGTTATCTTTATTTTTGCTCTGATAAACAATGCTACTTTTATTATGATGAAAGAAGTTCCTTTGGGACACACCAGCAAGCCTATTAAAATTTCGGAAGTCTTTCTTCTTCCCCTGAAGGACAAGGTCTTTACAAAGTATTTTATAATGCTGATTATATACCACTTCGGCATTCAGATTGCCAACGCGTTTTTCGGTGTTTACTTAAAGTCCGACCTTAATTTGAATTACACTGTCATCACAGCCCTCTCCCTTGTACATGCACTATTCTATATATATTCGGCAAGATTGTGGGGCCGTTTTGCCGACGCCAACGGATGGGCCAAAACCACTATGATTACAGTAGGAATTTTGGGGATATGCCATCTTATTTGGTTCTTCGCGTTTAAGGGAAGCCCGTTGACAATCTTTATTCTGATTGCCGCCTATATATTGAGTGGTACAGCCTGGGGAGGAATAAATGTCGCACTTTTTAATCTGCAATTTGATTTTACCCCCGACCACAAAAGGATTGTATATATAGGTTTCAGCGCAGCAATAAGCAGTTTTATAGGATGGATCGCTGCAATGCTTGGCGCTGATCTTGTAGGATTTTTTGAACATAAAGATATCATAATAAGCAGTATCAGTATCAATATTAAACAGGTGCTGTTCATGGTATCTTCTATACTTCTTATTATCTGCTCGCTGTTTATTGGAACTTTTATGAAACAGAAAAAAAGCAAGGGAGGAGAATCTGATGTTTAAGAAAAGTACCGATATGGAACTTAAGATTGTTGAAAGTTTACGGGGAGGAAACGGGGAAACAAAGCTTCTTGAGATATTCTCCAAAGACGAATTAAGAGGCAAATGCCGTATGTTTAACAAAATTACTCTGGAGCCCGGCTGCTCAATAGGAACCCACCCCCACCATCAGGAAGAAGAAATCTATTATGTTCTAAGCGGAAAAGGCATTGTTGAAGATAACGGCAAGACCTACGAAATTGAACCCGGTGACGCTCTTAAAACCGGCGGTGGTGAGTTCCACTCCATTACCAACAACGGAACCGAGCCCCTGGTATTCATGGCTGTAATACTTCTTTTTGAGTGAAATAAAACTGTAAAGTACAAGTGTCAAAGACTTTACCGCGTCCTCGGGCTAAGGAAAGCAATTCTTTACAAGTGACAAAGTCTTTTGCGCGTCCTCTGGTTAAGGAAATCAGCTCTGTACAAGTGGCAAAGTCTTTGAACAATCTGTACACGAATTTCAAAGTTGTTGATGAAATGCGCAGCTCTATTGGGAATCCATCGACAGGATGGTGTTCGAACTGCGCTTTTTTTATGATTCATGATACGTGCAAACGGCTCTGTCTTTTGAACAATCCGCAGGCGAAGGCTAAAAGCTGTAGGCGAAATGCGAAGTTCGATTGGGGGCAGTCGACAGGACGTCGACTGAGCGGCGCTTGCCCGGATGGCAAGTTCGCCCGC
>ERZ773359.5457-NODE-5457-length-12158-cov-5.824754_pt1 | contig 12158 bp, 11 predicted proteins | sample MGYA00374955_ERZ773359 | MGnify/ENA primary metagenome ERZ773359 (study PRJEB29098, sample SAMN04486028) | biogas fermenter metagenome | study: EMG produced TPA metagenomics assembly of the Biogas fermentation microbial communities from Germany - Plant 4 DNA1...
GCGGGTGGTTGATCAGTTGTATACCACAAAGGGCGGCCAAGCAGTCATTCACAGGCTGGCCTCCATCATGCTCGGCAAGAACCTGACCGGGGCGGCAGCCAAGAATGCGGTGGCGCGGTTGTTGCGGACGAACCTAGTTGTCTGCACGGTTAGTACGGCGGCCGTGTCCCTGCCTGACCTGTACCGTGCCCTGGTAAGCAGGACCATCTCGTGGCAGCAATTTGGCAAGAACTTAAGTGTAAACGCCGCCGGTGTCGGCGGCGGAACGGCGGGCACCTGGGGCGGAACCTTGGTGGGCGGAACCATTGGTAGTGCCCTAGGCACCATGGTGGCGCCTGGGCCGGGCACGGCAGCCGGCGCCAAGATTGGCGGAACAGTGGGAGCTGTCGTTGGCGGACTTGGAGGAGGCTTAGGAAGCGCCTGGGGAGCTAAAAAACTGCTGGACTTGATAGTCAAAGACGATGCGGAGCAGATGTTCGGGCTGGCTCAAAAGGCCGCGGCTGATCTGGCCTTTGATTACATGGTCACGGAAGAAGAGTTCGCGGAGAGAATCGCTCCACGTATTGCGGAGACGATCACCATCAAGTGGCTGAGGTCCATGTATCAAGCGGGAAGCCGCAGCACAGATCCGGACCGGGCCCGCTATGCGTTTGCCTACGAAGAACTGGAGCCGATTTTCGCGGAAGCCATCAGTCAAAGGCCTGCCGTGATCCTTCCCCAGGAAAGACTGGTGAGAAGGGAAATGCGCAGGACTTCTTGGCTGCTTTTTGGAGAGTATCTCAGGGCAAAACTAGCATCGTGGTTAGGAAGGCCTAAACTGCTTCCTGAGTAAACGGAACGGCCACGGGGTTATGGATTGCACCAGTGCCAGCTTGATCAGCTGGCATTTTTCCATTGCATTCTTCCCAATGCCGCTGCAGCCGCAGTTTCCTGTGACCAGGCGTAACTTGTCTGCAATCGTGTGTGTATCTATCTAGACAGAAAGGAGCGATGCCTAATGCGCAAACTGTCTTTGGTAGGCTCACACGAAACGGAACGGAAGAAGACAAGAAGCGTGAAAAAGGAAGGGACTGAAACAACTTTCCAGGAGAGAGTTCAGTGGGCCAAGGAACTCTTGGCAGTAGACCGTCCTCTCCAAGTGAGCGTGCTGCAGCGTATCTACTCAGAGCTGCTCGCGGTGAAAAACGCAGCCCCAGAGCTCTTTGCAGGTGATGATGTGTATCTTTGGGAGCAGCTCGCTTTCGCCTTCCACTACCACGCCCAAATAAAACAGGCGGAACGCTGCCTGCGCATCCAGGCGGAACTGCAGCCGGACAAAAGCGATGCCTTTTTGAACCTAGGCGTTTTCTTAACAGATGCGGGCTATTACGATGCGGCCCTGGCCGCCTATCAGGAAGGGCTGCAGCGCACCCCCCACTGCGAGTTTCTCAACTACAACCTGGCCACGTTGGCCTCTTTTTTAGGGAGGCACGACCTAGCCCCGGCCAGCAGCTGGAGTGCCTGCACAATCTGGCCTTCGCTTACCTCAAGCTGCAGCAGCCTCAGCAGGCCCAGACAGTGTTGGAAGAGGCCTTGGAGCTTGACCCTGACTGCGCCGCTTCCCACGAGCTTTTGGCCAAGTGCTACAAGCTCTTGGGCGATGAGTGGCTGTCCCGCAGGCACCTCAAGCAGGCGCAGCAGCTCTCCGGCAATCGGTAAAGAACACCCCCAGCCCTATGCAGAAACCGGCTGGCTTTCCGCTTAGAGAAAGACGGTTTGATCCACCCTTTGCAAGCAGGGATCGCCGCTGCCGGACAGAATAGAGCAAGTGTTGAGAAAAAACTAACGGGGGAGTGGTGATTCCATGTGGCAGGAATTCAAAAAGTTTGCCCTGAGGGGTAATGTGGTGGACATGGCTGTGGGCGTCATCGTGGGCGGCGCTTTCGGCAAGATTGTCACCTCGCTGGTCAATGATGTGATCATGCCGATTCTAGGTCTGCTCGTAGGGCGCATTGATCTCACCTCTTTGAAACTGGTACTGCGTCCGGCCAACGGCACAACTGCCGAGCTGGCCCTCACCTATGGCGCCTTTCTGCAGAACGTGCTGGATTTCCTGATCATCTCCTTCAGCATCTTTATGGCGATTCGCACGATGACTAAGCTGAGGAAGAAAGAGGAGGACGCGCCCGCAGCGCCTGCGCCTGAGCCGCAGCCCAGCGCGGAGGAAAAACTGCTGGCGGAAATCCGTGACCTTCTCAAAGAGCAGGTGAGTGAGCGCTCGGCTTAACGGGGCCTCACTTGATAAAGCTTGAGCGGGAGAAAGGAGTCTGCCATGGGAAAAATGCGCGTGCTGGCAGCCGTAGTTCTGGTGGCGGTACTGGCCCTCCCTTTAAGCGCCTCTACCCTGTCTGATGTGGAGCTCTATGCCAGCAAGCACGGGGTGTTCTACCAGATTTTTGTGCGCAGCTTCGCCGATGGCGATGGAGATGGCATCGGGGATCTGAGGGGTATCATTGACCGCCTGGACTACCTCAACGATGGAGATCCGGCAACCACCACCGATTTGGGTGTGACAGGGATCTGGCTCACACCCATTCATCCCTCGCCAACCTATCACAAATACGATGTGGTGGATTACTATGCCATCGATCCGGAAATCGGCACGCTCCAGGATTTCCAGGAGCTGCTGGAGCAGGCCCATGCCCGGGGCATGAAGGTGCTTTTGGATTTAGTGTGCAACCACACCAGCAGTGAGCACCCCTGGTTCCGTTCTGCCCAGCAGGATCCCGCCAGTCCCTACCGGGATTTTTACATCTGGGCGGGGCCCGATACGCCGATTACCAGGCGCGGCCCTTGGAACCAAGTGGTGTGGCATCCTGCTGGCACCGGCCATTATTACGGTCTGTTTTGGAGCGAAATGCCCGATCTCAATTGGGCCAACCCCCAAGTGCGGGCTGAGTTCAAGCAGGTGGCCCAGTTCTGGCTGGACTTGGGCGTGGACGGCTTCCGTCTGGATGCTGCCAAACACCTCTTTGAGCAAGATCCCAGTCAGAAACCTGTGGATTGGTGGCTGGAGTTCAGCGCATATGTGCGCTCGCTCAAACCAGATGTCTACCTTGTGGGCGAAGTGTGGGACAGCCCCCATGTGGTGGCCCCTTACTATGCGGCTTTTGACTCCTGCTTCAATTTTGACTTGGCGGAGAGAATTATCCCCATTGTGCGCTTCGGTCTGGATACGGGTCTGGTCAACGCGCTCCTGGAGCAGCAGGAGCGGTACGAGGCCAGTGCTCAAGGCTGGATCATCGATGCTCCGTTTTTGAGCAACCACGATCAGGATCGGGTCATGTCTCAGCTCTTTGGTGACTGGAACCAGGCCAAACTGGCGGCATCCATCTATCTCACCCTGCCCGGCAATCCTTTCATCTACTCCGGCGAAGAAATCGGCATGCAGGGCCGGGGCGAGCACGAGAACATCCGTGAGCCGTTCAAGTGGTATGACCTGGACGGCCCTGGGCAAACCGCCTGGCGGTCCAGCGTGTTTAACACAGGGAAATGGCAGCCTTCGGTGGAAAGCCAAAATAGCGATCCCGATTCGCTGCTGAACCACTACCGCCGCCTGATCCATCTGAGGCTCCAGGAGCCCGCTCTCAAGCTGGGCAGGCTGGTGCCGGTGGAGTATGGCGGCAACCCCCGCATTATCGCCTACGGGAGGCAGTGGCAGGGAGAGCGGGCTGTAGTTCTGCACAATATCTCCCGCCAGGAACAGGAAGTCGTAGTTGCGGTTGAGGACTGGGGGCCGCGGGAGATTTTGCTCTCATCTGGCCCCTACAGCGTGGAGGATGAGGGCGAAACGTGCACTATAACCCTGGGGCCGCACACCACCTTGATCTGGAAATAGAGGAGACGTTTCAGCTGCCGGTTCGGGCTTCCGAACCGGTTTCTAGGTTGTTTCCGAGTGTTTTTTTGAAGCAACTATGTTACAATTAAACAGTACATCTTACCGCACTAGAACTGACCAAAATCTAGCTGCAAACCTTGGAGGAACACTGAAGTTGAAGATCGGTATTATCGGTAAACCCCAAGCAGGCAAGAGCATGTTGTTCCGCCTGTTGACCAACCATGATGCAAGTCCCAATGGCAAAGCCCAAGTGGCCGTAGGCCGGATTCCTGACCCCAGGATCGATGTCTTAGCCCAGATGTATAACCCCCGCAAGGTGACCTATGCCACCATTGACTTTTGGGATGTGCCGGGCTTTCAACCGGGCCGCAGTTCCCTGGACTTTCTGCAGTCTGTGCGGGATGTGGATGCTCTAGTGGCCGTGATCAGGGCCTTTGACTCGGAGACTGTGCCCAGCTACAGCGGGCTTCAACCCTATAGCGATTTCAATGATCTGCAGCAGGAGCTGCTCATCGCCGATTGGACTCTCCTAGAAACCCGTTTAGAGCGCCTGGCTAAGCAGAAGGCCAAGAATCCCAAGGCAGGGGAAGAACTGGCCGTGCTGGAAAAATGCCGGGCGACGCTGGAACAGGATCTGCCCCTGCGCCAGCTGGAGCTCAGCGATGATGAGGAAAAGCTTCTGCGCACCTATGATTTCTTCACCAGAAAGCCTTTGATTGCCGTGGTGAACCTTGATGAAGAACAGATGCGCACAGGCAGTTATCCCCAGCAGGCTGAGTTGGAAGCTGAGCTGGATCGCCTGAACGTACCTCTGATCAAGGTGAGCGCCCAGATCGAAGCTGAGATCAGCGAACTGGAACCAGAAGATGCCCGCTTGTTCATGGAGGAACTGGGGATCAGCGATTCAGGCATCGCCCGCATTGCCCGCACGGTGTACGCGCACTTAGGGCTTATTTCCTTCTTCACCGCAGGGGAAAAGGAAGTGCGCAGCTGGACCATTCGCAGCGGCGACAGCGCCAGCCGGGCTGCAGGTAAGATTCACTCCGATATCGAACGGGGATTTATCCGGGCCGAGGTAGTGGCCTATGCGGACCTGATCCGCTGCGGGAGCATGCAGAAGGTGAAGGAACAGGGCCTCTTCCGGTTGGAAGGGAAAGACTACATCGTGCAAGATGGAGATGTGATCACCTTTAGGTTCAACGTCTAGGTCGAAGGAGGCGGGAAGCGTGGACGTACAGAAAAAAGCGGAAGAACTGGCCGATGCCATAATCAGCAGCCCCGAGTACCAGCGTTTGCTGGCGGCCAGGGCCAAAGTGAACGGCCATCAGGCGGCCAAGGTCATGCTGCGGGACTTCCAGCAAAAGCAGCTGGAACTGCACAGGAAACAGATGGAAGGGGAGGAGATTACCCCAGCAGACGAGGAGCAGCTGCAGAATCTGTTTGGAGTGATTTCCATCAATCCCTACATCAGGGAGCTGTTCGAAGCGGAGTTCGCCTTCAGCGGCATGATGATGCAGGTCAACGATGCCTTGTCTAGGGTTTTGGATTTCCCGGAGGAAACGGAAAACGCCGAGGGGCCGAAGCTGGAAGTCCCCAAAAAGAGGATCCTCATCCCGGGGCAGGACCGCTAAATGGCAGGCGTAAGGATCGGCACGGCTGGCATTCCTGCATCTGCCAAGCCGCAGACCACTCCCAGCGGCATCGTGCGCCTAGCGGAGCTGGGCCTGGAGCATATGGAGATCGAATTCGTGCGGGGAGTGCGGATGAGTGAAAAGACCGCCCAGGAGGTTGGGGAGCTGGCCGCCGAGCGCGGCATTTCCCTCACTGTGCACGCCCCTTATTACATAAACCTCAACTCCAAGGAGCCGGACAAGGTGGCGGCCAGTAAAGAGCGCATCTTAAAGGCAGCCAGAATCGGAAACGCAGCTGGGGCCAAGAGCGTTACTTTTCATGCCGCCTTTTACCACGATGATGATCCAGAGCAGGTCTATCAGGCGGTGAAAAGGCACATGGAAGAGATGCTGGAGGAACTGGAACGAGAGGGCCTCAGCATCCGGCTCAGCCCCGAAACCACAGGCGGGCCCAGTCAGTTCGGCACTTTGGAGGAACTGATCCGTTTGGGACAGGAGCTCCCCGGTGTTTATCCCTGTGTGGACTTTGCCCATCTGTACGCACGCAGCCTCGGGGAAATCAACTCGTACCAGCACTTCGCTGGAGTGCTGCAGCTCCTCAAGGATAGTCTGGGTCCAGAAGCGCTGCAGGGCCTGCATATCCACCTCTCGGGCATCGAACACGGCCCCAAAGGCGAGAAGCGTCACCTGCCCCTGGTGGAAACGGAACTTGACTATCGGGCAGTGCTGCAGGCTTTAGTGGACTACGAGGTGCAGGGCTGGCTTACCTGCGAAAGCCCCATTCTGGAAGAAGATGCCCTGATTCTCAAGGGATTGTACGAAGAATTAGACCACAAGTAGGAGGAGAGGAGAAGTGGCGGAACGGGTCTATCTCAAACATATTGGCCGGCACGTAGGCAGAGAAGTGGAAATCAGGGGTTGGCTGTTCAATAAACGTTCCAGCGGCAAGATCATGTTTTTGATCATCAGAGACGGCACAGGCATGATCCAGGGCGTAGTGGTAAAAAGCGAAGTCCCGGAAGAGGTCTTTGCAGCTGCCAAAAGCCTCACCCAAGAGTCTTCCCTGATCGTTCGGGGCGTGGTGCGGGAAGAGCCGCGTTCGCTGAGTGGATACGAACTGTCCGTAACCGGCTTGGAAATCGTGCAGGTGGCGGAAGAGTATCCCATCACCCCGAAAGAGCACGGGGTGGAATACCTTTTGGACCGCAGGCATCTCTGGCTGCGCTCGCGCCGGCAGCACGCGATTATGCTTGTGCGCAACGAGTTGATCAAGGCAACCCGCAAGTTCTTCGATGAACGGGATTTTGTCTTAATCGACGCGCCCATATTGACGCCAGCTTCTGTGGAGGGTACCACCACCCTTTTCGAGACCGATTATTTCGACGAGAAAGCCTATCTGTCCCAGAGCGGCCAGCTGTACATGGAAGCTGCAGCCATGGCTTTTGGGAGAGTATACTGCTTCGGTCCCACCTTCCGGGCGGAGAAATCCAAGACCAGGCGCCATCTCATGGAGTTCTGGATGATCGAGCCGGAGATGGCTTTTTGTGACAATGAGGAGAACATGAGGCTGCAGGAAGAGTATGTGAGCTACCTGGTGCAGCATGTCCTAGAGAACTGCCGCCCGCAGCTGGAGATCTTGGAGCGGGATATCAGCAAGCTGGAAGCCGTAGTTCCTCCTTTCCCGCGCCTTTCCTATGACGAGGCGGTGGAGCTTCTGCAGCAGCACGGTTCGGAGATTAAGTGGGGAGATGACCTGGGTGCCCCCGACGAAACCATTATCGCCAGCCAGTTCGACAAGCCCGTGTTCATTCACGGCTTTCCTACACAGATCAAGGCCTTCTATTTCCAACCACATCCGGAGCGTCCCGAGATTGTTCTGGGCAGCGACCTTCTGGCTCCGGAAGGCTACGGCGAGATCATTGGCGGCGGCGAGCGCATTCACGATCTGGACCTGCTTATGCAGAGGTTGAAAGAGCACAATCTGCCCCAAGAGCAGTATGAATGGTATCTGGATCTGCGACGGTACGGCAGCGTACCCCATTCCGGTTTCGGATTGGGTCTGGAGCGTACAGTCTCCTGGATCTGCGGCCTGGCCCACCTAAGGGAAGCCATCCCCTTCCCGCGCATGCTGAACCGCATCTATCCGTAGCTTATCTAGTGCCCCAGAAAATCAGAAAAACCCCTAGGCTGACCAGGGTTAGCCGGGGCCAGGACAGCTGAGTGCTCAAGCGCAGCAGCCCCACGGCACTCACCAAGGTGAGGATGATGGGGCCAACGAGGCCCAGCACGGCGTTGATTTTCAAGGCAGTTTCCACCCTTCCGAACTTGATCATGAGGAGCCCCGCACTGATTTCCAGGGTTCCTGCCAGTAAGCGGAGAAGGGCCATGGTGAGCACGGCACGCAGTTCCGTGACCATCAGATCACTCCTTCAGAGGGAGATCCCACAAAAAGAGGTGAATGGGTGTGCTCAAGTTCCTTAGAGAAACGGATCCCGAGATTCTGCAGGTGATTAAAGATGAGACCCGCCGGCAGAACAAAAAACTGGAACTCATCGCATCGGAAAACTTTGTCAGCTGCGCCGTCTTAGAAGCTTTGGGAAGTCAGCTAACCAATAAATATGCTGAGGGGTATCCTGGTAGACGTTATTACGGAGGCTGCGAGTTCGTGGACGTGGCGGAGAATCTGGCCATTGAACGGGCCAAGAAGCTGTTTGGCGCTGACCACGTCAACGTCCAGCCCCACTCTGGTTCCCAGGCCAACCAGGCGGTGTACTTCGCCTGTTTGCAGCCTGGCGATACCATCCTGGGCATGGATCTCAGCCACGGGGGGCATCTCACCCACGGCAGCCCCGTGAACCAGTCCGGTGCTTGGTTCAAGGTCATCCACTACGGTGTGCGCCCAGAAGATGAGCGCATTGACTATGACCAGGTGCGGGATCTGGCCTTGAAGCACCGGCCCAAGCTGATTATTGCCGGGGCCTCAGCCTATCCGCGGATCATCGATTTCAAGCTGTTCCGGGAAATCGCCGATGAAGCGGGAGCACTGTTTATGGTGGACATGGCGCACATCGCCGGTTTGGTGGCTGCGGGCGTGCATCCCAGCCCTATTCCTTATGCTGACTTCGTCACCACCACCACACACAAAACCCTGCGAGGGCCCAGAGGCGGCATGATTCTCTGCAAAAAGGAACATGCCAAGGCCATTGACAAGGCTGTTTTCCCCGGCATGCAGGGCGGGCCGCTCATGCATGTGATCGCGGCGAAAGCCGTATCCTTTAAGGAAGCTCTGGAACCCGAGTTTACGGAGTACCAAAAGCAGGTGGTGGCCAATGCTAAGGTTCTGGGCGAAGCGCTGAAAGAGCACGGTTTCCCGTTGGTTTCCGACGGCACAGATAATCACCTCCTGCTGGTGAAGGTGAAAGCCAAGGGCTTCACGGGCAAGGAAGCAGAGGAGCTCTTGGACAGCGTGGGCATTACCGTCAACAAGAACACCATTCCCTTTGAGACGGAGAGCCCCTTTGTCACCAGCGGAATCCGCCTGGGCACAGCCGCTCTGACCACCAGGGGCATGGGTGCAGAGCAGATGCGCCTGATCGCAGATTTGATTGCCCAGACCTTAGAGCGCGGGCGGACAGATTTCAGTGCCATCCGCCAAGCAATTGATAAGCTTACGGAGGAGTTCCCCCTGTACCCTGAGTTGAATTAGCCTTCAGGAGGGCTGGTCGTTGGTTACTTTGGCCTCGAAGCGCACGCGGCGCGCCATGCAGCTGAACACAATTGAAGGGGGCTTTGCCACGGCTGCCGAAAACCTGGCAGCCCCTTACCTCAGCCTTTTTGCCTTGGCTCTGGGAGCAACCCCTTCTCAGATCGGCATGCTCACCGCCTTTCCCAACTTGATCGGGAACATCCTGCAGATCCCTGCGGGCCTGTGGTCTGAGCGCATGAAAGACCGGCGCCTGCTGCCCATCGTAGGCGGGTATTTGGCCCGATCCACCTGGGCGCTGCTGGCCATTGTCCCCTTTTTGGTCCCGCCAGAGCTGCGGGTGGGAGTTGTGATTGTTCTGGCTACCTTCCGCATCTTGGCGGCCAACATTGGGGTGCCGGCCTGGACCGCGCTGCAGGCGGAGCTCATTCCCAAATCTATCCGGGGCCGCTATTACGCCAACCGCAACATTATCTGCAACATCGCCGCGGTTTTGGCCACCATCTTAGCGACCGTCCTCTTGGGGCTGCGTTTCCCCCTCAACTTCCAGATCATCTTTGGAGTGGCAACGGCGCTGGGGCTGACGGCAACGTACATCTTCTCCACCATCGATTTTGCCCAAAGCCCGGGGAAAGCTAAGCCGGCCAGTGCACCCTTCAGCAGGCAGGTACGGTCCTTCCTGCGGGAAGTGGGGTCCGAAAAAGCTTTCCGCAGCTACGTGATGAGCTCCCTGATCTGGAACTTCGGAGTGAACCTGGCCAGCTCGCTGTTTGTGGTCTACTTCGTGGAAGATCTGGGAGGGGCGCCAGGATACTGGGCGGTTTTCTCCGGGGGGAACCTGGCCACCCAGGTGCTCATCCACCGCTATTGGGGGCGCCTGGCGGATAAGTTCGGCCAGAAGAGCGTGATGCTGGTTTCGGGGGTAGGGGCCGTGTTTATCCCCCTCAGCTGGCTGCTCGCTGGCAATACCTGGTTTCCATTTCTGATCTACATTGTCAACGGCCTGGCCTGGGGAGGATATAACCTAGCGGCGTTTAACTTCCTGCTGGAGATCACCCCCGACCACAACCGCACGATCTACGTGGGTGCCTACAACACGCTGATGGGAGTGGCCATGGCTGTGGGCCCCTTGGTGGGAGGCTTTGGCGCCGAGATTGTGGGCCTGCGCCCTGTTTTCCTCGCTTCTAGCATCTTCCGGGCCCTGGGGCTGTACGTTTTCTATAAAGCCGTAGACGACTCTTCCCAGAAGCGCATAGGCCTGAAGGATCTGCTCCCCACAGGCAGATCGGCTCGCCAGTCGGTTGGTTTGTGAAGATAGTTGATTTTATTGCAGTGTTTGAGTATAATCTAAGGTAAGTTTCACAGTGATGAGGGGGCCTAACTAAGGAGCTTCCGCGGGCAGAGAGCTGGTGGGCGGTGGAAACCAGCCGGAAACCTTAGGTTCCAACTCCTGAACTGCACAAGTGCATAGCGTAAATGAGGTGAACTGCGGCTTGTCCGCAGTTAATCAGGGTGGCAACGCGGGTGTTCAACTCGTCCCTGGGCTTTCGGGTTCAGAGACGAGTTTTTATTTAAGCGCAAAGGAGTATGTGCCATGCTGGATATAAGACTGATTCGCCAAGACCCAGAACGAGTGCGTCAAGGGGTGGCCAAAAAGGGCGAGACTGCCCCCATCGATGAGCTGCTGGCCCTGGATGAACAACGGCGCAGCATGCTGACCGAGGTTGAGCAGCTGAAAGCCCAGCGTAACCAGGTCTCCGAAGAGGTGGCCCGGCTGAAGCGGGAAAAACAGGATGCCCAGCATTTGATTGAGGAAATGCGGGGTGTTTCCCAGCGCATCAAGGAGCTGGATGATCAAATTCGGGATGTAGAAAGCAAGCTGCAGAGCCTGCTTTTGAGAATTCCCAATCTACCCCACGAGTCGGTGCATGTGGGCACCAGCGAAGAGGACAACCTGGAGATCCGGCGATGGCAGGAGCCCAGGGAATTCGCTTTTGAACCCAAGGCCCACTGGGATCTCGGGGTCGATCTGGACATCATCGACTTTGAGCGGGCCGCCAAGGTTACGGGAGCACGCTTCTACTTCCTGAAGGGTCTGGGTGCCCGCTTGGAGCGCGCGCTTATGAACTTCATGCTCGACCTGCACATCACGGAACACGGCTATACCGAGATCTTCCCGCCCTTTATGGTCAATGCGGCCAGCGCCACCGGAACCGGCCAGCTGCCCAAATTTGGGGAAGACATGTTCAAACTGGAAGGGTTGGATTACTACCTGGTGCCCACCGCGGAAGTGCCGGTAACCAACCTCTACCGCGATGAAATCCTGAACGGCGACCAACTGCCCATTTACCATGTGGCCTATTCGGCCTGCTTCCGCTCGGAAGCTGGTTCCCACGGCCGGGACACCAGGGGGTTGGTACGGGTGCACCAGTTCAACAAGGTGGAGCTGGTAAAGTTTGTGGCGCCTGAGGATTCCTACACTGAGCTGGAGAAGCTCACCAACAATGCTGAAGAAGTACTCAAGAGGTTGAAGCTGCCCTATCGCGTCCTGCAGATGTGCACCGCTGATTTGGGCTTCAGCCAGTCGAAGAAATATGATCTGGAAGTCTGGATGCCCAGCTACGGACGTTATGTGGAGATCTCCTCCTGCAGCAACTTCGAAGACTTCCAGGCCAGAAGGGCCAATATCCGCTTCCGCCGCGACAAGGGCGCCCGGCCGGAGTTCGTGCACACCCTCAACGGTTCGGGAATTGCTGTGGGCCGCTGCCTAGCCGCCATCCTGGAAAACTACCAGGAAGAGGACGGATCCATCACCATTCCTGAGGTTCTTCGTCCTTATATGGGTGGTTTGGAGAGAATCCCCGCAGAAAAGATACTCTAGAAGCTTTTCTTCCGAAAAATAGCTACTTGTTAAGTATGCAAACTTAGGTTATAATGTATCAAGTTA
>ERZ773359.5471-NODE-5471-length-12137-cov-5.246896_pt1 | contig 12137 bp, 11 predicted proteins | sample MGYA00374955_ERZ773359 | MGnify/ENA primary metagenome ERZ773359 (study PRJEB29098, sample SAMN04486028) | biogas fermenter metagenome | study: EMG produced TPA metagenomics assembly of the Biogas fermentation microbial communities from Germany - Plant 4 DNA1...
AAGTGACTGGAGTTCAGACGTGTGCTCTTCCGATCTCATTCTCAAGCATAAGAATTTCGCCTTCTTTGAGGTTTTCAGCTTTTGCTTTGGCATCTTCGCCTATAACGTCTGCAGCCAAAATTACCTCTTTACCGAGTAATTGGCTTAAACGTTCTGCTGCCGGCTTCATACTGAATTTTGCTTCAGGACCGTTTTTAGGTCTTCCCAAATGGGATACCAGTATTAATTTACCACCATTTTCAATGATGTATTTAATAGTAGGGAGAGCTCCCCTAATTCTTTTATCATCAGTTACATTACCGTTTTCATCCAGAGGAACATTAAAGTCAACGCGGGCTATGACCTTTTTGCCTTTAATATCCATATCTTCAATACTCATTTTATTCATCATACTCATGACCTACACTCCTTTTGAAATATACGGAAAATTAGACTTTTTAAGTAAAAAGAGCAGTTTTAATAACCGCTCTTTATTATATCAGAATATATGGTATTATAAAACAATTATTTATTATCTACTGATGCCATGTGCTCAATGAGGTTAATCAGTTTGTTGGAGTAACCCCACTCGTTGTCATACCATGCAACAAGCTTAACAAAGTTAGGATTGAGAGAAATACCAGCTTTGGCATCAAAGATGGAGGTACGGGGATCGGAGATGAAGTCTGAAGAAACAACATCATCTTCAGTGTATCCGAGAATACCTTTAAGTTCATTTTCAGAAGCAACTTTAACAGCCTTGCAGATTTCTTCGTAGGAAGCTGGTTTCTCCAGACGGCATGTTAAGTCAACTACTGAAACGTTGAGTGTGGGAACTCTGAAGGACATACCTGTAAGCTTTCCGTTGAGCTCAGGAATAACCTTACCAACTGCTTTAGCAGCACCGGTGGATGAAGGAATAATGTTACCGGAAGCAGCACGTCCGCCTCTCCAGTCTTTCTTGGAAGGACCGTCAACTGTCTTCTGGGTGGCTGTCATAGCATGAACAGTGGTCATAAGACCTTCAACTATACCAAAGTTATCATGTATAACTTTTGCAAGAGGTGCAAGACAGTTGGTTGTACAAGAAGCATTTGACACGATATTCATATCGCTGGTATATGTCTCGTGGTTAACGCCCATTACAAACATCGGAGCATCCTTGGAAGGAGCAGAAATAACAACCTTCTTTGCACCAGCCTGAATGTGTGCATTAGCCTTTTCAGTTGTGGTAAAGAGACCTGTGGATTCAATTACATAATCAGCACCGCATTCCTTCCAGGGAATTTCCTCCGGCTTCATGCAGGCATAAACATTTGCTTCTTTACCATTGACGATTAACTTACCATCTTTAGCTTCAATTTCTCCGTCAAATCTGCCATGAACAGTATCATATTTGAGCATGTACACCATGTATTCAAGGTCAATAAAAGGATCGTTAATTCCTACTACATGAACATTGGGATTATTGATAGCTGCTTTGAACGCAAGGCGTCCAATTCTGCCAAATCCGTTAATACCGATTTTAATCGCCATAATATAAACCTCCTAAAATAAATACTTGATTTGTTAATATAATCACAAAACCTACAATGCATTTTATATTATTTATAATGTTTTTTCAAGGACTTATACAAATTTTGTCCAAAATGCGGAAAAACATTCGCGCCATGAACCTTTTTTGGATAAACTATCAAATCCATAAAATTTTCCAGTTAAGTCCCTCTTTGTCTCATACTTTCATAGAGCAAAACTGAAGCAGCCACCGATGCATTCAGTGATTCCGCATTACCTTTCATGGGTATCATAATTTTCTTATCTGCCATTTCCAGTATTCTGCCGCTAAGTCCATTACCTTCATTTCCTATTACAATTGCAATGTTATCGAAAAGATCGGTTTGATAACACAATTCTGCGTCTCTGGGATGTGCGGCAAGTATTTTTAATCCATACCCCTTAAGCTTGTCCAGTGTAGTATATACATCATCACTTATAATGACCGGAATATGGAAAAGCGATCCCATTGTGGACCTTATAACCTTGGAATTATATGGATCCACACTGTCTTTTGAAAAAATCACACCATCAAAACCAAAAGCATCTGCCGACCTTATTATTGTACCTGCATTTCCAGGATCCTGAATGTTCTCCAGTACAATTACCCGTTTTAATTCTTTTAATTTTTCTTCGTTGTAATAAGGTATTTCTGAAACCGCAATGAGCCCCTGAGGGTTATCGGTCTCACTAATCTTTTTGAATAAGCTGTCGGGCAGTAAATAAGACTTTGCTTCCGGGAACTTTTTTAAAAGAAAGCTGTATTTTTCTGCAAAGCTTTCATTAACTATATAAGCCTTAATTTTTGCATTGGATTTCACAGCATCAGTAACAAGCCTGCTTCCTTCCAAAATAACAGCATTTTCTTTTTGTCTTCCTTTTTTGCTGTGCAGTAAGCGCAATGACTTTATTAAAGGATTTGATGCTGAAGAAATTCTCATAAAATCCATAGCCGTACCTCTTTTATAGTTTGCCATAAATGCTGAATTATATTTTTGAAAAATAGCTAAAAATTGTTCTTTGCTTTTAAAATTCTACAAAAAAGGTCCATCACTATACGTGAAGGACCTGGGTGTAATGTTCAGTTTCAAAATAACTATATTTAACCTTTAACTTTTTCAACCAGCATTTTGAAACCTTCTGCATCATTAACAGCCATATCGGCAAGTATTTTTCTGTTTAGATTAATACCTGATTTTTTAAGACCATTCATAAATTTACTGTATGATAAACCATTCATGCGCGCTGCAGCATTAATACGGGTAATCCAGAGTTTTCTGAAGTCACGCTTTTTCTGTTTTCTGTCCCTGTATGCATAACTCAAGGACTTCATAACAGCTTCATTAGCTGTTCTGTAAAGTTTGCTTTTAGCACCAAAATAACCTTTTGCAAGTTTAAGAACTTTTTTATGTCTTGCGCGTGTGCGCACACCACCTTTTACACGAGCCATCAGATTTACACCTCTCTTTCAATTCTTACACATAAGGAAGCAATTGCTTAATATTTGCAGCATCTGCCTTTGAAACAAGTGCACCCTTACGGAGCTTTCTCTTTCTTTTTGATGTTTTCTTTGTAAGAATATGATTTTTATATCCATGTCTTCTCTTTACTTTACCGGAACCGGTAATCTTAAATCTCTTTTTGGAACCACTGTGGGTTTTAAGCTTAGCCATAAAAACTACCTCCCCTTGGGAATCTTATTTTTTGTTAGGTACTATTATCATGGACATAGATCTACCTTCCATGACCGGCGGTTTTTCAACTCTGCCGTACTCTTTGACTGTATCTGCAAATTTCTGCATTACTTCACGTCCCAGATCCGAATATGCTATTTCGCGACCTCTGAAACGTATAGAAACTTTTACTTTATCGCCATCTTGAAGAAACTTGACAGCATTTTTGACTTTAAATCCGAAGTCATGTTCTTCAATCTTAGCTGACAACCTTATTTCTTTTACTTCAATAATAGTTTGCTTCTTCCTTGCTTCTTTCTCTCTTTTACTTTTTTCATACAGGTATTTCCCGTAATCCATTATTTTGCAAACGGGCGGATTAGCGTTTGGAGATATTTTTACCAGATCCAATTCCCTTTCATTTGCAAGCCTTTGAGCCTCTCTTGCCGAAACAATTCCAATCATGGTGCCATCCACGTCGATTAATCGAACCTCTTTATCTCTTATCGCTGAATTAATCTCAATTTGGCCCTTTTTAATAATAAAACACCTCCGAAAATAAATAAAACAGGCGAGCGCAAAACTTCACCTGTTAGTGTCAAAACGAATCATAACGATACGCTATTGACCCGCCAGCATTTGCCGAACAAGGTGAGAAGCCATGCGCTTCTGCTTTGTTATGCATATATTATAATAACATATTTCACTGTCATGTCAAGAAAAAAGCAAATTTTTTTCAGTATAAACAGAATTTCAATTAAGACAGAAAATAATTCTTTGGGGAAAACCCGGCATATTTGCAAAGGAAACTAAAAACCAAGCACACATATCAGATTTTTAAAACTGGTATGTGTGCTTATTCAGTCATTATTACATTAATTTACCCTTATCTTTAGTCTAAAAAGTCTTTGAGTTTTTTGCTTCTGCTGGGATGTCTCAGTTTCCTCAATGCCTTAGCTTCAATCTGACGAATTCTTTCTCTGGTAACATTGAATTCCCGGCCAACTTCCTCCAGTGTCCTTGCCCTTCCGTCATCCAGACCGAACCTCAGCCTTAATACTTTTTCCTCCCTGGGAGTTAATGTATCCAATACATCTATGAGCTGCTCCTTTAAAAGGGTAAAGGCTGCTGATTCAGCCGGAGCCGGTGCTTCATCATCCGGAATAAAGTCTCCGAGATGACTGTCTTCTTCTTCTCCGATTGGTGTTTCAAGAGAAACAGGTTCCTGTGATATTTTCATTATATCCCGCACCTTTTCCTCACTCATATCCATTTCTTTTGCAATCTCCTCAGGCGTGGGATCCCTTCCAAGTTCCTGCAGCAGCTGTCTTTGTACACGAATAAGCTTGTTGATGGTCTCAACCATATGCACAGGAATTCGTATAGTTCTGGCCTGGTCGGCAATTGCTCTGGTTATTGCCTGTCTGATCCACCAGGTAGCATATGTGCTGAATTTGAAACCCTTGCGGTAATCAAATTTTTCAACAGCTTTTATAAGCCCCAGATTACCCTCCTGTATTAAATCAAGAAAGAGCATACCTCTGCCGACATAACGTTTTGCAATACTTACAACCAGCCTGAGATTTGCCTCAGCCAGCCGTTTTTTGGCTTCTTCATCCCCCTGCTCCATTCTCTTAGCCAGTTCTATTTCCTCCTCACTGGTAAGCAGGGGAACTTTACCAATTTCCTTCAGATACATTCTTACCGGATCATCAATACTGACACTTTCAGGTATGGAAAGATCTGTATCGTCTTCATCTTCTTTTTCATCCACATCTACATCATCTAAAAACTTAAAATCATCAAAACTGTCTTCGTCATCATCATCAATGTTGTCGATATTATCAGCAACAATATCTATACCTAATTTTTCAAGAGCATCATATACTTTTTCGATTTGCTCAGGTGTAAGATCTATCTTCTCAAAAGCATCTTCTATTTCATTATAAGTGAGCATACCTTTCTCCTTACCTTCCCTGGTAAGCTCCCTTAAAACAGATTTTGTTTCCTCAATTTTTGCTGCATCAGATACGGCAGCTTTTTTATTGAGTTTGACCTCATCCTTTTTAGTTTTATTTTTTGTACTATTTTTGTTTTTCTTTGTATTTGCCATCTTCTATTTCTCCACCCCTCGGTTTTTATGAATCTTATGTTTTTTCTTTGAGCTCGATTATACGTTCCGCTCTTTTTCTGAACTCAAGCCCTAATTCCTGTCGTTTGATTCCATCTCGTTCATTTTTTATTTTTTCAATAGTTTCTTTCTGTAAATCTTCCAGATGTAGTATTTCTAATTTTGTTAAAACATCCTTTATGGCTCTTTCATTGTCTTCAGCATTACATTTTGTTGCTGCAAGCTGTGTCAGGTAGGATGATATTGAAGTATCCAGGTCATTCAGAAGTTCAGCCAAAATACAACTTTTGTTCTTTTCCAGCCTTTCATACAGCCTTTCAGCAGCTTTGCGCGCACCCCTGTCTTTAAATGATTCTAAACCGTACTTTGAGGATACAACCTGATATAAACGATTCTCATTACAAAGTAAAACTAACAGCATGTACTCCAGTTCGCCATACCGGTTGTCTATTTGTGGCAAATGAGAAACATAGGAACCCGGCGTTATTCTCCTCTGTTGGGACATCTGCTTTCTTCTCATGCGCTTAAGTATCTCGCTTCTCAAAGATTCCAGTGAAATCCCATATTGCTCAGCGTAATTCTTTGCATATAATTCCCTCTCTATGCTATTTTCATGTGTAGCAAGAATATCGGCAATGTTGTTAAGCAATTTTAGTTTGTCTTCAATAGTGTCTGAACTATGCACTTCCTTTTGTACCCGAATTTTGTAGTCTAAAAGTGATAATGCCCCTTCTATCAGTTTCTTAAACTTCTCAGGACCGTTTTTTCTTACATAATCGTCAGGATCCATATTTTCAGGCATTATCAATACCTTAGGCTGACAACCTGCTTTTTCCAGAATTTCAAGGCCTCTTAAAGTGGCTGCCTGACCTGCAGCATCAGCATCATAAGATATTATTACCTGGTCTGCGTACTTTTTTAAAATCCATGCTTGCATTTGTGTTAATGAAGTACCGAGTGAAGCAACCGCAAAATCAATACCGGCCTGATGGAGTGAAATTACGTCCATATAACCTTCTACAATCAAAAGCTTACTGGATTTGCTCCTCCGTGCAAAATTCAGCCCGTAAAGTTCACGACTCTTATTATAGACAGGAGTATCAGGTGAATTCATGTACTTCGGTTGCGAGTTATCTATAACTCTTCCCCCAAACCCAATAATATCCCCTCTGATATCAAAGATAGGAAACATTATTCTGTTCCTGAAGCGATCAACTAAGTTTCCTTTTGCAGATTTTATGGAAAGTCCTGATGCTATAAGAAGTTCAGGTGAAACACCATTATTGATAAAGTAATCTGTAAGTTCGCTCCATCCACCGGGGGACAACCCCAAACCGAATCTGCGTATTATTCTATCTGATAAACCGCGTTTTTTCAAATACTCCAATGCTCTAAGACCACTGCTGCCAGCAAGGAGAGAAAAGAAATAGCGGGCTGCCTGTCTGTTAAGCTCCAGTATTTTCTTGCGTTGCCTTGCATTTTCCCTTTCTTTTGGCTCCTCTGGCTCCGGAAGGGTAATTCCTGCTCTGTCTGCCAAAAATCTTAAAGCATCTGGAAATTCCAGATTTTCAATATCCATTATGAATTGAATTACACTTCCGCCTTTATTGCAGCCAAAACAGTAAAAAAACTGCTTAACAGGTTCTACACTGAAAGAAGGTGTTTTCTCACTGTGAAAGGGACAAAGACCAAAATATGTTTTGCCCTTGCGCTCAAGCTTTATATAGCTGGAAATTACGTCAACTATGTCGTTTCTTAGCCTAACCTCTTCTATTACCTCTTCAGGGTATAACATATTATAACCTCGTTAATTTAATTATTCGACAGATTGTCCATTTTTCCTTCTTACAAAGAAATATTCATAAATGCAAACAAGATATCTCAAAATATTATCTAAAATTTTATCAAAATCTTACTATAGAAATAGTATTGCAGGATAGAAAACTTTTATCAGTCCAACCATGAAACAGGAACATAAATGCTCTGAAACTGCTTAACAGCAAATCTATCAGTCATTCCTGCCACGTAATCCAAAACCGCCTGCTCGACACCGTCAGTATCTATCATTTTCTGGAATGCTTCAGGAAGTTTTCTCGGATTTTTCAGGAAATACAAAAATAGCTCCCCGATCATCAGCTCTGCTTTAGCCTCTTCTTTTTTGGCTACAGATCCTATATATACATTCTCGAACATAAAATTCCTCAGCTCATTTGTCGCTTCATGAAATTCTTTGCTCATTCTGATGTGATTTTTGCCGGAACTATTTTCAATAATATTTATGATCATATTGTTAATGCGCTCTGAATGGGTATTGCCCAAAACTTTTAAACACTCTCTCGGAAGATCATCCTGTGATATCACACCTCCGCGCATGGCATCCTCAATGTCATGATTTATATAAGCAACCTTATCAGCAATACGCACTATTTGCCCTTCCAAAGTCCTGGGCATGTCTTTCCCTGTATGACATCTTATACCGTCACGTACTTCAAAAGTCAAATTAAGCCCTTCACAATCCTTTTCGAGTACATCTACAACTCTGACGCTTTGTTCATTATGCTTGAAACCGAAAGAACACAATTTATCCAGAACCCTTTCGCCCGCGTGTCCAAAAGGAGTATGCCCCAAATCATGACCGAGTGCAATGGCTTCAGTCAGATCTTCATTAAGACGTAAACTTCTGGCAATGGTCCTTGCAATCTGTGAAACTTCAAGAGTATGAGTGAGTCTTGTTCTGTAATGATCGCCTTCTGGAGATATGAAAACCTGCGTCTTGTGTTTGAGCCTTCTGAATGATTTAGAATAAATAATCCTGTCCCGGTCCCGCTGAAAGTCGGTACGAACATCACATTTCCTTTCGTTTTTTAGCCTCCCTTTACTGTGTGTGACCAGACATGCAAAAGGAGAAAGATTTTTCCTTTCAAGCACTTCAAGATATTCACGGATTTTCATTGGTGCCTCCATAAAAAAGACTCATATATTATATATACCAAAAAAATACGGCGGTATATCCGCCGTTTATGTCTTTTTTAAGTTGGACCATCCAATCCAATTTTACATCTCTACAATGCAATCCTTACATACTGTTTTTCCTTTAAAGTTAATTATATCCTCCTTGGCTACATCACAAAAGATACATCTCGGAACATATTTATCGAGGACTACATTTCCATTATCATCTACAAACATCTCAATATCATCGCCCTCGTTAATGTTTAATTCTTTTCTCAAGGACTTTGGCAATACAATCCTTCCGAGTGAATCCAACTTTCTTACGTATCCAGTAGCTCTCATATAATATCCTCCTCGATAAAAAATGGTTAAATACCTGCATAAATAGAATTATATCATAATTTGTCATATTGTGAAGAGATAATTAACCATTGAAGATGTTTTTGCAACATTTTCATGTATTTTTATGCAAAATTAAGGTATTTTTATACAACATGTCTATATCCCCTTCAACCTGTGAATCTTGTTCAGAATCTGGTCATATTATCATCTGCCAGAACTCTTACAGTTTTAACCTCGTATGGTTTTATTTCAAGGTAAACTCTGTTGTTTTCAAACTTAAGTCCGCATATGTTCTCCTCCAGCATATTGCATTCATATGCCTGTTTTACAGTTACCGGCAAATTCAATACAACTTTTCCCCTGCGGTTATACGCCTCATACATCCTTAATATTATGCCATCACCGTTCTCAGCCACCTTTATTGTTTCCAAAACAACATTTTCGCTCTCTACAAATGCAAAGAAAAGGTCCTTAGGCAATTTCCCGGATTTTGGTGCTGCTACAAATGCCCTGAAAGGCATATTTAAAGCATAACCCTGCTTTACAGTACAATCCCTGAAATCATTCCGGTGCGGCAGAAGGGAATATGTAAATTCATGGACTTCCCTGTCTGCTTCCTCGTTGGGATATGTGGCTGATTTCAGCAGTGTAATGCCCATTATTCCGTCTTTTATATCATAACCGTACTTACAGTCATTCAGCAGTGACACTCCATATCCGTTTTCTGACAAGTCGGCCCATTTATGTGCACATACTTCAAACCGTGCCATATCCCAGGAGGTATTCCAGTGGGTCGGCCGTTCGACATTTCCAAACTGGATATCATAAGTGGCCTTCGTTGCATTGACATCCACAGGAAAATAAGCTTTTAACAATATATTTCTCTCTTTCCAGTCTATCCTGGTCCTGAAATCAATCCTCGGAATATCACTGTATACTTGTATATATTGTGTTATTCTGGAGTTAAGAAAGGTTCTCTCAATTTGGAGCGTCATTCTTACAGGACCTTGTTCCAGGACCTGAATATTATCAACCTCCAGAACCTCCCAACTCTTTTGCTTATAAAAAATATTTATATCCCATGCGTCATAGGTACAGGGAAGGTCCTCATAAGCCACCAGTCTGTTTGCTTTATGGCCTTCTTTGACCACTTCCCTCTCGTTGAATTTATCATAGATAGAAGTTATGAGACCATTATCGTCCAGTTCAATTCTGAAAAAATCATTCTCTATCAAACTGGTGTTAATAGTCCTTGAACCTGGAACATCAGCCTCTTCCCTGCATAATTCATATACAGAGTATCCTTTTGGCGAAACAAAGGGTATATATGTCAAAGCGTTATTATCAGGTGTAAGTTGAACAGGGAATAGTTGACCATTTTCTGATTTTACGCTTTTACACCACTCAGGAAGACTGGCCGTAATAACATTCCCCATGGGGAAGCCTGTTGGATTGAACACCACTAAGGCTTCAGTATCTAATCTGATACTGTCAGCAATTTTTTTCATGGCTATTTCAGACAAGCTTTCAAGTTCTTTTATTATTGTTTCATATTGGTAATTAGATTCCTCATAAACACTTTTTATGGATGATCCGGGTATAATATCATGAAACTGGTTTAAAAGAACTGTCTTCCATATGCCATTCAGTTTTTCAGCCGGATATTCCTCACCCAGCAGAGTTTTTGCCATAGTATAGAGACCTTCTGTTTCCATGAGCAGGAGTTCTGCAACCCTGTTATATCTTTTATTTCTTGCCATTGAAGTATAAGTGCCCCTATGATACTCAAGGTATAATTCACCAACCCAGTCAGGCAGCAGATCCTTATTTTTCTCCAGCTGAGCGTTCAAATCCTTCAGAAAACTTTTCAGGGTATTAAACTTAAATTTGGGCACTCCCGGAATACCTTTGCTGAGCCTTCGTCCGTATTCAATCATATCCCGGGTAGGGCCTCCTCCGCCATCCCCATGACCGAAAGGCATAAATACATTATTGGTCAGCGCTTTCTGCTGATATCTTTCCCATGTACCCAAAACCGTATCTGACCTTATAACCCCATTATATGTAGTTCTGTGATTTGTTTCGTAATCCTGCCCCGGATCAGGTGTTGTGATAAAATAGCTCAGAATTCTTGAGCCATCAATACCTTGCCACATAAATGTATCGTATGGCATTTTATTGTATTCATTCCAGCTGATCTTCGAAGTTATAAAGCATTCTACACCACACTTTTTAAGAATTTGCGGCAAGGCTGCAGAATAGCCAAAGACGTCCGGAAGCCACAGTATTTTGCTGTCTGCACCGAACTCTTCCTGAAAAAAAAGCTTTCCAAACATTATCTGACGTATAATAGATTCCCCGCTTATTAAATTACAGTCTGCCTCCAGCCACATTGCTCCTTCCGGTTCCCAGCTGCCTTCCCTGATTTTGGCACGAATTCTCTCATATAGCTCCGGCTGATCCTCTTTAACAAACTCATAAAGCTGAGGCTGACTCGACATAAAGCGGTATTCCGGATAGTGTTTCATAAGCTCCAGAACAGTAGCAAAACTCCTTACAGCTTTTTCACGGGTCTGCGACAAGGTCCATAACCATGCAACATCAATATGGGAGTGGCCTGTGCCGTTGACTATAATATCCTCACTTCCGCAATATTCTTCATAAAAAATCTGTTTTATATATTTGCTTGCTTGTTTTACAGAATCCAGAAAGGTTTGGTCATGACAATGAGCTTTTCTGAAATCAACTAAATTAACTGTATTTTTAAGATGACCCAATATATCCGTATATCTTTTATCATTCTTCGAAAGACATTCCAAAACATCCAAAGGCACTTTTATATCATAATACAGCTCTTCAACTTCTTTTTCCAGGACCGCAGCAGAACACTGGAAAAAGGCTTTTCCCTCATGAAGTCCTGAATAAGCGTGTAAATCAATGATATATTCTTCATTGACTTTGGCATTATCGGTTATAAAAAGTTCCCTGTGATTTACGTCCAATCCCTGAACGAGCCTTCCATTTACAAATGCAAGAAACTGAGGATTAGTTGCATCCCATTCGCCCTCTCTGCCTGTGCTGATTAATAGCAGAACAGTTCTGTTTTGAAAAGCTTCGGGTATTGTAAATTTTATCTGAAACCAGAAATGTTTGTCATATCCTCCCCAGCTTCCTCCATTTTCAAAGGACTGAAACAATTCAGGTTTCTCATAAGAATTTGAACAAGGTGCTATTTCAATCTGATCTACAGGCATTAAGCGGGAATAACGCAGAGATTTAAGTTCCTGAGTAAGCCTTTTTATTCTGTCCACTGTAAGCATCATATCCATAAGTAGCCCTCCAGAATTATCCTCCAAATTATATATTGATTATATAGATTGAATGCAGGAAATGCAATTTAAAGGAAAACAAAAAGGATTAAGCTTCAAAAGCAACTTACAAAAAATGAATGTAGGTCAATTGAAAAAGTAAACTCCGGTTTGTAAAAGTAAATTCCACAGAGTCAG
>ERZ773359.5473-NODE-5473-length-12135-cov-6.449172_pt1 | contig 12135 bp, 12 predicted proteins | sample MGYA00374955_ERZ773359 | MGnify/ENA primary metagenome ERZ773359 (study PRJEB29098, sample SAMN04486028) | biogas fermenter metagenome | study: EMG produced TPA metagenomics assembly of the Biogas fermentation microbial communities from Germany - Plant 4 DNA1...
CCACACCACTTACAGACATTCTTTGATTTTCTACTGCCATTGTAATATTGGTTTGAGTTGCTTCCATCATATTGGCTTGTTTTGCATTAATCCCTAATTCACTGATAATAGAATTCATATATGAGTCCGCAGTACCTTCCCTGAACAAATGGGTATAATTTCTTAAGGCTTTTAATCCTTCCATAAATCCATTACCACTAGGAAGACTTTCTCCATCAGAAGCGGCAGCGATGTTACCTACATTCTCTAATATATCTTTTGAAAGGGAAAAGTTTTCTGCTGTTATATTGTCATAGTCCAAAGGGTCATCTAGTTCATTTGTTCCTTTTGCTTCACCATTCTCTTTATAAGTAAAGAAATAAATTCCTTTTTTTCCTTCTGAGTTAATGGCATTTAAATGACCGCCTTCAAGGTCTGCAATATCATCGCCATTTCTGTCTAAGCCTTCGTTCACTGCTCTTGCAAAAGTTCTGACAAACTCGTTTAATCTGTTTAAATAATATGGAATACCCTTGTACATGGTGCCATTGCCATCCCGCATATCAATATAACCTTTAAGCTCTCCGCTTAAATTTGGGTCGGTTATATCAAATTTAAGGCCATTAGCCCATTGGATGTCATAGAGGCCTTCTACATCTTCTGGATTATTAGGCGTTTTTCTTGGTACCACTCTTAATTCCGTTGCATTAAAATGGTCGACTAAAATCTGCCCATTGATTTTTACTCTAAAATGTTTCTCACTTTTGTCTCTATAATCCACACCACTAAGATTGCCGTTTTTAACTTCTGGATTTACTTCTATTTCTTCTACTTCTACATTAACAATCTTAGAAAGCTGGTCAACCAATTTTGCCCTTTCGTCTCTTAAATCATTGGCCTTGCTGCCATCCATTTCATATTTATAGATCTGCTGGTTTAAATCTTGAATTTTACGGGCAATAACATTGATTTCTTCTACCTTCGTTTTGATTTCAAAATTTAAATCTCTTTGATACTTCTTTAGATGCTGGGCAGTTGTATTAAAATATTGAGTAAAAGTAACCGCCGCCTCTTTTAAAGCAGCTCTGTGTTCTCCGCTGTCAGCATTATTGACTACACCGTTAATGGCGTCAAAAAAACTATTAAAAATCGCATTAAACCCTGAATCGGAAGGTTCATTAAAAAGACTTTCCATAAGAGAAAGCTGTGTCTTTTTAACACTATATTGACCAAGAATAGAGTTTTCAGACCAATATTTCGTATCAAGATAAAAATCTCGCATTTGATTGATGCCATAAACTTCCGAGCCTGTCCCTATCATGCCTTTACCAGCAGCCGGAAGGGCTCTGGTTGCTCGCTGTTCTACAATCTGGCGGCTATATCCTTTTGTATTGGCATTGGTAATATTATGGGCAGTTACATCCAGCGCTGTCCGTGCCGTAAAAAGTCCGCTAGTTGCGATATTAAATCCTAAAAAGGCCGTCACAATATCATTCCTTTCTTAACCACTTGCTATCTTCCAACCACGCCCATACGATTGACGATCGTATCTATCATTGAATCCACAGCATTAACAACCCTTGCTGAAGCATTGTATGCATGTTGGTATTTCATCATATTGCTCATTTCTTCATCTATGGATACGGCTGACAAAGAGTTTCTCATATTATCCACATGATTAACTACTGTTTGTTTATCTTGTACTCTTTGAATCACTTCATTGCCTTCTGTACCAATTCTTGTAACGAATTCCGCATAATAATCCTGGAAATTCAGTTTGTGGTTACTGCCTATTTGAGTATTTTCTGCATCCCATGCAGATAAAATTTCTTGAACGACAGAGTCATCTCCCACATCCCCAGTTCTGGATAAAGGAAGCAAGTTATATCCTCCATCATTTAGAAGGGCAGGATTAATGACTAAGTTTCCTGCAGAATACAAGGTATCGGGATCAGTTGGATCTTCTTTTATATACTTTCCAGATGTATCATATCTCTCAACATTCTTTCGTGAAAAAAGTTCCGTAAACTTTGTTTTAGCTTCATCCTGTCCCATAGGAGCATTAGGATCTCCTTGGTTCGTAGGTGCTAAAATATTATTAATAGTGGTTACAATGCTATGAATTAATGTATCAAATTCCTTTTGAATCTTTGGAATTAAATAATAGTTGCCTTCATCTTCAAGAGATTTATTATCGTTAAGCATGATATCATTATCGTTAGTCGCATAGTTTGCAGCTGCATTCCCTCTGCACAAAAGCAATCCTTTTAGCTTTCCTTTATCGTTTCTAATTCCGGATGTAATTTCCCTGTTCATCTTAACGACATCTTCTCCTGTATCTTCCCATACAGGTTTTACAAAGGGACTTTTAGGTTCAGCCTGCACAAGTTTTATTTTGCTTACAAATTTCCCATGGACTAAAAGATGTCCTTCTGCTTTTACCTGAACCCTTCCTGTAGCATCTTCACTGTATTGAATATCAATAAGTCCTGCCAGTTTATCCAGTATAAGATTTCTTTGGTCTCTTAAATCGTTAGCATTATCGCCGTTCATTTCATATTTTGCAATCTGTTCATTTAAATCTCTGATTTGGACTGCCAGTGAATTAATGGTATCCACCGTATCTATCACTTGATTGTTTAAATCAAATTGATAGGCGTTTAATTGATTGGCAATATGATTAACTTTATCAATAAAAACCGCAGCACTCTGAATAAAGGCTTTTCTTTCGTCCAATCCATCCGGTGCAGCGGCAAGTTTATTGGTTTGTCTCCAAAAGTCCGTCATAACCTCACTGAGACTTTCTCCGTTAATTTCACCTAAAATAGCTTCAACTTCCAGAATAGTGGACTGTTTTGCATTGTAAAACTGATATGCCCCTATCTCCGTGCGATAGTTTCTATCTAAAAATGAATCTCTAATCTGTCTTATTTCTGTTACATCAACACCGCATCCTATAGAAAGAAGGTCCTTGCCATTACGTCCTATAGTCATATAAAAACTGTCGTTTTGAAGGACCTGCTGTCTGACATAGCCCGGTGTATTAACATTGCTTAAATTATGCCCTGTAACATTAAGCCCCATTTGGCTGGCATTTAATCCTGAAATGGCTCTTGATAAGCTTGCCATAGAAGCCAAAAAAATCACCCCCTATTGTCTTGCGTCAAAGAAGCTCCTGCTGCTGCCGTTGATGCCTTGCATCTGTCCTCCCTGACCATAATCGTTCGTTGTGAAAGTACGTTTACTCTGTATAGCGTTTATCGTAAAATCAATCATTTCCATAGATTGATTCAGCAATAGTCTGTTTTGTTCGTTAGATCTTTTTAAATCCTCTATTACCTTCTGTATTTCTGATTGTACTTTCTTTAGTCTTTTGCTCTCTTCTCCCGAATCTTTTAGCCGTTCAAGGAGTTTGGAGATGGTTAAAGTGTTTTTATTTTCATTTAAAACCAGGGCAATATCGTCTATAACCTGTTCTCTGTTTTTCTCAAGCCGTGTGGTTTTAGATACTACCATTTGTTCTTTCTTGGTTAAGTCTTGAAGTGCCGCAGTATCTCCTGCTACAAGGATATCTGTTTTTTCTTTGGATAATTCCAATAAATTCCTATAGCATAGAGTTTCCTCTTCTAAAATTTGAATTAAATCATTAACTAATCCTGCCACGCTCATCCCTCATTTATATTAGATCTTCTTATCAAAGGCACTTTCTACCATTTTATCCGCCAATTCCTGAGCGCTTATATTATAGGTTCCTGATTGAAGTTTTTGCTTTATTTCCTGTACCTTTTCATATCTTATATCAGGCACCTTCGAGAGTGCACTAAGGGCAGTTTGAAAGTCTTTACCTTCCTCAGATAAGGCAAAGACATCTTTCCCCATAGTCCTATTGGTTTTTCCTGTTTTTTGTACCCGATTTGTATTATAAACTTCTAAAATTTGATTGACTCTCGTTATTTTCATATCCTCACCTACTTTTCCTTTTATTCTCCTACTACTATATCGTCACCAATCCCTTAGGAATTTAGTCTTCATGAAACAAAAAAAGAGTTTCGCAAACGAAACTCTTTTTTATCGTCCCTCTATTTTATCCTTATTGAGATAATACATTCTGGACTTTTTGGGATCAGTTTTGTCTAAACCGAAGGATTTGGGTCCTGCAAGACTATCCTTAGCTGCTCTCACATCTCTTTCTAATTCACGGGCACATCTTTCGCAAAACCTACCGGTTTTTATGGTAGTACCACATTTTTCACATTCTATACCTATAGGAGAATCCGGCGTAATGATGAGTCTTCCTTCCCTAAGATAATGTCTGATCGTTGCAACGGACACTTCTGTTGCTTGTGATACTTCTGCCATAATTGCCTTTGGATGTTCATAAAGATAATCTTTTACCTTCTGAAATTCCTTTTCTTCTTCGTCTTTACAAGCAGGACAAATTACTCTACCTGTGATGTACTGAAAAAGTCTCTTACACCTTCTACAATTTCTAATTTCCATAATGCCACCCCTCTTTCGTAATATTGGCTTTACTATCAATGCTAATCCTTTCCTCATCAATAAAACGATAAATCGTTTTTAGAGGAATATTGATAGCCTTTGATATTTCCATAGCATTGGTACCTTTATGCTTTAGTATGCCAATACTATTTCCCCCTGTTACATATCTTGCCCTATACTAAGGGAAAGAAAACATACCTTTTTAGCTCCTCTTTCTTTAAGCAAACCAGCGCAATAATTCATAGTCGTTCCTGTAGTATATATATCGTCAACTAATAGTATTTTCATTTGGTCTAAATTGATTGTATCTGCTATTTTAAATGCCTTTTTTAAGTTGTTTTGTCTTTGCATAATGGATAATCCGCTTTGGGGTTTTGTTTCTTTTACCCTGGTAAGTATGGCAACATCCATAGGGATACCTAGTTCCCTTGAAATTGCTTTTGCCAATTCTTCTGCCTGATTATAGCCTCTTTTTCTTTTTCTGTTTTTATGAATGGGAATGGGGATAATCACATCAAATCCTTCTTCTGATATCTGGTTCCTTATTCTATCTGCCATAAGCTTCCCAAGATATTTCCCATATTCTTTGTGTCCGCCGTATTTAAATCTATAAATTGCTTCTTTCACCATGCCCTCATAGATAAAAACCGCCCAGCCTTTATCATAGACCGGAGTATTTTTAACACAATCAAAACATGTGGTTCTTTCTTTAGAATCCTGTATGGGTTTCCCACATTTTTGACAAACCTTCCCCTCAATAAACGGAAGAGTATCTTTGCAGACTCTACATATTCCCCTTTCTTCCTGAATGGGAATAATGCTTGTACAAAAGATGCATCTGGGAGGATAAATTAAGTCCAGCAGCAAATCTGCCCACACCTACTATCACCTTCTAGGAGGTTAATTCTTTTATTTTCCTGAGCCTATAAGCTAATGAGGAATATCTGTTAATTTCACGGTTATTGTCAACCATCCTGTGAAGTGTACTTTCAAGTCCTACAACAACAACCAGCTTCTTTGCCCTTGTTACTGCCGTATAAAGGAGATTTCTATTCATCAGCATGGGTGGACCACTGTGAATAGGAATAATAACAACGGGATATTCTGATCCTTGGGACTTATGAATCGTTACCGCATAAGCAAGTTCCAGTTCGTCCAATTGGCTAAAATCATATTCTACGGTTTTTAAATCGTCAAAAAGTACTGTTAGGGTCTGTGCTTCCTCATCTATTTCCTGAATGCTTCCTGCATCTCCGTTAAAAACCCCTACCCCTTCATCTATTCTCATCCCTATATCATTATAAATCTTCCAAGGCATATTATAATTGTTTTTAATTTGCATAACCTTATCCCCTTCGCGGAATAAAGTTGTGCGGTATTCTTTTTCTCTTTTTTTCCTGGATGGAGGATTTAAGGCCTGTTGAAGAACGGTATTTAAAGCTTCTACTCCTAAGGGCCCCTTTCGCATAGGGGTTAATATCTGCATATCTTTTATAGGATCACAGTTTGTAAAGGAAGGAAGTCTTTTTTGTACCAACTGTTTGATGGTTTCTATGACTTCGTCCTGTATGCTTCTTTTCATAAAAAAGAAATCCTTATCCTTTTCATTGACAACAGGATATTCTCCTTTATTAATTCTATGGGCATTCATGACGATGGCACTTTCCCTTGCCTGTCTAAAAACTTCCGTTAATCGAACCACCTTAATGGTTTCGCTTCGAATCATGTCTTTTAGTACATTCCCCGGACCTACCGAGGGCAATTGATCCACATCCCCTACAAATATAAGCCTTGTTCCGGGGGCTACCGCTTTTAAGAGGCTGTTCATCAGTAAAATATCCACCATGGACACTTCGTCTATAATGATAACATCTGCTTCTAATGGTCTTTCTTCATTTCTTTCAAAAACTTGTTTTTTATGATCTTCCTCTAAAAAAGTCATTTCTAAAAGCCTATGAATCGTACTTGCTTCCTTGCCGGTCGCTTCACTCATGCGTTTTGCCGCCCGTCCTGTGGGGGCAGCCAAAATAACATCATACCCTTCTTCTTCCAGTAGGGAGATAATAGCATTAATCGTTGTTGTCTTACCGGTTCCCGGCCCTCCTGTAATAATAAGGACTCCTTCTGTCATCGCCTCTTTAACGGCTTGTCTTTGTTCGGAGGCAAGTTTGATTTTCTTTTCTTTCTCCAGCCTGTCAATTCTTTTATCAATGTCCTTACTTTGTGTTTCATCTTTCATTAGCGTAAAATCTGTAAGTCTTCTTGCTACATTCATTTCTGCATAATAAAATGGTGTGAGGTATACTGCTTCTACATCTTCTATTTTCTCCTGCCAGATCTGTTTGTAAACCTGAAGTTCTATTAAGGCATTCTCAATTAATTCTTCTGATACACCAAGGAGCTCATAAGCTGCTTGTATTAAATGTTCTCTTAACATATAAGTATGTCCGTTATTGGAGTATTGGTTTAGAATAAATTTTATTCCTGCTTTGATGCGATGGGGTGAATCCTCTCCTATACCTACGGTTTCTGCGATTTGGTCTGCCATTTTAAAGCCAATGCCAAAGATGTCTTCTGCTAAACGGTAAGGGTTGCTTTTTACAACATCGATGGTGGCTTCTCCGTACTGCTTGTAAATCTTTAAAGCATAGGAAGGGGAAATTCCGTAGTCTTGAAGAAATAAAACAGCCCTTCTTAATTCTCTTTGTTCATGAAAGATTTCTCCGATTTGAAGAGCTTTTTGTCTGCTAATGCCTTTGACTTCCTCTAAACGTTCCCATTCTTCTTCTATCACCCGTAAGGTATCCAGACCAAACTTTTCTACGATGCGTCTTGCAAGGGTCGGCCCTATACCCTTTATCACTCCGGAGCTTAGATATTTTTCTATGCTCTCTTCTGTTTTGGGAATCGTCTTTTCGTAAGTATCTATTTGAAATTGGCTTCCATAAATCGGGTGATTCACCCAGGAACCGATGATTTTTAAGGTTTCACCAGGATAGGCCTCAAGAAGTGTTCCTACACATACGATTTCCTCATCTCTTGTCTGTATGGAACACACCGTATACCCATTTTCTTCATTACGAAAAATAATATCTTCTATGGTTCCTTCTATGATAAGTTGGTTATCCATATATCCACACCATTCATTAAACACTCTAATATTTATATTATAATAATGCATTTTTTGATAAATGAAAAGGGGAAAAAATAACGGACGCATCATACGTCCGTAAAAGTTATCTTATAGGTTTGCTTCTTTTCTTAATATATCTGCCTTATCGGTTCTTTCCCATGGAAGGTCGATATCTGTTCTTCCAAAATGACCGTAAGCTGCTGTTTTTGAATAAATAGGTCTTCTAAGATCTAATGTCTTAATGATTGCAGCAGGACGAAGGTCAAAATGTTTTTTAACCAATTCAGTGATGGCTTCATCAGATATTTTCCCAGTGCCGTGGGTATTTACCAAAATGGATACAGGCTCTGCAACCCCAATGGCATAAGCCAGTTCTATTTCACATTTTCTTGCAAGTCCAGAAGCTACAATATTTTTTGCCACATATCTTGCGGCATAAGCTGCGGAACGGTCCACTTTCGTTGGATCTTTACCGGAGAAAGCACCACCTCCATGGCTTGCATAGCCGCCGTATGTATCTACGATAATTTTTCTTCCAGTAAGACCTGAATCTCCTTGAGGGCCTCCAATGACAAAACGGCCTGTAGGATTAATATAATATTTTGTGTCTTTGTCTAAAAGTTCTTTTGGAATAACAGGCTTTATAACATATTCCATAATATCTCTGTGTATCGTTGACTGATCTACTTCAGGACCATGCTGTGTAGAAACAACAACGGTATGCACTCTAACCGGTCTGTCATCTTCATATTCTACGGTTACCTGGGTTTTTCCATCGGGTCTGAGATATGGAAGGGTTTCATTTTTACGAACTTCTGCCAGTCTTCTCGCTAATTTATGCGCCAGAGAAATTGGCATTGGCATCAGCTCAGGGGTTTCGTCACAGGCAAATCCAAACATCATGCCCTGGTCTCCTGCACCGATTGCTTCGGTGTCTTCTTCTGCAGCTTGTCCAGTTTTCGCCTCTAAAGCTTTATCAACGCCCATGGCAATATCTCCGGATTGTTCATCAAAGGATGTCAATACAGCACAAGTATCACCATCAAAACCAAATTTTGCTCTGGAGTATCCTATTTCTTTAATCTTTCCTCTTACTACCTTTGGAATATCTACGTAGCAATTGGTTGTTATTTCTCCCATTACCAAAACCATACCGGTTGTTACTGCAGTTTCACAAGCTACTCTGGCGTTCGGATCCTGGGCTAATATTGCGTCTAAAATAGCATCTGAAATTTGGTCACAAATTTTATCTGGATGTCCTTCTGTTACGGATTCGGATGTAAATAGTCTTCTCGCCATATCATATCATCTCCTTAATATATATTTTGGATAAAAAAATTAATTTCATACATGAAAAAAAACCTCTTGACGAGGTTTTATACGCTATGTATGTTTTTCCTCATCTTCCGAATGCACATTCGGGGGAATTGGCACCACTGCATGAATATGCTGGTTGCCGGGTTTCATCGGGCCCTTTCCCTCCACCTCTCTTGATAAGAAAAAAATATTTAATTCTATTAATACAGTGAGTATAGCAAACTTTGAGGAATTTTGTCAAGAAATTAAAATAATATCCCGACCCCATAACTTAAAACAGCTATAATAAGTCCGGAAACTGCCGCCCCTGTAGACACGGTTAAAAATGCCTTCTTAAATTCCAAGTGAAGAAGAGAGGCTGCTAAAGACCCGGTCCATACCCCTGTTCCTGGAAGAGGTATGGCTACAAATAAAAAAAGGCCTAAGAGTTCATACTTTACAATATTTTTGCTTTTTTTCATCGTTCGACGCTCAATCCACTCCACCACTGGACGTATCCAGCTAACTCTTTTAAGTATCTCAAAGGACTTATTAACAAATAAAATAATTATGGGACATGGAAGAATCGCTCCGATTAAAGTTAATATATATACTTCCCAAAAACCAATCCCCTGTATAATTCCATAAGGGATGGCTGCTTTTTGCTCTAGTATGGGAATTGCAGAAATAATAAGCGTCATCCACTCACTTGAAAGAAAATCCATGGCTTCACCTATCCTATATGTATTCTATATAAATAGTATACAATTTTACAATAAATTATAACATAAAACAAGTCGCCGTTAAAGGCGACTTTTAAGTTGTTTATAAAGCATATTGGCTAACCCTATACCATCTGATTTTGAAGCATTTTTTGCGTACTCTTCATCAAGCATTTCTTGAAAGATTTCTTCTCCCTGACTTTTTTCAATGAGCCCTCCAGACTGAATGGTTCGTCGCATTTCTTTAAAGAGCTGATGAATAAAATACGCTTCAAACTCCTGACAGGCTTCTTTTAGAGCTTTATCATCCTTTTCTTCTGCAGCCTTTTTAAGTACATCTTCAAAGTTTTCTAGTTTCTGGCTTTGGGTCTGTGTTTTATAGACATTGTCTATGGGATAGGAAGCAGAAAAATCAATGCCATTGGTTTTCATACTTTACCTCCTATCGTTTAAGTTGATTTACTTGAGCCAACATATCATCGGAAGTTTGAATTGCTTTTGAGCTGATTTCATAAGCTCTTTGAGCAACAATAAGCTTAACCATTTCTTCAACCACTTGAACATTGGAGGATTCTAAGCTTCCCTGAATCACTCTGCTGGGTCTGTTTACATCTCCGTCTACCTCAAAGATTGGCTGACCTGAGGCACTGGTTGGTCTTAAAAGATTTCTTCCTACATCTTCAAGACCTGCTCTATTGGGGAACTGAACAATTTGAATCTGTATGTCTAATTCTTCTGTTTCTCCTTCACCATTAACATAGGAAAAGGTGCCATCTTCTCCAATGATTAAATCGGAAATATTGACTTCCGGTGGAATATAAATTGGTTCTTCATCTATACTTAACACAGGATATCCATCAGATGTCACAAGCATTGTCTCATCGTCCACAATACTTACTTTAAAACTTCCATCCCTTGTGTATAAGACTTCGTCATTTGGTCCTAATACGGCAAAGAAGCCTTCCCCGTCAATCGCCAGATCTAAAGGATTATTTGTCATTTCAATATTACCCATTGAATAGTCTTTTACGGTAGCGATTGGTCTAACTCCATAACCTACTTGCAAGTTTACCGGTCTTCCTGCACCGTTTTCGTCCACACCTGCTCTTTGCATGGTTTCATATAAAAGAGATTTAAACTCCACCCTGCTTTTCTTATATCCAACTGTATTGACATTGGCCAAGTTATTTGAGATGGTATCTACATTCATCTGTTGGGATACCATTCCTGAGGCTGCTGTCCAAAGTGAACGCATCATTTCACATTCCCCCTATCATATTTTTCCTACTTCATTCACTGCTTTCCCTAAGGTTTCATCATGGGTTTGTATTGCCTTTTGGTTGGCTTCATAGATTCTTGTCGCAGTAATCATATCTACCATTTCTCGTACAACATTGACATTAGAACCTTCCACAAAACCTTGCATAATTTGGCTTTCAACGTTTTTCTCTGCAGTTGCTTCAGTTCTTTCTAACAGATTATCTCCAACTTTTCTAAGACTTTCAGGGTTTTCAAACTCTAATATTCTCAGCCTGTCTATATATTCATCATTAACATAGATATTCCCTGACTCATCAATTCGCACATCTCCCTGTTCCAGGCGAATCGCTCCATTTTCACCTAATACGGTATTTCCTTCTTTGGTCATAAGTCTTCCGTCTGGGCCCAGTACAAAGGAACCATCCCTTGTATATTTTTCAATTCCGTCTTCTGTTTCTATCGCAAAAAAAGCTTTCCCCTGGATAGCAAGATTTAACGGATCATTGGTTTGTTTAAGGGCGCCTTGAACATAACTGGTATAGATTTCATCGATGTATAAACCCAAACTCATATTTCCAATATTGCGATTATTGGAAAATCCGTTCTTCCTATCTTGAATTCTCTTTGTAAGTTCCTCTGGAAATGAACGGGACACAACAATATCCTTTTTATATCCATTGGTATCTACATTGGCTAAGTTATTCGTTATAACATCCATTTTATTAAACTGTGTTTTCATTCCGATTGCAGAAGTGTATAATCCCCTAATCAAATCAAGTCCCCCTATTTATTAATATACTTTTTACTTTTTGCCACCTGCCATATACTCTACATACTTGCCGGTTCCAATTGCTACACAGGAAATGGCATCCTCTGCAATGATGACATTAATGCCTGTCTTTTCTTTAATCAATTTATCCAAACCATAGAGGAGGCCTCCCCCTCCAGTCATCACAATGCCTCGGTCTGATATATCTGCTGCTAATTCCGGTGGCGTCTTTTCTAATACCCCGTGAACTGCTTCAACAATACTTGCAACTGGCTCTTGAAGCGCTTCAAGCATTTCTTCAGAAGTTACTGTAATCGTTTTAGGCAGTCCTGTAATCAGGTTTCTTCCTCTAACATCTAAGGAAACAGACTGTGTTCTTGGGTAAGCTGTTCCTATATTAATCTTTAAATCTTCTGCCGTTCTTTCCCCGATTAAAACATTATGCTTCTTTCTCATATATCGGATAATGGCTTCAT
>ERZ773359.5474-NODE-5474-length-12135-cov-4.682036_pt1 | contig 12135 bp, 11 predicted proteins | sample MGYA00374955_ERZ773359 | MGnify/ENA primary metagenome ERZ773359 (study PRJEB29098, sample SAMN04486028) | biogas fermenter metagenome | study: EMG produced TPA metagenomics assembly of the Biogas fermentation microbial communities from Germany - Plant 4 DNA1...
GGCAAGTTCGCCCGCGTACCCCAAGAGAGCAAGTATTGAGCCTTACAGCTTTCCTGAGCCGAGGACGTGAGAAAGGCTGTGCCACTTGTACTTTACAGCTTTCCAAGCCGAAGACGCGTAAAATGCAGAGCCTTTGCACCTAATCATATCGCGCAATGTATTTTCCCAACAACTTGAACCTTACAATATGCAAATCAATACATCTTCAAAGCGAAAACAGGGCATACGCTTGAACAATAGCCGCAAAGGACGCATTTGCCGGTATCGATCTGAAGCCCGTCATTGTTAAGCGAAAGCGCTTTCTGTTTGCATCTTTCAACGCAGCTGCCGCATTTCTCACACCAAAAATCCACATGCAGCGCCTTTTTGGTTTGAGGCCGGTATTCATCAAGAGTTGAAAGACTCTTTTCCAGATCATTGAACAGAGCTACATTCATTCGTACTTCTTCCAGACTCTGCATGCCCATGGCTACCGAATGTATGTATGGAATTGAAGTAACAAATTCAACACATTCCCTGAAGGAATGGAGTAAATTTCCTCCTCCGAAGGGCTTCATCCCGTAAATGGCTTTTCCCGCCTCATAAGCTTCTTTTATGGCCATAAGCATTTCATCCATGGTACCATCACAGATTCCAAGTCCCGCTTTGTTTGTAATAGGATGAATAACCTCAATCTCAGGAAAGACGGCTGCGGCTTTTACCGCCGCGATATGGTGGGTGGAAAGCCCCACAGCACGGATAATGCCCTTTTGTTTGAGCTCCAGATAATACTCCAATGCTTCCCAATGCCCACGTATGGTGTGCTCACTTTCCTGTTCGTGCATAAGCCATATATCAATGCTATCCAGGCCAAGTTCCGTAAGGGCTTTGTCGACCGTCCTTTTTGCTTCTTCCCTGTCATAGGCATAGGATTTGGAAGCGATTACAGGTCGTATACCTGTTATTTCCATCGCCCTTCGAATATGCCTGTATGTATCATACAGGTCAGCCGTGTCTATAAAGTTGACTCCAAGACTTAAGGCCTCTGCAATAACCTCTGCCCCCTCATCGGTAGAGAGATTTTTTTGGAGCGGTCCAATAACCAGACCTCCAAAACACAATCTTGAAACCATTATTCCCGTATTTCCCAATTCACAATATTCCATCTGTTTCTCCCTGACTTCCGATAATTTGGCGATAAGGACAGCCGATGTATTTTTTTCAGCATTGAATTAAAATAACAAAGCCCGGCATTAACGCGGGCTTTATAATAACAACATCCGTATTTTTGCACATTCAGTAAATAAAATTACTGAAAATAATCACTCCAAATAATGCCTTACAAGTTCTTCAATAATTTCATCACGTTCAAGCCTTCTTATAAGGCTTCTTGCATTCTTGTGGCTGGTAATGTAGGTAGGATCACCTGACATAATATATCCCACAAGCTGGCTGATTGGGTTATACCCCTTCTCAGTAAGTGCTTCATAAACCTTCAGAATGATTTCACGGGTTTGATTTGTGTTATCATTATTAAAGTCAAACTTCATCGTTCCTGAATACATCAGCCTTCACCCGCTTTCTGCCCTTTAATCGGGAATTTTTTATAATTATGATGTAAAAATCATAATATTATTATCATATTAATACATACAGGTCTTTAAATCAAGTTATGATAAGCAACTTTAATAATTTTGCCATTAAAGTGCAATTCCTCTGAGGCTTAATCCCTCTACGGAATCCAACCTGACGTTTATTATTTCCCCTGCATTTTCACGTTCGGTCCTGACAACAACAGGCAAATAATTAGGGGTATGCCCTTCCATATCATCGGAATTCTCACCTGCAGGTTGTTCTATGAGAACCGGCATTTCCCTTCCGATAAAACTTGCAAGAACATTTCTCTTCATTTCCTCTGCAAGTTCAATCATGATTTTGCTTCGATGCTCCTTGACCGTGGCATCAATCTGGGATGGGTACCTTGCCGCCGGTGTTCCCTTTCTGGGAGAATACTTAAATACATGAATCCACAAAAATCCAATCTCTTTGCAGAATTCATAGGATTCTCTGAATTCTTCCTCGGTTTCGCCCGGGAATCCCACCATAATGTCTGTTGTAACAGTTACATCAGGTACTTTTTCCCGCAGTCTTTTTACAATATTCCTGTAATCTTCAGGAGTATATTTTCTGTTCATCCTTTTTAAAGTTGCGCCACAGCCGCTCTGCAGAGAAATATGAAAATGCGGGCATAGTTTAGGAAGAGTTTCCATACCGTTTACAAAGTCCTGGGAAAGAAACATCGGCTCCAACGAACCAAGCCTGATCCTTTCCAGCCCGTCTACTTTATGCAACTCCCTTATAAGCTCCCCAAGACCGGTACCTTCTTTAACTCCGTAAGATGAAAGATGAATACCTGTCAGGACAATCTCTTTAAATCCCCTTTGAATGAGAGCTTCTGCTTCCTTTATGATCTCAGGAATACCCCTGCTTCTGACAGGGCCACGGGCATAAGGTATTATGCAATAGGAACAAAACTGGTCGCAACCATCCTGAATCTTTATAAACGCCCTGGTGTGATCATCATAGGTTTCAATGGGCAATTCCTCAAAATCGGACAGTTCCTTCCTTTCATTGACATATTTCTGCGGGCCGTTTTCTTTTACTTTCTCAACAAGCTCTACAATATTATGTTTCATATTATTGCCTACAACCAGGTTTACTCCCTCGATTTTTGCCGCCTCATCAGGAGAAACCTGGGCAAAACACCCCACAGCGGCAATGACCCCATCGGGATTGAGCTTGCTTGCCCTTCTGAGCATATGTCGTGATTTTCTGTCACCCATATTGGTAACAGTACATGTATTTACTATATAAACATCAGCGAATTCACTTTCGGGCACAATCTCATAACCGGCATCCCGGAACAGCTTTTTCATGCCTTCTGTCTCCGCTGTATTAACCTTGCAACCCAAAGTTATAAAAGCTGCTTTTTTACTCTTCATTTTAATCCCTTCCAAATGTTACAATAATAATATGAAATCTCTTTACACTTTGCTGATTGATTTTACACATATTTGTTAATAAACTATAAAACAAGCAAGCACTTTACTATCCATGAAAGGCGGTACAATGGACATATGAAAACATTTAATATTCTGCTAAAATCCATCAATGATGTGAAGGACTTTGTAAACATTGTAAACAAGTACGATTTCGATGTTGATCTTACATCCGGAAGATACATTGTTGATGCAAAATCTATTATGGGTATATTCAGCCTTGATCTTTCAAAACCCATTAAAGTTGAAATCCATGATGATAAAGCAGATGATTTCGTAGAAGAAATCAGGGCATTTATAATTGACTAAGCGTCAATAACCTCACATGCAGCATCAGGCTCACCAGCTAAACAGAGGTGGGCTTTATTGCTTGCTAACAAAAAACATTCCAGTGGCTTCACCGCCACTTATTTTATTTCTTAATTTGCATTCCGCTATATAACAACCTGGACCATATTAATCCAGCTTCAGATCTCCCTCTTTAATCCAGCCTATTCTTCTGAGCAAAATGCCAAAGAGCCAGCATATAACCGCAGGAAGTACGAATGCAATAAGAATTAAGCCAACCCAGTCCATTCCGGTTATGGCAATCTTAACTCCCTTTTCAACATCGTTGATCCAACCTGTATATACTCCTATGGGACCAACCAATCCACAGGTACCCATTCCCGAAGCTACTGCAGGACCGTTCATTTCAAGCCTGAACAGGCAGGTTGCTATTGGCCCGGTAACTGCGCTGGTAGCAATGGCGGGTATCCATATTCTCGGATTACGCACAATATTGCCCATCTGGAGCATGGAAGTTCCAAGTCCCTGAGAAATCAGTCCTCCCCAGCGGTTTTCACGGAAAGACATAACGGCAAACCCTACCATGTTTGCACAGCATCCTGCAAGTGCTGCCCCGCCTGCCAGTCCTGTAAGATTCAGCGCAGCGCAGATGGCGGCACTGCTGATTGGCAGAGTTAAGGCAATACCTACAATTACAGATACCAGAATTCCCATTACAAATGGCTGCTGCTCGGTAGCCCACATGACAATCTGGCCAACCCAGCTGGCTGCTTTTCCAACTGCAGGCGCAATAAGCATGGAGAGCGAAGCACCGGTAAAAATGGTAACAAGGGGAGTAACAAGAAGATCGACCTTGGTCTCCTTGGAAACTAATTTGCCACACTCGGCTGCAATAATAGCAATAATGTAAACTGCAAGAGGACCTCCTGCGCCTCCAAGGCTGTTGGCGGCTTGCCCTACCGCAGCCAGAGAGAACAATACGAGTGGTGGGCATCTAAGCGCATATCCTATTGCTATTGCCATGGCTGGCCCGGATATGCTTGATGCAAAGTCTCCTATGGTCTTTAAAAACGGCAATCCTGTCTGTGAGGCAACAGTATTTATAATAGTTCCTATCAGCAATGAACAGAATAAGCCCTGGGCCATGGCTGCAAATGCATCCACCCCATAGCGGCGCGCAGAAATAATTACTTCTTTTTTTATCAAAAATTCTTTTATCTTCCCCATACTACAATCCTTCCATCTAATGCAAAGATCACAATCATTTTGAAAATTCTATGTTCATTAAAGAGTATAAATCATTTTATCCAAATCCAAACCTTTATCATTACATCAAAAAATACAAAAAAACACAAGTCCTGCAATGCGAAAAACTTGTGTATTAATTATACATCAAAAATAAAATATTAAAAGTCTCATCAAAAAGAAGAATACTATCAAAAATAGGAAAAACAAACCGGCTTTTTCTCATATCCAAGGCAGCGCTGAAGAATGGGTATGTATTTTTCGTCACTAATTTTAAGCCTTGAATACTCAATAAGTTTCACAAGGGGAACGGACCCCAGTACAAACGAAGTAAAATCAGATATATCCCCGGTCAGTATCACATCAGTGTGCGGATTTTGAACAACTTCCATCTTATTGCCTTCAATTTTCAGGGTTACCGGACCGCTGTTGGACTTATTGAAGCTGTCCTGAATATCAAGTTTTACATATATCGGAGACCCAACGGGTTCTTCAAAGCTGTCATTCTGCCTGAAAAAAGCGCGCAGATCCAGTACCTTCATCATACTGCCGCCGCACATATGGGCAAGATGCTGAATTCCGTTGTTATATGCAGTATTGAGCCCGTTATCGGGATCATTTGACAGGTAGTAGACATAAGGATCTGTTGTGTAGAGCCTTATTCGTTTTATCTGATCCGACTGGGATGCAAGAAAGGTTAAGAACTGGTTTAATGTTTCCCTATCCTGATATACCATTTCAGATACCACCATATCGGTAATCTTGTCAACATGGAGGTCCACCGGAACCAGCCTGAAACATAAGTATCCTGTAATTCTGCCGTCTTTCCTGCAAATTACGACCTGGTTGTCCCTGAATATTCTTGTATTGTCATTGCTCCTATTGATACACATTCCGTGTGTAACCTGTGCGTAGCGGGAGTAAAAATCCAGAACTTCTTCTCTGTCTTCAGGTCTGCAATAAGAAAGATTTGCCTTATTATCTCCTCTAATAATAGATTCAGGGGTCATGTTGAACATATAGTTCTCGGTTGCAAAGCCAAATCCCATTTTCTTATAGAAAGAATAGTTGAAAGGGTAAAGCGCACACAATACAATCCCTTTTTTCAAAAAATAATCGGTTGCGTATTCAAATAGTGCCTTTGCCGCTTTCTCCTTTTTTCTTAAAAAATTTGTGGCAACATAGCCAACCCCACCCATGGGAATCTGTTTTCCCTTAAAACACATATCAAACTCAAAGAGTTCCATTGAAGCCACGAGGGTGTCATTCTGGTCAAAGTATCCTACAAAAACCCCCTGTTCCCTGCTTATTAGCTCCTGTTTAATATAGGCTGCGCGCCTTTCATCGGCTTCAGGAGGTCTGCGAGGATATGATGTTCTGAGGTTTTCCATTAATGCATCATAATCATCCAAATTCAGCTCTCTAAAGTACATTGTCATTCTCCCGGGTATTAATTTAGTCTTGCGCAAGACAATCAGAAATGTCCGGTTTCTTATATGACGTTTTTTTCTGCTGTCTCAGACTATGCATAACATCGAGTAAAACGCTTCTCTCAATAGAAATCCGGCTTAATTAGATTATATATCATTTACCCGTTATACAACGTACCTTTTGGGAAAGCGTTTGCATAAAAATTTCAAAAAGGGCTGACAGGACTCGGGCTAATATGGATTCTGGGCCACAAATTCAGTCATGCTGATCGTGGCATCAGGGTGATTTTTCAACCTTGAGGCGGGGCATTTGGATGTAACGGGACCGAAAAGAGCTTTGCGGACAGCACTTCTGTGCCAGTCCCTGAATGTGTAAATTCTTATTCTTCGTGAGTTCAATATCTCTTTCATGCCAAGTGTGACAGCATATTTGGGCATTAAATCAATGGCCCCGGACAGGTCTCCGATGCTGTTAACGACCCTTGTTTCATGGGCAATTTTTTGAACATGAGTTCCTGTATTAAAAAACTCTTCGTCGTCCATATCCGTCTCAGGAGGCTCATTAAAAGCCAGATGTCCGTTGATTCCCAAACCGCCGATGCAAAGGTCCACCCCTCCTAATTGCTCCATCATGGGATATATAATTTCACAGTTGTCAGGCGTTGGAAAAATGCGCTGTTCAGGTGGCATAATAAGGGAAGGGTCTATTCTGCTGTAAACCTCCCTGTCCATAAAACCGACAAAACTCAGCTTAGAGTTTGGATCAATCATAGTCAGGTTATCATTAAGGTATTCATCCATATTGAAAAACCAGGTATTTTTCAAAGAGATCCGCATTTTATTGACAAGACGGACAAAGATGGGATAATGGCCTACCGGTCCTACGGGTATGATCATTACTGTGGATTTTCCCTGGCTGTTGTTATTGGATATTTCATTAATCATATCCATAGCCATGTCATAAAAAAGTTCACCATTGGTCTGAGCGATAATTCCGGCGTTTGGATGGTTAACGATATCCTGGCGGGTTGTTTCGTAGATATTCATCTTTCCAACTCCTTTAAAGTATGTGAAACCTTCTGACAGTATTATTTATCTTCATTCCAGATAAAATTGATACATGCAGCAACAATCCACCATATTCCAACCAATAAAAAATCCCCGGACACTTAAGTAGTTCCCAGGGATAATTGCAAATAAAAATGGAGCTGGTGATGCGACTCGAACGCACGACCTGCTGATTACGAATCAGCTGCACTACCGACTGTGCTACACCAGCAAATGACTCATTTATTTTAACAGGGAATGACTCTGTGAGTCAACCGGACACAATTATAGTTTCAGCAAAATTATGTCCGCAATATTAATTATGATTACATCACAAAAAAGATGTCTCCAATGCTGAAGACATCTTCCTTATGTAAACTTTATCTTTTCTTATCTGAAGCCTTTGCGTTTCAGGAAGGTTGGAATTTCCGGCCCGTCAAGCTCTTCATCCACAATAACTGGTTTTTTAATGGTATCCTGAGATGACTTTATATCTGTTGAAAAGAGTTGACCTGGTTTTTTCAATACCGGATCCCTGTCAAAGCCTGTTGCAATAACTGTAATGATTATCTCATCCTCAAGGTTGTCATCAATAACCGCACCGAAAATAATTGTTGCTTCAGGATCTGCAGAAGCCTGAATCAGCTCGGCTGCCATATTAACTTCCTGCAATCCAAGGTCGGTACCACCTGTAATATTGAGAAGCACACCTTTGGCGCCTTCAATGGATGTTTCAAGGAGAGGACTGGAAATAGCCTGTCTTGCTGCTTCCTCAGCCTTGTTCTCACCTGTTCCGCGCCCGATTCCCATGTGGGCAAGACCAGTCTCAAGCATAATGGTCTTAACATCGGCAAAGTCCAGGTTTATGAGTCCGGGAACAGCAATCAGGTCTGAAATACCCTGAACGCCCTGTCTTAATACGTCATCAGCCAAGGTGAACGCTTTGAGCAGGGGCATTTTTTTGTCCCCCATCTGGAGAAGTCTGTCATTGGGAATTGTTACAAGGGTATCAACCACGCTCTTTAACGCTGCGATTCCCTCTTCTGCATTCTGCATTCTCTTTTTGCCTTCAAACAGGAAAGGTTTTGTAACAACACCCACAGTAAGTATTCCCATTTCCTTGGCTATCTGGGCTATAACAGGAGCGGCTCCCGTACCTGTTCCGCCTCCCATACCTGCTGTAACAAAGACCATATCAGCATCCTTTATAGCCATTGCTATTTCGTCCCGGCTTTCATTGGCCGCCTTTTCACCTATTTCAGGATTGGCTCCTGCGCCAAGACCTTTTGTTAATTTTTCACCTATCTGAATTTTAGTATTTGCCTGGGAAAGAAACAATGCTTGTTTATCAGTATTTACAGCAATAAATTCCACGCCACGAAGGCCTGCCGCAATCATTCTGTTTACAGCGTTGTTACCGCCGCCACCTACACCGATAACCTTAATACGGGCAAAGTTATCCATATCAATATCGAATTCCAACACTTCAGTATCCTCCTTACCAAGTCATCTTCAGTACCAAATAACAGAACACACTATAGAAAATATACTTATCTTAATTATATTACAATGGCATATAAAAGCAATATTTTCTTTGGAAAAGTACCGGTTAACAACCCAATATCTTGAGTGTTTCGCAGGAAGAATTTACATTTTTTCAATACATATTGTGTGTTATTTGAAATCTTTTATTTTTAACACTCTTCGCCTTATATTGCCAAAATTAATAAATATGCGGTTACCGAAAGCAAATACTGCCGCCAGATGTATCTGAATCCCCAGCTTATCTCCTATATAGGCCAGGAGAGCAGCCAAAAGCGAGTTGCCGAAAAAGCCTGTGAGGAAAATCTTTATATTGAATTTGCCTTCAAGGGAAGATCTGAGTCCACCCAGAACCGAATCCAGAGCGGCAAGAATTGCTACAGCAGCATAATTGGAGTATTCCGGAGGTATATGATATGGAATGAATATACCTATAATAAGACCGGCTATAAGTCCAAGCAAAGGTATCATAAGTATCCTCCTGTTCTAAGGAACGTTATTCAGGAATAAAGTTCGGGTTCTGCCCTTCCGGGAACAGTATTCTTCCTGTTTCCTTGGAGTTCAGCTTTTTAAAAAAGATCTCCTTGGTGAAATCTATTGTGTACTGAAGCTTGGCGGCGGGATTAAACTGAACCAGTATTCTGCCATCCAGCGATAACATTGCATTGTTGCTGTCAATAATGTCAACCCAGTCCATAACGTCATAAAGTTTAAAAGTATCGTTGCTGTCCGAACTTTTAATGGCATCGATTATACTGACAGCTAATTTGACAATCCCGATATCCTGAGCTTCAAGCTGTCCTCCAATGGAATATTTTGCGAACTCAATTCCTTTTATCTCTTTATAAATTTTCTCAGGGCGCTCAGCCATTACTTCCAATACAAAGCCTTCCCTGTCAACTATCAGGTAACTGTCCAGGTACTTTATAAAAGCCTCGGCCTTTCTCTCTGTCACAGTGATTTCCACCCTGTCAGGAAATCTTAGGCGGACACGGCTGCTTTTTATATAGGGAAGCTGGTTTATTTTTGTCTCACTGTCAACAAGCCTGAGTTCCAGTATGGATTCAGGAGTTAGTTTCAGTTTTCTGAAACCGTTCTCCCCCGGAACAAGTCCCGACCTCTGTTTTATCTCTTCCGCCGAGTATTTTGTGCTTCCTGAAACTGTTATGGCAGATATATTAAAAATCGGCGCATAAAGTATTATTAACAGGATTAAGGATAATCCTATCAATGTCAAAAAGATCACTGCGCCAATTTTTCTTCCTTTTTTTGCAGAACTCATTCAATGCACCGCATTTTTACAGTTTTAAAATTAATCTCATTATATCAAGTTAGTTTTTATCATTCAACTCTCCTGATCTTCGCTCCGACCTTTGAAAGCACCTCTTCAACCCGTTCATAACCACGGTCAATATATCCCACTCCGGAAATTTTAGTTTCTCCTTCAGCAGCCAAACCGGCAATAATAAGCGCCGCACCTCCACGCAAGTCTCTGGCTTCCACCTCAGCACCTCTCAATTTTTCAACACCGCGGATGATGGCGGCCCTGCCCTGAACACTTATATCCGCGCCAAGCTTCTGCAGTTGTTCTGTGTAACGGAATCTGTTTTCAAAGACAGTTTCGACTACCACACTGGTACCCGCGCTCCTGCTTAAAACTGAGACAATCTGAGGCTGCATATCAGTAGGGAAACCAGGGTAAGGAGATGTTCTGAGCAAATCCAAAGGCTTTAGTCTGGCCGGTGCTTCAAGGGTTACTACCCCTCCCTGATAATTCTTAACAGTACAACCTATACGTTTCAGACAATATAGAATGGAGCCAATATGATCATATTCCACGCCTGCTACAACCAGACTCCCTCCTGTAGCCGCTGCGGCAGCAAGGTAGGTTCCGGCGACAATTCTATCAGGAATAATTTTGTGAACCGGTTCGGCCTTAATTTCTTTTCCGCCCTGGATTCTGATTACTCCGGTTCCTGCACCTGTCACATTCACGCCCAGTTTCTTCATGAATTCCTGGAGATCTTCTATTTCAGGCTCTTTAGCCGCATTGCGAATAATTGTTTCGCCTTCAGCGAAAGTGGCAGCAAGCATTATATTTTCTGTCGCCCCTACGCTGGGATAGTCCAGCAGGATTTCACAGCCATGGAGTTTTGAAGCGGTTACTTTTAACATGCCATGATTAAGACCATCGACTTCAGCCCCCATCTGTTCCAAAGCTCTTAAATGCATGTCGATTGGCCTTAAACCTATCTCACAGCCACCCGGATAACTTACCAGGACCTCACCGCACCGGGCAAGTACAGCTCCCAGAATAATGATGGATGACCTCATCCTCTTGGCAAGTACCTCCGGAATAACTGAACTGGTTAAATTGCTTGCATCGACCTCAATCCGAGGCCCTTCTCTTTTGGTCCTGCATCCTAAAGCTGTCAGTATTTCAAGCATTGTCAAGACATCGTCCAATTCCGGGCAATTCTCAAGAATGCTGGTTCCGTTGTTCAAGAGCGTGGCGGCAAGCACTGGCAAAACGGCATTTTTAGCCCCCGGTATTTCTATAATGCCACTTAGCCTTGAACCTCCGGTCACTATGAGATTGCTCACGCAAAACACCCCCGGAAGCAAATATTGAACACATTTTATAATATGCTTCCGGCAAAATGGTGTTACAAAAGGGCTTGGGTACAGTGTTAGAGGGACCTGCCCTTCATTGCTGATTTGATAAGGGAATAAATATCTGATACTGCATCGCGCTTTCCAAGCTTCTTTGCGCTGGACGCCATTTTTATAAGAAGTTCCTTGTTAGAAATCAGCTTTAATAACTGACCATACAGAATCTCTGAATCAAGCTGGTTCTGAAGGATAACAACCGCCGCACCCTTTTGTTCAAGGGCACGGGCATTATACTCCTGGTGGTTTTCAGCTACAAAAGGTGAAGGAATTATTATTGAAGGTACGCCCAAAGCGGACAACTCGCTGACAGTGATTGCGCCTCCCCGGCAAACAACCAGATCCGCGCTTGCCAGTACCTCACCCATATTGTATAAATACGGCTCAATCCTGATGTATGAAGGCAACTTAACCTCAATTTTACCTGTGACTTTATCGTAGTGTTTCATTCCTGTTGCAAGAATAAGGTTAAAGGGTAATTCTTCACAGTGGTCATTTACCAATTTTGTTACGCACTCATTAATATGCTCCGCTCCCAAACTGCCACCGAAAACTACAACCAGCGGCCTTCCCTCGGGCATATTGAGCTTAGCTTTCGCAGTGTTTTTGTCCAGATCAAAAAGTTCGCTTCTTACAGGATTTCCGGTCAGAACAATTTTGGCTTTGCTTTTGAATCTCTGTCTGGATTCTTCAAAACTAATGGCAACAGCATCCACGTATTTTGAGAGAATCTTGTTGGTAACTCCGGGGAAAGCGTTTTGTTCATGAATTATAGTAGGTATTTTTCTCAGGGCAGCGCTGAATACCACGGGACCACAAACGTACCCTCCGGTTCCGATAACAGCGTCAGGTTTAAACTCGTTCAGAATTTTTCT
>ERZ773359.5476-NODE-5476-length-12128-cov-42.545349_pt1 | contig 12128 bp, 8 predicted proteins | sample MGYA00374955_ERZ773359 | MGnify/ENA primary metagenome ERZ773359 (study PRJEB29098, sample SAMN04486028) | biogas fermenter metagenome | study: EMG produced TPA metagenomics assembly of the Biogas fermentation microbial communities from Germany - Plant 4 DNA1...
TCAAGGCTATTACGGGATCGTCAGGACTAGGACCAGCTTCCTTGCTGCTGTGAAGGCAACCCAGCAAATTAACATGGATGGAGAATTGTCCGAATGGCAAGATACAATGCCGTTTTATCTGAATCAAGTTAGTCAGATTAAACAGATTGAAGATTGGGGAGGAGAAAACGATCTAAGCGTTAGAGGATATTTGAAATGGGATGGTGAATATTTATATATGGTAATGATCCAAGACGATGTTTTTGCTAGGAGGAGGTTGATTCGAATATCTGGTCTGGAGACAATTGATCCGGCAAGAAGTCGCGGTATCGGAATCGACGGCTATCACGAATTGGGATTTGCCCTGGGATATTTGGGCGTAATTGGTTGGCGCTGGGCAGCAGCTGATGAAAAAGATGTCGGGCCTCTGCCTGATACTGTGAAAATGGCTGTGAAAAGAACCGAAAATATCACCTGCTGTGAAGCATAGGTTTTTCACTGCTGATTAACGACAGTGATGGTTTTGGAAGGCGCGGCTGGATTGAATACATGAGTGGTATTGGTTTAATAAAAGATCCTAGATTGTTTGGAGATCTGCTTTTGATCGAATAGCACAATGGGTAGCGTCACTACGAATATTTAAGCCTGTGTTGTAAAAGGTTCCTGCCATTCACTGACCGCGGAGCAATTACTTTCTAGCTTGGGCGAGGCTTTCACAAAACAGAAAAAGAAAAGCAATTGATATTTTTTATACACTTACTGAGCATAAGCAAGTGGGTGAGGAGAGGTTGAGACTCGTTGCTTAAATTTGGAATCTCCCAACTAGGCGTTGGGAGCCCTGTGTTTAATCACGGGTTGGGGAGGTGTCACCTAAGCAAGCAGTATTTTCAGCCAAGATGCTACAATCATGCTATCAAAGAAGAAAGGGATTGATTGCCATGTTTAAGAAATGCTGGAAAATTGTATGTTGTATGTTGTTGGTTGCAAGTGCTGTCTTTGCCAACTTGCCAGCGAAAAACGTGATTTTGTTCATCGGCGACGGGATGGGCCCCAACCAGAGAACTGCAGCAAGAGCATACCTGGGTAGAAGTCTTGCCATGGACAGCGACATCACAACATTTTATTCCACCTACTCTGCCAATAACGAGGTGACTGATTCTGCTGCCGGAGCTACGGCTCTTGCCACAGGACACAAGACCAACAACGGTTACCTCAGTATTTCTCCTTCTGGCGAAAAGCTTACCACCATCCTGGAGCTTGCCAAAAAGCAAGGAATGAAAACAGGGCTGGTCGCCACAAGCACCATTACCCATGCCACGCCAGCCGCTTTTGCAGCTCACAGAATAAGCCGCAATGACGAAGTAGGGGTTGCCTTGGACTTTTTGGAAAACAAGGTGGACTTGCTTTTGGGAGGCGGCAGAAACGTCTTTTTGCCAACAGATCAAGGTGGCAAACGGACGGATGGGAGGAATCTTGTTGCCGAATTCCAGGCTTTGGGATACATATATGTAGAAAATGGATCCCAGCTGAACCAATTATCCTCCCTGCCGGCATTGTGTCTTTTGGCCGATGATGGATTTCCCTATGCTATAGAAAACGATGGTTCAGTGCCCACCATGCGGGAAATGACCCAGAAGGCCTTGGAATTGTTGAGCCAGTCTGAGACAGGCTTTTTCTTGATGGTTGAAGGCAGCCAAATCGACTGGGCTTGTCACGCAAACGAACCTGCTGCTGCTCTTTATGAAGTTGCAGCCTTTGACGAGGCTGTGGCCGCAGCTTTGGAGTTTCTAGCTGACAATCCAGATACTTTGATCGTGGTCTGCGCAGATCACGAGACAGGCGGCCTGATTATGGAAGATGCTGAGCCAGGTGTTTTGCGCCAGGTACGCACCTCTTCGCGGATGCTAGCGTCACTTTTACAGCAAAATCCAACTCAGGCGCGAGAAGTATTTTACCAATACACAGGCTTTCAACTGTCTGATGAAGAATTGGAACAGCTCCTGCAAGCCAACATCGCCAACGCAATCTCACAGTTTTTAAGCAAAAAAGCCGGCCTAAAATGGCAGACCACCGATCATTCCGCAGCCAAAGTACCACTGACCGCATTTGGGGCAGGAGCAGAATTATTTTATACTATCAAAGATAACACGGACGTGCCTAAAATAATTGCCAGCCTCATGGGCATTCCTGAATATGCTGTGAAAGTATATGTTTCAACATTGGCGTCAGGATTTCCAGTTCCCATGTTTGACTTAAATAAAGATGAGGGGACAAGCTTTGAGCAGTTTAATGCCTTATCCACGCTGAACAACATGCTCGAAGGTGCTGTTTATTTGGATAAAATAGAAACAGATTCACAAATAAATGCGTATAAGTTTGCTTTACAGCAAGGGGAACAGATGATCGTTCTGTGGACAGAGGGCAACCCGGAAACTTTAGGCATCAAAACCGCCGGCACACAAGCCAGCATGGTGGATTTGTTTGGCAATCGTTATCCGCTTTCCCCGGTTAATGGTATCATCACGGTTACAGCAAGCGATCGGCCAATATATTTGCTGGGAGATTTTTCTGATGCTGTCATTTCTAAACCCGGTTTTTCCTTAAGAGAGAGTTCGATGAACATCCCGGCAGGAGAAACAGTGACCATCGAACTGGTAAGCATGGAGAAAATCTCTGACGCAGACCGGCTGGAAGTCGATTTGCCAAGTGGCTGGATAGTGAAGGAGAAGGGGATTTTTTCAGAAGGCAACTCGCAAGCCAGGTTGGTGGTTCAGTTACCGGGAGGCATAGACAAAAAAGCTTACCAGCTGCCAATTTATCTTTTAGGAAAGCAGCGGGTTTTAGGGCATCTAATAGCTACAATTAACGTGGAAGAGCCTTTGGAATTATCGGTAAGTCCTTGGTTGAGGGAGCCGGGGAATTGGGAAAAATGGGATATTGCTGTAACTGTCACTAATCGTGTACGTTCACGAGCTACAAGTGGTACCGTCAAAATACAACTAGATGACCCTGCTGTGCAGGCAGAATCGTTTGCTTTTACGTTGGCACCTAATGAACAACACACATTTACACTTCCGCTGCAAACTTTGCCAACAGACCATGTTCGAGTTGTGGCTGAGGTCTCTTCAACTGATGGCGATCAAATCGCGCAGGAGAGAAAGGTCAGCTTTTTGGCAGCGGTAAAGAGAAAAGCCCCATTGGTTGTGGATGGAGAGATCACAGAAGCTGAATGGGGAGGAACAATGCCGTTTTATATGAATCAAGCTGGCCAAATTCAAGATATCAAAGATTGGGGAGGAGCAGCTGATCTGAGCGGCACAGGTTATCTGCAGTGGGATGACGAGTATCTTTATTTGGCGGTTGCAGCAACAGATGATGTCTTCTGTCAGGATGGGACTGGTTCGAATATCTGGTCTGGCGACAGCGTCCAATTTGTCATTGATCCGGCTCGAAATCGCGGCGTAGGAAGAGATGGTTATCACGAACTGGGATTTGCCCTGGGACATCAGGACGCAATTGGTTGGCGCTGGATTGCCACCTATAAAAAGAGCGTCGGTCCTCTGCCTGATACTGTGAAATTGGCTGTGAAAAGAAAAGGGAATATCACAAGCTATGAAGCAGCTATTCCCTGGAGTGAGCTGGTTGTACAGAAACCAGCTCCAGGCTCGGTGATAGGTTTTTCACTGTTGATTAACGACAATGACGGGGCTGGAAGGCGCGGTTGGATTGAATATATGAGTGGTATTGGGGGAACAAAAGATCCTGACTTATTTGGGGATCTACTTTTGGTTGAATAGTGGAGATTGTCTTGAATGAACCTAGTCTTAAAGTGAACACCTTTTTGGCCTATTTTTCATGGATGGTATAGCCTAAAAGGGAACGGAATTACAATCAGCATCAAAGCTGGTATCGAATACACGCTTTCACAGCTGCCTGCTCTTAAACTCTGCGCTTATGCGGGTTATGCCAAACATGATTATTTAGAAGAATACGCTTAAATCTGTATGCAAAATATGTCCTTTCTTTTTAACCTGCAGATAAATAGACAAGGGGCTGTCCCAAGACAGCCCCTTGTCTGTGGAAAGGGAGTCATTTCCTGCTGCAGATGTTTGCCTTGTCGCACCCGCAGCAGCTTGCACACTTGCCTTCCTTTGCTTCTTTAGTTACAAACTTGGCAATAAGTGCTACCGCAATAATGCCAACTACTAACAAGAAGACGAGATCCATTACTCATTCCTCCTTTAGGCGAAGCCTAAGAGGCTGCCTACCTGATAGATTAGAGCGGCAACACCCCAGCCTAAGGCAAGGCTGTAGCCGATGGCAAACAAGGTCCACTTCCAGGAATTTGTCTCCCGCCTGATGGCTCCGATTGTGGCCACGCAGGGGATGTAAAGCAGGTTCATGACCATGAAGGAGTAAGCAGCAAGAGGAGTCCAGGTTTTGGCGATTACGCCCACAAGACCTTCCTCACCTACACCGTGAATAACACCAAGGGTGCTGACAACCACCTCTTTGGCAACAACGCCAAAGATCAAGGCAGAAGCTGCCTGCCAATTGCCGAAGCCTGCCGGCTTGAGGATTGGTGCCAACAGTGAGCCGATGCGGCCCAAGAGGCTCTGCTGGCTGGCGTATTCAACGCCAACTGGCAGGTTGGCTAAGAACCAGATTAGAATCGATGCGGCAAAAATCACAGTTCCTGCACGTTTAATGAAGGCGCCCACCCGATCCCACATGGTGAGAAGCGTGTTTTTGAAGGTGGGGAGGCGGTAAGGAGGCAGCTCCATCACAAAAGGAGCTGAATCTCCTTTGAAAAGGAACTTCTTAAAGAGCATTCCCATGAGAATTGCCAAAACTATCCCTAGAAGATAGAGGGAGAAAATAACCAGCCCTTGATTGGCGGTAAACAGGGCGCTGGTAAAGAGAATGTAGATTGGAAGCCTGCCGCCGCAAGACATTAACGGATTGATTAGGATTGTAATGAGGCGGTCATTTTTGTTTTCCAAGGTTCTTGTGGCCATGATTCCGGGCACGTTGCAGCCGAAGCCAACCAAAAGGGGCAAGAACGATTTACCGTGCAAGCCCAGCATGTGCATGAACCGGTCCATTATATAAGCAGCGCGGGCCATATAACCGCTGTCTTCCAAAATCGAAATAGCCAAGAAAAGCAGCCCAATATGGGGAATGAAGACCAGGATAGAGCCGATACCGCCGATGATTCCATCTCCTATGAAAGAGCTCACGAGTTCAGAGGCACCTATATTTTGAAGCCAAATGCCTGCGGCCTCTGCAAAGCTCTCGAAGAATCCCTCCAACAGCTCCACCAGGGGATCCCCGAGGGTGAAGGTGAATTGAAAGATCCCCCAAACCACCAGCAAGAAGAAAGGAATGCCGAACAGACGGCTGGTCACGATGCGGTCGATTTTGTCTGAAACTGACAGCCGTGCCAGGAGTGAGCTTTCTTCCTGCACAGCCTCTTTCACCATCCCGGCGATGTAGCCGTAGCGGCGCTCTGCCAGGAGGGTTTCAACCCCTTCTCCCCATTTTTTGCGCATGCGCTCGAGGTTTTTCTCCTGGATAGCCAGGAGCTTTTCTTTTTCCGACTCCTCCAGGGGTATATCCTTTACAAACTCTGTGTCTTCCAAAAGCTTCAGGGCAAGAAAACGGGGGTTAAGATGAGTTTTCAGCTCTTTGAGCTCTTCAACGAAGGCTTCTAGGTCCGGTTCGAGATCAGGACCATAGTTAATGGACTTTGCTGGAGGGTTCCCTGCCGCTGCAATGGTCTTTTCAACCAGTTCTTCCATCCCCCGTCCCCTTGAAGCTACAGTCTGCACAACAGGCACTCCCAGAAGTTGGGAGAGAAGGGGCACGTTGATCTTAATTCCTTTGCTGGCCAGCTCGTCGCACATATTGAGGGCGATGACAACTGGAATGCCTGTCTCCAGGAGCTGCGTTGTTAAATAGAGGTTTCTAGCTAGATTGGTGCTGTCAACGATATTGACGATTACATCCGGCTGGCCGAAGAGGAGGTAGTCTCTGGCAACTGCCTCGTCTTCAGAATAGGCGCCTAGGCTGTAAGTTCCTGGCAGATCTATGATTTTAAGGGCAACGTCACCGTGGATGTGCGTTCCCTCTTTCCGCTCTACAGTAACCCCGGGCCAGTTGCCCACGTGCTGTCTGGAACCTGTAAGGTTGTTGAAAACCGATGTTTTTCCACAGTTTGGATTTCCCGCCAGGGCTACTACCAGCTCTTTCGAGTCCTTCACTTTTACCACCTCGTAAAGTTAGTTAAACCTAACAGTTGAAGAAAAAAATTAAGTCTTTTCAACCAAGATTTTCATGGACATTCCCCTGCCCAAGGCTAATCTGCCGCCGCCAAGAGAAAGGATCAGCGGTCCGCTGTTGTCGTTTTTGATCACTCCCACTTTTGTCCCGCAGTGCAGACCTAGCTCTGTGAGGCGGTGGCAGACGGTTCTGCCGCATGACAGCTGCCGAATAACTGCCTGGCTTCCTGGCTCAAGAAAGGCGAGGGGTTGTAATTTCATCACTGGTCCACCTCCACTCGGATCAGGCTTGCTTCGTCTTTGCGCAGACTCAGCCGATAATCCTGCACAGAGAATTCCATGGGATCCCCCATAGGTGCAACACCTAAGACTGTGATCTTTGTGCCTACATTTACGCCAAGTTCGCTGATTCTCCTGCGCAAGGTGCCTGTTGCCTCGATTTTAGTCACAGTGCCTGTCTGACCTTTTTTCAGTTGGGACAGTTGTGTGGTCATTTTGGGTTCCTCCTGCGGCAATTGTTCTGAAGCTGCTAGAAAGTCCACCAGTTTGTCCATGGTCTCAGGACTGATGGAGTGCTCCATCTTGCAAGCATCTTTTTCAGCTATCTCGGGTTTAACGCCGAGGATCTCGATGAGGAACTTACGCAGCATCCTGTGCCTTCTGCGCACTTTCAGTGCTTGTTCCCTGCCAGTTGAGGTCAGTTCGATGGGGCCGTAGCTTTCCTGCTGGACTAGATTTAAATCTACGAGTTTGCTGATGGATTGGGAAACGCTGGCTTTTGCAATGTTGAGTTTTTTCGCAAGATCCGTGACCCGCACCGTGCTGTTAACCTCAGACAGCTCTAAAATAGCTTCCAAATAATCCTGAAGGGATGAGGACAAATCCAGCAAGTGATCACTCCCAATTTCAAAAGTTAGCCTAACCTAACAATTTCAATTTCATTGTAGTACCGATTGGAAGACTTGTCAAGAGGAGGAAAAAATTTTTTTCCGCAAAACTTGAAATTTCTGCTATAATAGATTTGGTCAACTTAATGGCCTTAAAAATACATATAAAAAAGGAGCGTAGAAGAAGATGAGTCAAGAACGAGAACAATGGGGTAGTAGATGGGGTTTTGTCATCGCAGCAATAGGCTCTGCAATCGGACTGGGCAACATCTGGAGATACCCATACGTTGCCTACAAAAGCGGCGGAGGCGCATTTCTGATTCCGTACCTTTTCGCGATCATCACTACAGGAATCAGTTTTGTTGCCTTTGAATTTATTTTGGGAAAGAAGTACCGCGGCTCACCACCTCTGACTTATTCCAGGATCAACAAAAAGCTCGAGTTTCTCGGCTGGTGGCAGTTTTTGATTCCCTTTTTCATCATGACGTATTATGCAGTGATTCTCGCCTGGGCTTTTAATTACATAGGTTATTCCCTAACCCTTGCCTGGGGTGAGGATACAAACGCTTTCTTCTTTGAATCATTTTTAAATATAAGCTCTGAAGTATCGGTTTCAGGCTTAGGCGGCATTGTCTGGCAGGTATTTATCCCCCTTATGCTTGTCTGGTTTGTCACTCTTAGCATTGTGTATCGCGGGATCAAATCAGGCATTGAGAAAATGAACAAAATCGCTATGCCTACCTTGGCAATCCTCTTTCTTATCTTCGTGATCCGCGCTGTAACCCTTCGCGGCGCTGTCACAGGTTTGAATGCCTTCTTCCAGCCTAATTGGTCCTCTCTTGCTAAGCCCGATGTCTGGATCGCGGCATATTCCCAGATCTTCTACAGCCTCTCCCTTGCCATGGGCATTATGATCACATACAGCAGTTATCTTCCCAAAAAGGTGGACACGAACACCAGTGCTTTCGTCACAGCCTTTGCCAATTCTGGTTTTGAGCTTTTGGCAGGAATTGGGATTTTTGCGGCCATGGGCTTTATGGCTGTAAGCACCAACACCCAGCTGGAGAACCTTGTAACCAGCGGCGTTGGCCTTGCTTTTGTGGTGCTGCCGCAGATTATCAATCAGCTGCCGCTATCGCAGTTTTTTGGCAGCGTGTTTTTCATCTGCCTTTTCCTTGCAGGAATCACCTCTCTGATCTCCTTGATGGAGGTCTGCGTTTCTACAGCCTCTGAAAAATTCGCCTGGAGCCGCCAGCGGACGGTTATGGTTCTTGGTATTTTGGTTGTCCTGTTCTCCATTGGCTACACCACAAACGGCGGCTTGTACCTGTTGGACGTAGTTGACAACTTCATCAACAATTTCGCTATCCTGCCAGGCGCACTAGTAGAGATTCTGCTGGTCTGCTGGGTCTTTAAGAAGTTTAAGGAACTGCAGGCTGAGGCCAACAAGCACTCCTACATCCAATTAGGAAAGACTTGGCGGCTCACCTTGGGGATCATCACGCCCCTTGCTTTGGCTGTAATTTTGGGCAGATCTTTAGTAGATAACATCAAAACAGTCTACGGCGGATACCCTCAGTCTTTTGTCGGGATCTTCGGCTGGGGACTGGTGATCGCACTTCCCATTGTGTCTGCACTGCTTGCTAAGGTGCCTTGGAAAAATCCAGAGGTTGCTCAGGAAATACCTAGTGGGGAGGATGATTTTGCACAATGAGTACATCAGCTATTGTTCTTATGATTATTTCCATGCTGACAATTTGGGGCGGGCTTGTGGCGAGTATTGTCGTTGCTGTCAAGCATCGATAGTAACTTGGCTTCATGCTGAAACTGACGGCGGCTCTAGGGGCCGCCGTTTGATATATGGGAATATTTTTTTTCTTGCAAAGGGGAGGAAGTTGCAAGTAAAAAGCGAAACATAAATTGTGGTCTGACCATAAGACCATAATTTATTGGAGGGAGGCGGAAGGTGTGGCCCATCCTCAAGTTGTGTTGGAGTTGAATCCGTCAGCGAACAACCCCAGGAACTCTGAAGGCAGCATGATAGAACTTAGAGACGGGCGGCTGATGTTTACCTACAGCCATTTTTACGGCGGTTCTCGAGATGACGCTCCTGCTTATATAGCAGCGCTGTTTTCAGAAGACCGGGGGAAGACTTGGCAGGATGAGGTGGTCCTCGTTCCCAATGCGTGGAAAAACGTGATGAGCGTGAGCCTTTTGCGTTTTCAGTCAGGAGAGCTCGGGCTATTTTATTTGGAGAGGCATTCCCTAACAGATATGAGGATTGTGCTGAGAAAGTCTTTTGATGAAGGCAGCACTTGGAGCGAGCCTGTGTACTGCATGACAGAAGCAGGGTATTATGTGGTCAACAACGACAGGGTGATTCAGCTTGATTGCGGCAAACTTATCGTTCCTGCAGCGCTTCACGCCCGCCCCGGTGAAGCTTGGAGTCCGGCGGGGGTGGTTTACTGTTTTTACTCCGACGATGGCGGCAAGACTTGGGAGAAGAGCCAGGCCGTAGAGTCACCGAACCAAGATCTCTGGTTCCAGGAACCTGGAGTGGTGCCTTTGCCTGATGGCAAGCTGATGCTTTGGATGCGGACGAACCAAGGCGCTCAATATCTTGCTTTTTCGTCAGATGGCGGCCGCACCTGGACCGAGCCGGAACCGTCAGCACTCTCCTCGCCCCGTTCTCCCGCCAGCATCAAGAAGATACCCCGGACAGATGAATATCTCTGCATCTATAACGACCACTCTGGGAGGTTCCCTTTTGTGCCTGAAAAAAGAACGCCCCTGGTGGCTGCACGCTCAAAAGACGGGATCAATTGGTACGGCCACAAACTCTTGGAGGCAGATCCTGATGGTTGGTATTGTTATACCTCAATTACTTTTATAGATGACAACGTCTTCTTAGGTTATTGCGCAGGGGACAGCCAGGTGGGAGGGCTCAACAGGTTGAGGCTTAAAATGATTCCCCTTTCCTGGTTAACGGAGGACTAAAAAACAATGCAAAGGAGCTGGGGTGATGATCGAAAAGTTTTTGGTGAGCCGTCACCCGTCACTATATCAGGCCTGGCCTGATATAGTGCTGTCTGGCTCAGGCAAGCTCATCGTCACTTTTATGCGCTGTGTTCACCACAACGACAGATCTTATACAGCCCTCTGCCTGACGGAAAGCACTGATCGGGGCAGGAGCTGGAGTGAGCCCGAGGTGTTGGTGGAAGCTCCCGGAAACCCGTACTGGAACTGCGCCCGGCTCTCTAAGCTCCGCGACGGGAGGCTGGCAATAGTATGCGATAGGATTATAGAAAGAGAAACAGGCGCAAGCCAAGTTTTTCTTTGGTTTAGCGACGATGAAGGGGACAGCTGGCAGGGGCCTTTTCCCACTCCAGCAGAAGGGATCGTCCCCGACAAATTGCTGCAGCTTCCCTGCGGGCGCTGGCTCCTTGCCTCCCACAGGACCAGTCCCCAGCACGGCTTTTTAGAGGAGCGGCTTTGGTTTTCCGATGACCAAGGCAGCACTTGGACTGGTTCCATAGTTATGGCCAGCAAAGAAGGCCTGAACTTGTGCGAGGTAAGCATTGTCCCTCTTCCTGACGGGACATTGGTGGGGTATCTGAGGGAAAACTCTTTCCGAGGTTGGGATTGCTTTAAGGTGATCTCGCAAGACAAAGGGGAGTCTTGGCACGGTCCTTTTTCGGTACCTCTGCCAGGCTGCCACAGGCCGGCAGCGGGGATGCTCACAGACGAGCTGCTCCTCATCACCTACAGGTTCCTGCAGGGCGGCAAGGGCTGGCTGGGCAACTGGACCCAGAATTTCTTTGCAGCCCTGACCGATGTGGAGTCTGCAAAAGCAGAGGAGCGCAACGGGCAGTGGTCAAGGATCATGCCGCTGGATTACGACCGCAGCCCTGCATCAGATCTAGGCTATTCAGGTTGGGTCCGCTTTCCAGATGGCGAGATTTATGTGGTGAACTACATTGTAGACGATTGGCCCCTGGCCCAGATCCGCGGCTACAGCCTGAGGCTGGAGGACTTTTTTGTAAAGGGGCAAGGAGATTGATAGTTTTTGCTTCAGATAGCTTAGCAAATGACACTAGTTGGCCGTATAAGCTGGAGCTTGTCTTTGTAAACGCTAATCTGTTTAGTTTTGAATAGCTGGAGGAAGAGCTGATGTTTAAATTGAAAGGGATTATCCCGCCTATGGTGACTCCCTTGGACAGGGAGAAGAAAGTGGATGAAGCTTCAACTAAGCGGCTGGTGACCTTCATGCTGGAGGCGGGAGTAGATGGACTGTTTCTTTTGGGAACTATGGGTGAGGGTCTGGCACTGGCAGCAAGAGAGAAATATCGGCTAGTTGAGATCGTCCTCTCTGAGGTTCGAGGCAGGTGTCCTGTGATTGCCAGCGCAAGCGATCCGGCCTGGGAGGAGACTCTTGCCAATGTGAAGGAGCTTGAGAGATTAGGGGTTGATGCGGTAGTCGTTCTGCAGCCGGCCTTCTTTAAATTGCTCAGTGGGGAGGACGTCGAAAAGTACTTTTTCGCTGTCGCAGAAGCCACTGAATTGCCAGTTGTGATCTACAACAACCCGAGCCTGACCGGCAACGAGATCCCGCTTGAGAACATGCAGAGGCTGATGGCGAGTCCCCAGTTTGCCGGGGTGAAAGATTCATCTGGCGATTTCGATTACCTGACTTCACTGCTTGCGCTGAGAGATGGAACGAGAAAGGAGTTCAGTGTGCTGCAGGGCAATGAGGTGGCTTTGGCTCCTGCGCTTTTAGTTGGAGCAGACGGGATTGTGCCTGGTATCGGCTCCTTGGCAACAAGATTTGTGAAACAGATTTACACAGCGGCTGAAGCTGGAGAAAAAGAACAGGCGCTTAACTTGCAGCAGAAGCTAAACAGCCTTTTCGACGGTATCTATGGGGCTGACGTTTCAGACTGGCTGCGGGGACACAAGGAGGCTTTGGCCTATTTGGGGATTA